>Ga0315905_10008301_pt1 | contig 10498 bp, 13 predicted proteins | sample LakEriMetagenome_5_FD_203522 | JGI IMG/M metagenome (GOLD analysis project Ga0315905, IMG submission 203522) | Freshwater fungal communities from buoy surface, Lake Erie, Ohio, United States - Buoy 4 MA121 | ecosystem: Environmental > Aquatic > Freshwater > Lake | place: USA: Lake Erie, Ohio... | reverse complement strand
TTTGTTCCCGAAAGCTGACGCGCAGATGCACAGAAAGTGCTTACTGTATTTGACGAAAAGCGCGGCGCCTACAGTGACGAATATGGATGATGATTTTGTCCTGCTTCTTGCGATGATGATGGCGATCGTGACGCAGGCGGTGGCGAGGCTGACGATGATGGCGATACCGATTGCGATTGGTGCTGATGGTTGCAGGGAACATTCGCTAATGATACTTAACTAAGTTCATGGTCACGCCGGCGCTGGCTTTGCGCAGCGGCCATGATGAGGATGCTTATACGTCTGGTGGCGGGTGTGACGCCTATGGCGACAGCGAGTGCAAAGTGATATTGCGGAAAAAGGGTAGCAGGGAAGTAATGAGGTTACCACTCGTTTCCCAGGATTCGAGGACAATAAGCACGAGAGCTCTCACAGTAATGGATGAGGGCGCCCTCCGAGTCAACGCAAGCTGCTTGTTTGCGCCGTCTTCACTGACTAATGGTCAGCATATCAGGCACATCGCTCACTTTCCTCGTCTCGTTGTCACGCGGTCACGTTGTAGTTGCACGCGTCGCACGTTAAATCACCCGCATCTACTCGATCACTGCTGCCTGCGTCAGTCTAATTGCAGTCGCGTTCGTCATGGTCACCTTTGTTGCTCAGGAATGCAAGAAGCACGACCGCTAAGAATGACGGAAGCCATGGCTCAGATATGTTGGTGGAAGCGAGGTGTGACGTGAGATTGAGCAGTGACGTCATGGAAATGTGAATGACCAAGCCCATACTGTTTGACGTGTGAAGGTCTCGCTGAACTGATGGCTCACAACGACGACGACGATGACGAAGGTGGCGACGACATAATTTTGAAGGCAGCGCGTTAGAAAAATATGAGAGCTGACCGGCTTTTGTAATTTAAATGGAGATGTGAGGGTGGGGTTGATCTACAATGCGTATTTGTCAATCTTATCCGCATGATGTTCGCTTTGGCTTTCTCTTGCCGCTATTGGGCGCTAGGACTTTTGACGTTCACAGCTTTTCATTGACGTTCACAGCAATTCAAGCGTCATTTCTCCCTGAGATCGTCTCGCCCGAGCTTTGCCTCGTCCACACGTACAGCAGTGTTTTCCTGACGTCATTATTATGCCTCGGTGCATCGTAATTTGCGTGCGGCGCTCAAAGGGCGCGCAAAATCTTGCATCACGAGGACGTCGTTCAAACTGTTAACTAGGCTTCCAGACAAGTTTTGACGTAAGCTTGGTACTGTTACTGTATGTGTCTGGCGCAAAATCAGGATTTGCAGGATGACTCTCAGCTGACGGAGTGGGGATCAAAACGTGTTTGCCATGAAGTACACGAATGCAGGTTGCTGAAGGCCAGCGTGTTGCCGACGCCAAACCTGCGTGCAGCAGGCGTAGGATTATTTGTTCCACATATTTGAAGTTTGCGTGTTTTTGAGCGTGTCCTGTCAGGACAACATCCTATTGGCATTGGAGGATAACTTCACTTTGCAAGAAAACGTGTGCTACCATGCCCTCGTTGGGTCAGGGCGCTCAATTCAACTGTCTAAGCGGTCGTTGATGTTTGTCATTGCTTTTTTTGCCAGCAACCTTTGTCATGAATGTTGGCGCGCCAGCTCAGGCGTGACGTCCAGAACCAGCAGCGCAAGGAAGCGTATGAGGCGGGCCAGGAGCCGCTCGATTGCCCATGGCGCACGCCGTTAAGATGGTGACCCCAAAACGTTGAAGTCGCATTCGCCAGAGTTTGCTGTCTGATAGGCGGTAGTTGCCGAGGGCTATTTCCACAAAGGCATGATGCTGACGCGAGCTTGCAACTCAAGCAGAAACGATGTATCTGCAATATCTCACGGCGCTGGCTGCTTCTGATTGTCTAACGTTGGACTGACGTTCGTGAATGCGTTGGCTGCCATGACTCGGCCGAGGACCCAGTGCCAGCTGCCTCGAGGTACAGGTCACAGATTGAAAGGTTTGTGAAGTCCTGTGGAGGCGAAACCCTCGGTGAGACCACTGACGCTGGTCGCGCTGACGCTGGTCGCGCTGACGCTCGCGCTGACGCTCGCACTCGCACGCCGAGCTTCGGTCCGCGAAGTGACGCGGAGCAGCAGCAGCAGCAGCTGCAGCAGCAGCAGCAGCAGCAGCAGCAGCAGCAGCAGCAGCAGGAACAGCAACAGTGGCGACAGCAAAATGACGTCAACAAGGGAAGCGACCAGCAACAGCAGCAGCAGCCAGGTGACGTCAGTAACAGCGCCAACAGCAGCGGCGACAGGACTAGAAGTCGCGGCAAACATACCGACGTCCAGTTTGACCCTGGCCTGGCAAGGCCTAAGTCACCACCTCTCCGCGGAAGCAGCAAATCTAAGGCGGCGCGTGGGCGTTATTCGCCCAGACGGCACCGTGACGTCTCGCCTGTCCGCTCGCCGCTCCCCCTGAGGATGAGTCTGAGGGAAGTGACGTCTAACATGGATGAAAGACAGCTGCTGCGCCAGGAGCTTCTGACAATGCAGAATGGGGCAATGATGGTTTACGAATCATTCATTGATCAGATGGACAATGACAACTTGACGTCAATGATTTTGCTTCTCCATGAGGGCGCTAACAGAAATAGCTACGGGGTGACGTCTCATGCCGATAAGATCAATCGGATCGTGTTCGCTCCTCAGCTTGTTCGGAAATGTGGTTAATCTGTGTTGGCGTCAGATCTGTTCTCTTCGTGTGTAAAGCGTATTTTGCTAACCAAGTGGCGTGCCGCACTACAGGAACAACCTGGTTGACCCTAGCCGATTGAACTTGCGCGGATCCATGGACGCTTGGCTTGCTGGCGCCTTCAAGACGGTCTACTACGAGGAGGGCGTCACATGGAAACCTCGTGGCCACAGCAAGCCTCGCGCGTACAGCAGGCCTCGCTTCTATTAAATGCAGCAAGCTGACGTCGAAGTGACGCGCTGAGGCTGGTGACGCCGAGGTGAGGCTCTGAGGGCATGACGCATTCGTAACCAACTTGACGTCGATGTAGGAACAGACGCTTGACGTCAAATTACGATCGACCAAGAGGAGGCAATGACAGGAAAAACAATATTGCCCTTCAAGCTGTTGACGACATTTCTTTTAATGCTGCTGTCGGAAAATCGTTGCCGCTGGTTTCTCAGTGAACGCGTTAAGGCAAATTTACGTATTGTCGCTGAGCGCTTACGTGTAGCTTGTGTGACGCTGAGCGATGTGCTTCGCAAAAACTTTGTCTTGACCCTTAGGTTTCACGTAGTAGTATGCCAATAGTTGTTGTCATTACCATCCGGCTCAAGTCAATGTCGTCAGTGACAGTCTCCGTCAATTGACGTCAGCGCTGCCGCAGCCGTATCTGCAGCTGCACAAATGACGTCACAGCCGCCAATTATTCAGTTGACGGACATCCTGGCGAGGAACGCGTTCTATGACGCAGGCAGACGTCTGTGCATAGTGTCCTTCGGGGAAAAAAGTGAGTGGCAGCGCAAAGCGCTGATGCAGTGGGCCAGCGCCCTTGACAGTAGTGAAGTGGGGATCTCAGCTGAAGTGTTTGAGCTGCAAAGTGTCGTAGGCCAGTGGACAGTTTGACACCAGGTACCCGCAATAATGACGCGCTATTGAACTTAGGTCTGCGTTTCCTGGGTCAACCTTCTGCCCAATGACGTGCTCTGGACGCTGTCGACGAAACGTCAAGACAAAGCTTTGCTCAACCGTCACTTGACGTGGAAGCACGCTGACGTCCAGCAGTCTGTACACGGCTCTGCTTAAGCTGTTGTCGTTTGTTCGCATGCGCGGTTGCTTGGCGTTGGTGTTGAACCTGCCAGCTTCACGTCACAGCGTGATGATGTCGACGCAGTGACGTGCTTCAAAGGTCTTTGCCCACCCCAATATCGAAAACTGCATTGACGTCATCATGAGCGCAGTTTGCGCAGACCAGCCAAACGTGACGTCAAAAAGGTTGATTTTGCTCGGCGCTTGGTACAGAGCGGCGATAGGTAGACGTTCAGGTTGAAGTGCGTAACGTGCGCAGCCCTGCTTCCTTAGCGCGTTTGGCATCACAAGTTGCATGACACTGCTCAGGATCAATTGCCGCAGCGGACATCACCGGGCGCCAACGATTGCTGACGTCGTGTGTCAGTTCGTCAGTGTCTTGTTTGAGACGTTGTTCTCGCCTTGCGTTGTCATGGCTGTCTTAAGAGTGACCGATGCCTGTTATGTGTCACGCTTGCTCACTTCAATCAGCTAATGCTTCCTCAGGCGCAACTGATGGCTGGCCCCAGCATTTGCTGGCATCTGTCTGACGGTGACGAGAAGGTCAGCTCCTAATTTCGTGCGCGCATTGATCCACCCGGCTGATGCTGTGCGGGCTTGTTGTCACGCGCGCAATCCCTTGACGTGACTGTATCAAGGACTTCCTTCGTGACAAAGCCGTCGCAAATCTTTTCCTGACGTCAGTGTTGCCGCCAGTGATGAGAGAGCCGAAATGGGTACCATCTGACGTCGTCGATTGCCTTTGGATATCTGACGCGGTGATGTGCAAGATCTTCTCGAAGTGGTGGTACGGCGCCTAGCTGTTGCAAGTATTGTAACGGCTGTAACGTGTAACGCCTGTTATTGTTGTTGTTGTCGTTGTTGTTGTTGCACATAGTGTCACTTCTTGACGTGTAATTTGACATTGCCTGAAACGCAAGGAATGCAATGAGGCTTTGGCAGACGAGCCAGACGTATGCGTGCGGTTATGACGTCATTTCAACGCTAGCCAAGCCAGATTGGCAAGCCTGGGAGCTCAGGTCACAGGCAGGAGCGCGAGACCGCTCTGTGACGCCACGTGACGTCTCTCTGGCGCCGAAAGCGGTGAGGGACAGCAGCCTCGCCCCTGGCGCAACGGCTCACACCCTGGGTAGTGTTTTTGACGCAGGACCTCGTGACGTCAACGCGAAGATGACGTATGTCGGCATGGGCGTCGCTGCCGTCATCAAGGGGGGCGCCATCTTCGTCCGCACTGAAGCCGCCCTGGTGCTGCCACCGCGCGTTGTCCCAGGCGCACGCCCGAAGGCCCAGGTGACGCCACACCCGAAACCGTTACCAAGGGAGGAGACGGCAGCAGCGACAAGCGAGGTGACGTCAGCGGCAGCAGCGGCAGGTGCGACGACTGCAGCAGGCGCGACGACTGCAGCAGGCGCGACGTCAGCGGCGGCAAGCGGCGTGACGTCAGCGGCTGGTACGACGGCGACGCCGGGGCTGGCGCCAGCGACAGCAGCAGCAACGGCAGCAACGTCAGCAACGTTTCAAGCATCCAGGACGTCGGCAACGCCAGCAATGACGTCAGAGGAAAGGAGCGCACGACCGCCGCGGCCCACACGATCTCCGCCGCCGCCGCCGCCATTGTTTTCTGACGTTTTCGCGGAAAGCAGTGCGAAAGGCAAGGGCAAAGGTCTCTGCGCCAGTGAGGAGGAAGCCACGATGCGTGAGCGGCTGCTGACGTCTCTGAGCACACGATCGGTCGCCGTGGCCAGAGTGGCCGACCGTTGGCTTGACAACAGGGCGCTACACGTTTGGGCCTCTTGAGCAACACATGTTGATGTCATCTAGACCCTTTGAGAAGTACGCGCAGTGATGTTAGCTAGATACGCAATTAATTCTACATGGCTCAGATGCTGTCTCTCCTGGCCGTGACGGACTTCCAGCGCGTCATCGCGATTACGTTGGGAGCTGGAGACTTGTGCGCGCGACCTGCGCAGAATTACTTTCGTCATGACGCGCGCTACTTGCCCACATATTTTCATTTGTTTTGCCTTGCAGGCGCCAGATGAACTTCCGTGACGTCCCACGATCAGCCACATCGTACAGCCAATGGGTTTGCGAGCAGTGCTGGGCATCGGCCTTAACTTGGTCGAGCGGTCATTGCATCAATGTGTGTGTGTTGGTGTGCTACTGTGCTGATGCAAGGTGGCTCGTCTTTTCTAAACGCGCTTGGTTAAGGCGGAGGCATCGCATTGACGTCGCAGCCGATGCCGAACGGCAAGTGGCCTCAGCAAGTAACGTGACTCATAACTACGTTCTTGTGTTATCAGTTGAGGGTGTGGACTATAAAGTTGAATGCGCGCACCAGGGCCTCAAGAACGTTAAGCGCAAAACCGACAAACGATCGCATGGCCGCGACAAGCAGGCAATTGCACGTATAGCTAATCTTCAGGTGTGATATGGGCGCCAACGCACAGCAGGCAAGAACGTGGTGACGAGCCCATGTGCTTACAGCAAGACATGCTATCCGCGGTGAGTTCTGACAAACTGTTTGAAGTCAACAATCCAGCTCCAGATCATGACGTCACGCTTGCGTCCTCGCATTTCGCTACGAGACTTGTGTACCTCTTCCGCCGTGGGAAACTGTAATGCAACGTGCTTTCTGCCACTCCTGCATGAGAACGCCAAGGTACAGCGACGCCTCGCCCAATGCCAGTGATGCGCAGCGTCTGACGTCCGTCTCGTTGGTCAACTGACGTCGGTGACGTTTGCGCTGGCGTCGTCGTTATTTAACAGAAGCTACTGACGCCCGACCAGAAGCAGCTGCTACGTGAGATGTGGAAAAAATACGTTAACGATCGCAGTTCGCCGACCGTGTTGCGTTTGAGCGCATTCAGTTGGCAGGGCAGCAAGAGTTGTCTGAGGTGTTTGTCGGTTCGCAGACGTGGTTTTGTCGCTGGCGCTATCGTGACATCGTCACCATTATCTGTCGTATGTGATCCGATCGACTTTGTCACGTGCGCCGTCATCTTCATCGTCACCGTGGTTACGGATGTTAGTTTCCATGGTTGGTTGATCCTCTTGCTTGGCTCCGCGTTGTTCCAGACGTCTGACGCACACCACTCCCTTACAGTCACCGCCCCAATCACTGAGAATGACAGTAGATTTATCATGGGATGACGCGACCCTTTCATCGCAAGTACAGTCGTGTGTGAAATCTGTGACGTCGGCGCGATCAGCCCCAACGCCACCAGTGAAGTCGCAGGCATCACCACAGGCCCTGGAACGTGCAATGACGAAGAAGGCGCATGAGCTTCTGTCAACGCCAAAATCATTGATGACGTCTACGACATCAGATGCCGTTTCGGTGGCTAAACGAATCCAACGATGGGCAGACCAGCTACCAGCTGGCGATAATGACGCGACAGTTTCATGGCTGTGTCTCCGAGATTCGGGCGGTGACGTCTTTGTGGGCTGCTGGGTTTGCGAGGCAGCTGCGACCTCGTCAACAAGGCCATCGCCTTGGGCCAATCACACAGTGACGTCGCACAATGTGAAATTTGGCAACGTGACGCGACACGCCCAGTCATGGCAGCACCGTCAAGCGGTTCAACAAGTTTGTGGAGTGACGCCAAGCTCATCTCAGAAGCTTGCCCCTGACCACAATGAGTTTCTTGACGTACTCAAGCTTCGATCGCAAGGTGCAAGCCAAAGGGGATCGGTGACGTCAGCAAGGGGTCGGGAAAAGGTTTTACGTATGACGTGGTGCCTGGGAGAAGCGATTCGTGAAGACGAAAGGGCGTTCATGAAGTCCGCTGACGTCATTGCCCTCCACCAGGACGCACGCTCAAATGCGTTGCTCGTAGAGTACGTTGCCGTCAACAACAAGTTGGAACGTCGTCGCGGCGTCCTTGGGGTAATCCGCGACTATGGAACGTCGTCTGACGAAACATGCGCGGCTCTTTTGACGATAATAGATGACTTCTGTACCCCAAGATTGCACCCGCCGCGCAAGACGTCGCAATCAGATCCAACGTGTGACGTCGATCTGAAAAAGCACATCCTTAACGTTGTTGAGATGTTCGATACAGATGCAGCGTCTGACGAGACACGCGTAGCGAGGCTTCTACAAGGAAGAATCTTTGACGTCCCCCATGACCAACGAGCCCCAGTGATGCCAAATCTGAAAATGGTTTTGCATGACCGATGCCACGCTGTTACGAGGCTTGGCGCGTTGAGGTTGATTGCGTACACGGGCCTATGTTCAGTGCGCGTGGCATTCGCACTCGATGCGTGACTTAAATACTGACGTGTGACGCAAGTCATGTCCAGTGCGCATGTGTTCCTGTAAATTGTTCAGGTTGACAAAAGTGCCATGGACTTCTGACACGTATCTGAAAGAGACCTTCGCGATGTTCGTGGGCAAGGGCTCCATAGTGCACACCATCACGCACAGCCCCGCCCTGGCAACCGTTTTTCAAAAGTATTGCCGGGAGTCGGAGAGCATCGTGACGTCAACGCGAATAAAGGATTTGACGTACAGGAAGCATCGCTTCGATTCCACCATGCGTCCGATAGGGCGCGCCGTCCTCTTTATTGACGCCATTTTGGTGTCTGCGTATGACTTCACAATCAGAAGGGCGTCTAACAAAGATCAACGTGACGCTGCGATGACGTTCCTGTCCATGGTTGACGTCGAGCGCCTCATCACTCTGGCGATGTTGGCGGACGCAGGTGACGAGACAAGTATTTTGCTGCGTTTCTTCGACACCAAGGATTATGACGTCTCTCGATTGCCACTGGAAATCAACACTTTCCTGACGCGCGTGTCATCATTGTTTCTAAAGCGTGACGTACTCACGTTGCCAACTTTCACGTCGTTCATGATTGCCTTCCTTCGGCACGCCCGCTACCTTCCCCAAGGGAACGTGGGCTTCCGAAGCCTTGGTGGTCTTGGGGCAGTGACTTCAGAGTTGCTTGACCGTTGTTTCAGCCGTATGGCCGCATGGGTGCGGTTGGTCATTGCACGTCTTGACGCAGAATGGCCAGAGCACGGGGCCATCATGGCGTTTGGCGTGTTCAACCTTCACGCCCCACTGGCGCCTGACGTCAAGACAACATCCTTGGCGCGACTTGCCAAAATATTTGGCGTGTCGCAAAGGGAGCTTGAACATCAATTTGACGCTGCTGCGACGCATGCATCAACGTTGGCGTCAAGAATGCCCTTGGAGCCAAGTGACGTGCACTGGAAGCAATCAATACTTCGCATGCGCGACCGTCGCGTCAACGAACCGAATGACGCCTTGGCCGCCGTGGTCAAACGGTACTCGGCGTTCAAGGGCGCAACGACAGCTAATGTCGAACGGTTCTGGAGCCAGTGGGCAGTTCTGACGAAGGGGCGCGATGACAGTGACGTCAGGAATCTAGTTGACGAGCTCAAGCTGAAGTGTTACGACTTGACCGCTGACAAGTTGGCCAAGCAAGCCATTGACGTCTGGCTGGCCAATTTCAGCCCACCGCGCGCTGCAAACTGTGACATCTTGCGCTTCCGACGCGGTGAATCGCACAAGTCACCATCGTCATTGGCGACTTGGATTATGCGCCGGAGGTCGGCGGTTGGCGAGAAAGTTGGCGTGACGCCTGGATCAATCACAAGGGCGTCGCTCGAAGTTGAGGCTTCACGTCAAAGCGCCAGGCATTGGCAGCAGGATGACGGCCTGGCAAAGCAGCTTCATGTCTGCGCAAACATTCGGAAAAGGCTGATGCTTAATCAGGCTGAGGATGGTCATATGTTGCCGTCGGAGCTCCTGGCTGGAATCGAGGATGACGTCAAGGCGATGCAAACGGACCGCCGCAAGAATGACATGGACACTGCTGCGAAACGACGTCGACTGACGAGTTTTCTTGACGCACCTAAGGAAATGCTGAATTTAGCAGGCGGCGTCGTTTGGGTCCAGCCTGGACTGACGGTGCGAGCAACGGCGTTGGCCCACACACATCCCAATGCGTCAGTGACGCCTAGCAAGTTTTACGCTACGGTCTTCGTTGTAGAGGACATCACAAATCCTCCGCTTGACGTCTTGTGGCTGGTGATGCTCAAGGGCCTTCGCATGACGAACGTTGCGGCAACGACGTCATCAGCAGGCGGCTGTTGCGTGCTTTACAAGGCTGCCCTGAGGTCTCCGATCCATTTGTGGATGACGGCTGGTTTTCGCAAACACCATCCAACATTGGCAGCGATCATAGATCACTGCTTGTCGTCAGGAATGAGCACGTGGCGGATGCCGCAGGGCAAGGACAGATTTCTCAATGTCGCTAAGAGCAACAAAGGGGTGGCGTTGGTCTCACAAGACGAGCTTGACCAGGACCAGCAGCCGTTGCCGCATATTTGACGCGCTTGGGTGATTAAATTTCGAGAAAGGGAACAAAAGGGAAAGAGAGAGAGAGAGAGGAAGGAGAAAAGAGTTGAGTAGGGTCTCCAAGAAGCTGCTCTCATGACGTCAGGATGGGAGCAGTTGGGGCCCAGAAGATTCGCCTCGCAAGCAAGTCCAACAGTTTCCCGAAAAGTTGCCCCTGACGCGCCAGGCGAGTGGTGCGTGTTCGGGCTACGACTCTATGATGAACTACGCGTTGCTGTCGGAGTCTCTTGGGAGTCTCCCGGTGGAGACCCCAGTCTCCCGAGAAGTTGCCTGACGCGTCAGGGGTCGTGTAAGGATCGGCGCATGTTTGCACGACCTTGAGAGCAGACCCAAGGTCTC
>Ga0315905_10008300_pt1 | contig 10499 bp, 6 predicted proteins | sample LakEriMetagenome_5_FD_203522 | JGI IMG/M metagenome (GOLD analysis project Ga0315905, IMG submission 203522) | Freshwater fungal communities from buoy surface, Lake Erie, Ohio, United States - Buoy 4 MA121 | ecosystem: Environmental > Aquatic > Freshwater > Lake | place: USA: Lake Erie, Ohio... | reverse complement strand
ATATAATCTTTAAATTTATGAAATTTAATTTTAAGATAATAAATTATAATAAAAATATGGTATTATACAGAGAAATATATTTTTATGATAATTAAATTATGATAATTAATATAATAATAAATTTATCATATTTAGCTAGAATTAAATAATAAGATAAATAATATAATTAATTGATAAATAATATAATTTGTTTGGTTGTATTTTAATAATATAATTAAAATTTTGGTCATTAATAAGAAAATAAGATATTTAATTAATAAAATTATTTTTATAAAAATAAAATTTATAAATTTATTTGAATAATGATAATAATTATTTAAATGGTGGTTAAATATAAATTACCATAAAAAAATTATTATAAAATATCATTAATTTAAGACAATAAATATAAATAACATTCAAATATTTTAGTCAAATATATAGATAATGATATAAATAATTAAATATAATTATATATATTGATATAATATTAATAAATCAAATAAAATTTATACTACATTAATAATAGAACCATATATTGATAAATAATATATAAATTTAATGATTATTTGTATAAATAAAAAAATTAATATAATTCATTATTTTTAACTAATTATAGAGAATATTATTTGAATTAGTATATTTAATTATTGAATATTAATTTAACATTATATATAATTATCTAATATTAAATTAATAATAATTTAATTAAAAGATAAAAAAAAGAATGTATATAAAAATAAATGTATTATTAATAATTAATAATGTAATAAGAAATATTATTATAAGAAGAATAACGTTTTACTTTATTTCCAATAAAGTATCCATAATTATGGTAGTAATATAAAAAATAATTAGCGAGTTTTTGGATTGTTGAAGAAATTGATTTTTCAAAAGATTATTAAGATTGGATAACTAAATTAAATGAAGATGAAAGATATTTTATAAAAATGATTTTAGCTTTTTTTGCTGGTGCAGATGGTATAGTTAATTTAAATATTATGGAGAATTTTTCAAAAGAAATTAAAATTTTAGAAGCTTAATATGCTTATATAGCATAATCATAAATAGAATAAATACATTCTGAAACATATTCATTAATGATTGAAACATTAATTAAAGATTAATAAGAAAAAAATAAATTATTTAATGCTATAGAATATATACCATGTATATAAAAAAAAGCTTAATGGGCTTTAAAATGGATTAAAGGTTCTTAAAATGAATTATTATAAAAAAGATTAGTGGCTTTTACTATAGTTGAAGGTGTATTTTTTTCTGGAGCATTTTGTGCTATATATTGGTTAAAATAAAGAAGTTTAATGCCTGGTTTAACTAAATCAAATGAATTTATAGCAAGAGATGAAGGTATGCATACAGAATTTGGTATAATGTTATATAATATGTTTAATAATAAATTATAATAATAAACAATTCATGATATGATATAAGAGGCTGTTAATATAGAAAAAGAATTTATAACTGAATCAATTAATTGTAATATGATTGGTATGAATTAATTATTAATGAAATAATATATAGAATATGTAGCAGATAGATTATGTTAATAATTAGGATATTAAAAAATATATAATAGTTAAAATCCATTTTTATTTATGACATTTATAGGTTTAGAATCAAGAAGTAATTTTTTTGATGAAAAAACATCAACATATTAAAAACCATAATCATTTAATTAATAAGATTATAATAAAGAATAATTAAATTTTGATGAAGATTTTTGAATTTATTTAATATATCATAATAAAAATAATATAATATAATATATATTAATGAATAAATTTTTAATTTATTTAGTTTTTAAATTATTTAATAAAAATATTATTATCACTAAAAATAATGATAAAAATATTTTGAATTTAATTAATGAAATAGAAGAAACAGAAAAAAAAAATAATACAAATAAATTACATGATTTAATGAATAAATTACATGATTATTTAAAGGATGATAATTTAAATAATAATATTAAAAATCAAGATAATAAGATAAATGATATTAATCAAAAATTTATTAAATTAAATGATGATATATTAAATTATATAAATAATAATAATTTAATTAATGATATGAATATATTAAAAGATAATATTAATAAAATTAATAATAATATGAATAATTTAAATATGAATAATCTTAATATTGATAATTTGAATAATCAATTTATTAATATTAAAAATGAAATAAATATATTAAAAGATAATTTAAATAATAATAATTTAAATAATAATAATTTAAAAAATGAAATAAATAATCTTAATATTGATAATTTGAATAATCAATTTATTAATATTAAAAATGAAATAAATAATTTAAATAATTTGGATAATGATATTAAAAATATTAAAAATGATATAGATAATTTAAAAAAAAATATAACAATTATTAATCCATCAACTAATTTAATTATTTCATCAATAAAAACATCAAATGGAGATATACAAACTCAAATTAATATATTGAATGATAAAATTATAAATTTAGAGAAAATAATAAATAAATAATTCAAATATGTTTTTTACAATTTTTTTATTTTGATGTAATATAATATATATCAACAAATTATATTTTTTGTTATTAATATAATTCATCGCATTATTAACAAATAACCCATGATTTATCTTATTAATGTTATTATAAAATAATTTATTTTAAATATTCTAAACCATCTTTATTTATATTTTCTTCTTATATAAAATAATCAGTAAATTAATCTATTAATTCATCTATTTTATATTATCTATTAAATATTATATGTAAATATAATCTCATATATGGATTAATTTTATATAAATCTTATAAATTAATATATTAATATTCAATATTACATTTACATATTGAGTTTATTTAACAATGACAACCATTTAATATACATTAAATTATTTAATTATTTATTGGTTTAAATTATATACTCATAATTATTATATATAATTTAATATTATTTAATATTATTTTATATAAATTATAAAAAATATTTTTTAATTAAATATATATAATTATTAATTAAATTTATTGATTATTTGATTGTGGAATAAATGATTGTAAATTATTTAATTGATTATTTGATTGTGGAATATTTGATTGTAGATTATTTAATTTTAAAACTTTTGAATATGATTTAAAAGTTTGTGGATTAATTGAATATGGATTATTTGATTGTAAATTATTTGATTTTTTATTAAAAAATAAATTATAAATAAAATATATAATAATAATTACAAAAATAATAAATAATATGAAAATAATATTTTTATTTTTTTCATCATTAATTATTTTATTAAATATAATATTAAAAGTATTAGTTTTAGTATTATTAATATTAGTATTATTAGTATTAGTTTTAGTATTACTAGTATTACTATTATCAGTTTTTTTATCACTAATATCAGTTTTTTTATCACTAATATCAGTTTTTTTATCACTAATATTAGTTTTTTTATCATTAGTATCAGTTTTTTTATCACTAATATCAGTTTTTTTATCACTAATATCAGTTTTTTTATCACTAATATCAGTTTTTTTATCATTAGAAACACCAGTATAAGTATTACCACAATCTTGTTTAGTAACATTACCAGACATTTCAACATTTTGAGCACTACCAATATTAGTTGATTGACTACAAATAGTAATACTTGTTCTTTTCAAATCTTCTTTTTGTTGTTCAGATGTTTGATAAGCTAAACTTTTACCACATTTATTATCAATAAAAATAATATTTCTATCATCAATATTAGTATGTTTTCTATCAGGTTTGTTATGAAAAAATATTTCTTCATTTAATAATGGACTATTAAGACATGAACATTCCATAGCTTCATTACCATCAGAATATTTAATTTTTCTTAATAATTCATCATTATTATTAATAAATTTAGAATTATAATTACTACCAGCATTAGTTTTACAATAAGTTTTGAAAAATTCATCACAATTATTAGTTCCTCTACCTTTAAAATCAACTTTTTTTTTATTATTTCCTAAATCTAAATTTTTACATTTATTTTTCAAATCATTCATAACAACTTTAGTTGTTATATAACCTAAATTATTTTCATTTTTAAAATCAGGAAGTTCAATAAAAAAATTTTCATTTTCTCCATATGTATCAACATTTTCATTTTCTCTAAGACAACAAGCTCTTTTTAAATTATAATTTTTTAATGTATTATTATAATATTTTGATAATTCATCTAAATTATATTTATCATTTTTCATTATTTTATCTCTATTGAAATTAATATTAATATTTGGTAATAATCTATCATCTGATATATATTTTAATGTTTTATTATCAATATCATTTTTTGGATCAAGTTTAATTGATAAAGTTTCAAATAAATTATATTTATTCATATATATTAATTAATATAATAAAAATATTATTTAATATATATAATGAATGAACCATATAAAGTGATATATAAATATAAAAATAATAAATTAGCTATAAAATATCATATATTAATTTTTATAGGTAATTTAATAGATGATAAAATAATAAAGATATTAAATATAATAAAAAATATTAATTTATATGATAGTTTAATATCAATAACTGATGAACAAAATAATTTATTAATTAATGAATATGGAATATATTGGTATAAATATTTTTTTATAACATCTCATATTCAATTTACAATAGATAAAATAAAAAATAATATTGATTTACAAAAAATATTAAAAGATAAATATGGTGAAGAATGGTATAATATACATATAAATGATTATATTGAAATTAATAAGAAATCATATTCATTTCAAAATCAATTTAAATTAAATAATAAATTAAAAGCTAATATAAAAAATAAACAAGATGATATTATTGATGAATTAGAAAATTTTGAAATTCAAAATGGTGGAAATAATTTAGATAATGAAAATATAGAAATAAATAATGAAATATTAGATGATATTAATGATTTAGATAATAATAATGAATTTAATATTGAAGACTTAGATAATATGATAAATGAAGAATTGAATGTAATAAATAATACAAATATTGAGAATATATTAAAAAAATATGAAGATAAAAAATATGTAGAAGATTTATTAAAAATTCAAGATTGGGATAAATTAAATGATGATAATATAGTAAGTGATAATTTAAAAGATATATTTAAAAAAACATATATATATAATCAATATATATTTAACGATGATACTATATTAAATATAAAGAAAAAAATATGTTGTGGTATTAAAAAAAATTCATTTTATAAAAATGATGATTATTTGATACCATCTAGAATATATTTATGGTCTAATTATTATTATAAACAAAATAATAATATTAAATTAGAAAAAATAATGTTAGGTCATAAATGGATAAATAAGACTGAATTATTAAATATTGATATTGAACCTAGTGATAAAATGTATAATTATGAAAATTTAACTGGTAATTTAAAATTATTACAAGATAATATAAAAAAATATTCATCAAAAATATCATTTGAAGATGATAATTATAATATAATAGATGATTATGACAATTTTATACAAAATAATGAAATATATATGATTGATATTTATAATGAATTAGGTATAAATTATAAAAATGATAATGAAAAAACAAAAAATGTATATGATACTTATGTTAAAATATATTATCCATTTATTATATACAATGATTTTTTAGATATTATAAATTATTTGAATAATATAAAAATAGATATTGAAATTAATAAAATAAATATAATAAATAATACAATAAAAAATGATTTAATAAATGAAAATGAAATTATAAAAATAATAGAAGAGTATAAAAAACAACCTGAATTATATAAAAATATATCTCATGATAATAATATAATAAATGCTGTTATACATATTAATATAATTTATAATAATTATAATAATTATAATAATAAATTAGAATTATTTAGAATATTTGATAATTTTATAACTGATGAAAAATATCCATTTATTCAATATCAAACATTAGATGATAAAATTATATTTAAAATATATGATAAAAAAGAAAATTATAATAAAGATAATTTAAATCAAAAATGGTTTGAAAATACTCCATATGGAATAAATTTTAAAATAATTAATAACAATAAAGTGATGGCTATAAGTTTAAATGAAAATGGTAAAATATATTATAAGATACAATGGAAAGAAATAGAAAATGCGACATTTGAAGATATACATAAATCATTTGATGATGTAAGATTTTTATTAAAAAAAATTAATAGTGAAAATGAGAAATTTAATATAAATATTCCTAATGATAATGATTTTAGATATGGTTTTTTAAATTCAACTCTTAAATTTACATTACCTGAAAAATTTATGATATCTCATAATGATTTATCTGATTTTTCTAGATTATTTTATCCTTATTTATCTGTTGTAATTGAACCAAAAAAAAGAACATCTAATATAAAAAAGAATAGTGATTTTTCAAAATATGGAACATATTTAAAATATAAAAGAATGAGTAAATATGATAATGAAATAAATATAGATAAAAGAATATTATATTTTTTAAAAAATTATGAATTTAATCAAAAATTATTAACTGAACAAATATCAAAAGAATTTAATATTACTGAAGAAATTGCTTTAAATAAAATTATTAATATTATAAATAAATTTCCTAAAATAAAAAAATCAAGAAAAATATTAAAGAAATTAGAAATTATATCAAATAAATATAAATCACCTGGTGTTGGAATACATATAATGGGTAAAAAAAAAGATAATTATAAAATTATAATAACTGGTGTTAAATCAAAGAAACAATTAGATAATATAATTAAATTAATTAATATTATATTATATTTATATATTGAAACATATTTATATAAAAAAAAAGATAAACAATTTTTATTAAAAAAATTAATTGAATTAAAAAATATCGCCAAAAGAAGAAATAAAGTTAATGATATAATTAATATTGAAGAAAATATTAGTGATATTAAAAAAATGAAAGAAAAAGATAAAGAAAGATTAGGTTTTAAATCTGACAAAGGTGAAAATAATTGGGGTAGATTATGTCAAAATTCTGGTAAGATAAAAAGAAGACCTTTAATATTAAATGATGATAATATAAAAGATTTAATTAATTTAGGTTATACATATAATAATAAAACAAAAAATTATGAACTTAAAACAACTATTAAAACAGGTAATTCTAAAAAAGATATTATATTATCTGTTGCTAAAATAGATGATAAAGATGGTAATAATGTATATTATACTTGTAATCCTAAAGAAAATGGTGAATATATGTATATTGGTTTCTTATCTAAATCAAAAAATCCATATGGTTTATGTATGCCATGTTGTTATAAAAAAAATATGGCTTTATCAGTTAATAAAGAAATAAAGAATTTTCATAATAAATGTATTGGTTGTGTTGATATTGAAAATAGAAAAATAGATACAGAAAAAATATATATTTTAGATTCTAATAAAATCCAAGATAATAGATTTAGTTATTTACCTAAATATTTAGATTTATTTTTTAATATTAATTTAAATAAAAAAAAAGTTATTAAAAATAATTATTTTATTTCATCAAATACAGGTTATTTTTTTAAATATGGTTTTAATCAAGATGATGATATATATTTAACAGCAATAAGTATATGTTTAGATATTAGTATAGATAATATTAAATCAAAAATATCAGATATTTTATTAAATGATAAAAATAGAGATAATATTTTTTATTATCTCAATAATGGTGATATATCATTACAATTTAAAACTATTGAAAATTATTTAAGACATATTTATTTTAATTTTGAAATTGATTATGAATTAATTAATGATATGATAAGTATTGAAAATGTATTAATTAAAGAAGGTTTAAATATATATATATTAGAAAAAAATGATGATGATTATAATATTATAATAAATAATTATGAAAATATAAATTTATATAATGATAAAAATAGAAAAAATATAATATTAATAAAAAATGAAAATAATTATTATCCTATTTTTTTGATTAAAAAAAATGAAAATGATAAAAATATTATTTTACAAAAAGTGTTTAATTCAAATGATGATATTATTATTAATTTATATAATTTTTTATTATCAAATACTATTAAATTTAATTTAAATAATAATATTTTATTAAATACAAAAGAAACATATGAAATATTAAAAAAATATAAATATGATATAACTTATCAAATAATTGATAAAAGAAATAAAATTAAATATTTAATTATTAATAATAAATATTTAATTAATGTTAAACCATCAGGGGCTTTATATAATATTAAAATTAATAAAGAATATGATAAATATTTACAAAATCTTGATGATACTATAAAATTTATATATGAATTATATAATAAAACAAATAAAGAATTAAAAATAAAACCATCAGGATTATATTATACAGATAAAGATAATGGTTTGGAAATAAATTCAATAATGATAAATAATATGAATATTCCAGTTATTAAACAAATAATAACAAAAAATGAAATTTATGAATATGCTAAAATAACAAAAAATAAACATTTCATAATTGAACATCAACCTATTTTAGATATAATTGATAATTATTTAGATAATAAAGAATATATAATTGATAAGAGAATATTAAAAGTTAAAAAAGATATGTATAATAATGAAATGTTTGAATTATTTAGATATGAATTATCAAATTATTTAATTATTAATGATAAAATAAAAATGATGATAATTGATATAAAAAATTCAGATATTAATAAAGAATTAAAGAAAAATCAAATTAAAAAAATATTATATAAAATATGTTCAGATAAATTATTTAATTTATTTAATGAAATAAATAATATTGAAATTAAAGGATTAAATAAAATTATGACAAAATTAGTTAATATTTCTAATGATAAAATTATTTATGATAATTATGAATTAGATAATTATAGAAAATTATGTAAAATTAATGATACAAAAGATAAATGTAAATTAAATAAACATTGTAGTTGGGATAAAAATAATTGTAATTTAATGGTTGATGAAATAAATTTAATAAGAATGATAAATAAAGTTGTTGATGAAATAATTAATAATTTATTAAGAGGTAATGAAATATTAAATATTGATAATTATTATATATCTGATATAATTAATAAATTAAATTTTATTAATAGAGATGATCAAATATTAATAAAATCAAATAATAATAATATGAAAAAAATATTTTCAGATATATTTGGTTTAAATAGTGTTCCTATTATTGGTAAAAAAAAGTTTAATACTAAATCATTAAGTGATGAAATACAACCTATTGAAATAATTGGTAAAAATAAATATCAAAAAATTATTAATATTAATGTAATTTATAGATGTTATGCCAATAGTTATTATTGGATTAATACATTAATTAAAGATGAAGAATTGAAAAATTTAGGTTATTATTCTATTTTACAAACTGATTTATGTAATTATTTTAAATCTCAAATTATTGAATGGATTAATTATAAAAATAATTATTTATCTATTATTAATTTATTTAAAAAAATATTGAATTTATCTAAAAATTTTTTATCTGAATTTAAAACATATTTAACTAAATCAAATGAATGTTATTATAATTATATTATTGAATTATATATTTTATTTATAATTAATAAAAATCCTATTATAATTTATGATAAATATGATAATATTATTGTTGTATTTGATGATAATTATCTATTTATTAAAAATTATATTGGAGATAAAAATAATCTCAAAAAATATAATAATATTGATATGATTACAAATTATATTAAAATTAAATATAATATTGATGATTTTAGTATAACTAATAATCCATCTATATTATATGTCATTTATTAATATATCATATATTATAATAATTAAAAAAATGTAAATAATAAAATACATGATATTTATTTATTAAATTTCTTTATTATAATTATAAAAATGAATAAAAACGATTTATTAAAAAAAATGTTAAATAATCAAAGAACTAATATAGATCCATTAATTAAATTAGATTTTAAAGATTTTCAAAGAATTTTAAATAATATTAATACAGATATATTTGATATTGAAAATTGTTGTATATGGAATGGATATATAACTAAATCATATAATCTTAATTATATTAATTTTTTTTTAAAAAAAAAGAAAATAGCATTAAATAGATTATTATATATAAATTTTATAGGTGATTTAGATGATAAGTCTTATTTAAAATATATTTGTAGAAATAAAGGAATTTGTTGTAATATTAATCATTTTATTAAATCATATAATAATGATAATCATAATAATAAAATTATAATAAATAATATTAATTATGATAATAAAAATAATGATAATATTTTTATTATAAAATTTGATTAAAATAATTTATATATTAATATATATAAATTATTTTATATATTTATGTTAATTTAAAGTATCAATTGAATGATTTATTTAATTATTTATATATTTGATTATTTATATTGTAATGATATTATTAAATAAAATATTTACTTTATTCAAAGATAATGATAATATTAATCATAATTTTAAAA
>Ga0315905_10008298_pt1 | contig 10500 bp, 12 predicted proteins | sample LakEriMetagenome_5_FD_203522 | JGI IMG/M metagenome (GOLD analysis project Ga0315905, IMG submission 203522) | Freshwater fungal communities from buoy surface, Lake Erie, Ohio, United States - Buoy 4 MA121 | ecosystem: Environmental > Aquatic > Freshwater > Lake | place: USA: Lake Erie, Ohio... | reverse complement strand
GAGAGATGGGTCCCATGTTCCTGCTGACACATCCAAGAACTGCGCCACCTGCCGTTTGAGTGCGGGCGTTAGCACGCGAACGCACGCATGCTGGCATGCAGTAGGTCTCTTTTGACACTGTAGTAGGTCTCTTTGCGAACGCACGAATGCTGGCATGCCTAGAGACAGACACAGCGCAAACATACATGAGCGCGCCGATTAGGGAGGGGGGGAGAGATTTCCTGATAAACTCCCCCATTTCCCCTTTCTCTCTCCTCCCTGCTCTCTGTCTCGTCACAGTGTGAACATGATGTCTCACCGTGCACGAAAACAGTTGACAAAAGTGCAAGCATATGATCAACGAGAGAGAGAGCGCGCGCGCGCGAGAGAGAGAGAGATAGCGAGAGAGCGAGCGAGAGCGAGAAAGAGGGCGCGCTCGCACGAGCGAGAGATAGAGCAACAAAAACAGAAACAAAAACAAAACCTTTACGGGGCTCGTCATCCCACTAATACCCAGACCAAATGCAAAGAGAGAGCCGTCGATGAAGCTGACAGCGAAATTACCCAACTCGAGCGGCACCGCCTTGAATGATGCCAGCCCTGCCAGAGATGGGGGGGTTGGGGTGGTTTCGGTGGTTGGGGTGGTTTCGGTGACGTTTGATGTCGCTGTATATGAGTACTGACTGTGCGCTTGAGTTGCTGCTGCTGCCATGCTATGCATATACAGCTTTTATACACGCAATGCATATACACCCCCCCCTTGCGCGTCATCTCACCCCCTCACCCCTGAAAGACGTACCGAACACTGCGAAGTATGTAAGAGGTAAACTGCTAGACGCCCCTTGCACGTCCCCTCTCCCCCCAGCGCCTCTCTCTCAAACGCAGTCTGGAAGACAACGCAGTCTGGAAGACGTACCTGAAACTGCGAAGTATGTACAGAGGTGAACTGCTAGAACCTGGGCCGCAAGAGGAAAGAGAGTCTGCCAAAAATCTCAGCAGTTAGAGCCCTAGTACTACAAAAAGTCAGTGATGGAGGACTTTCAGAATTTGTTCCTGGCTGCTTGGGGTTGTCGCAAGAGATGAGAAGCCCACGGAAGACCCGCTTTTCGTTAGAGATGCTGCATACGTACAAGGGGGAAAACACAATATGCATATGTTGAGGGAGACTGTGTGTGTGTATGTGCACACGTATAGAGAGGCATCGGTATGTATACAGATAGGACCCCCCCCGGGAGGACGCCGACGAGGCTGCGTTCACGTTGGCCACACACACACACACATACGCATACACAGACAGACAGAGAGAGAGAGAGAGAGAGAGAGAGAGAGAGAGAGACAACACGCACACAAACAAACATACACATATACATGTGTGTGTGTAGGTGATGTGTGTGTTGTGTGTGTGATGTGTGTGTGTAATATAATGAATGCATTTGTACGCATGGACAATTGCACACAGAAAGATGCCTGTCAGGAAGCCAAAGCGATGTACATATAGTGTGTGTGTGTGTGTGTGTGTGTATGTGTGTACGTATGTATGTATGTAAGATGCCTGTCAGGAAGCCGGCAGCCATGAAAGCCAATGTGTAGCTCATCGAGCGCGGCGCCAGTCTTGCGTTGCCGCAGATGCCGTGTCCAGAGGTGCATCCATTGCCTGGTTCATATTCTCAAAGTCAGCGCCCTAGTACATTTACTGAAAAAAAGTCGCTATAGAGTACTTTTGACAAGTAGTGCCCAGCGTGACTCCAACTCCTACTAGAAGCCCGCCGACGCCGGCGCGCCACATGGGCATTTCTGCTGCACCCAGCCCTGCGCGTATACGTGTGTGCGCGGGAATTCAGTGTGTGTTTCTGCGTCAGTGTGTGTTTCTGCGCAGGCAAGCCTGCAGCAAACACCTTGTGCGAATCTGTCCATGCGTGTGCATGCGTGCTCGGCGCGCACGTGCATGCGTGCATGCGTGCGTGCGTACGTGCGTGCGTGCGTATGGTACCCGATGGATAGAGTGTCTTGAGTGCCATTCCGCCTGTGAGCAGCCCGGCAACAAAGAGCCATCGCGGGACTTCGCTAGATTTGCCCTTGACGAGCCCTGACAAAAATTCTGATAAAGTCAGCGCTAATACATTTACTACATAAATTCACTATAGGGAGAACTTCTGAGAATTTCTGCCGCCCACGACGCCGGAGATGCCGAGCACCTGTCCTCTGGTCAGCATACTCATCGCGGTTGCGACCCCCAGGATGATGCCACCCGCAGCCGAGTGGTAGGGCGTGAAGTTTTGGAGCGCCAGCCCGAGGAAGGAGCCCCCCGTCACCGCCGCACCCGCCTGCGCAGCGGCTGTCGAAGCGAACAACGGGGCCGTGAGCAGGCCGGCGACCAGCGTCGAGCCCACGCGCGCTAGCACGGCCTGCATCATCGCGCTGGTCTTTCTTGTGACCCACCCCCCGCAATGTCAGTTGCGTAAAAAAGTACCAAACTGACTAAAATCATTTCAAAGACAACTGTTCAATTACGTACGTGGTCAGAGAAACACGAAAAGGTCCCACCCGCGGGCGAGCCATGCATATTTTTTTAAAAAAAAATATCTCTAAACTGCTTTCATGGTCAAGGCGAAGTCCATGACAGGCTTCCCACGCGATTCGGAGTCAGACTCCGAGTCGGGCGCATCCGAAGAAGAGCCGTCGAAAACAGTCGCCAGCAAGAGTGCGAAGGCGGTGCGCAAGCAGGCCGTCGGTGTGAGACCGAAAACGAACGGCCGATTCAAATTGAGCAGCAGGGCGCGCGCGGGGCCGTGCGTACGAGAACCAGGGAGTAAGAAGGGGTTGGAGTTGTTGTCGCTGAATGGCAACGACGCAAGAGTCAGCTGCTCAGTGGTGCTGCCAAGCGGGCTGCGTGACGTGTCGTCTGTGGTGATTGTGTTCGACGCGGTCTTCGGCCCGCGACTGAGAAGAATTTTGGACAAGGAGACCTGCGACGACGACAAGCACGAGCGTCAACGCCGGGAAGAGCTGTACGCCGTGAGCGTGAGCCGAACCCGCACGTCAGGCGCCATCGCGGTGCGCGTGAGCGATAGAGGGTGCATGCGAGCTCGCACGCGAGCCCACGACAAGCTCGCTCGCGAGCCCACGCCGTGGCGTGTGCTCCGCGTTCACTCATGTGCTTACGCCTCGTTTGTCGCCTGCACCGCGCATTGCTTTCAGGATGTGTGCACATCGACCGTATATGTCGACAGCACTTGCAGCAAATGCCTCCAGTGCTTTTTCGTGCAAGATCCTGAGAAAAGACAAGAGCCAACTGCCGACTTGGGCTTGTTATTGAGCGCGCTGTGCTTGTGATAAAAGGAAGATAATGATCCGCGCGTCCTTCACCGCTGAGTTTCCGGAGGCTCTGTTTGTGGCGCCGCAGGCGCCAGCCGCACCGATTGCCTGTGTCCGTTGCCGGAAATTCATTTTACCATTAAACGTGTAGGCTAGCCTTGGAACTAGCCTCCAATGGCAACAGCGCGCATGTGCCGTAGAACTGCGAGCGCATTCCAAAGAACGAAATAGTACGGCCCCTCTCGCAGGTACATAGGGACAATGGCAGAGTAGAAGCCTCGGGGCCCAGACTGACGCCACGTCTTGGTCACCGTGTCCCAGATGCCTGTGAACTGAGGCTGTGGAGACGACGGGCCAAAGTTCATGAGCTTGCTCCGCACCGTGTCTGCCGGACACGCGAGCAAGACTACGGTGAAACCGGTGACTGCGCTTACCGCGAGCTGGGCCAGGACGCCGGGCCCCATTGCCCTGCGCACCATGTCGGTGCACGCCTGATCCGCAATATTCATCAAGGCCGCACGTATCGCGTTGATTTTGCACCCCGTCCACATGCCTCTCGGCCCCTCCTCACGCGCAACCGAGGACATGAGCTGCCAAAGGGAAGAGTAGACCGGGCGTTCGCCTCTGCGCACGCGAGTTGCGTCACCCTGCATGCGGATCTTGAAGAGGTCCATTGGACTCACAAGCAGCTGCGCCGTGATGCCCGCTGTCACAGCCATCGCCGTGAGCACCAGCGCAGAGTGAGCGACCCCGTCCGCCGGGGACAGCGCACTCTTGAAGACCCCGTAGATCATCATTCGCATTCCGGTGTACGGAATGGTCCTGAAGAGCGCGGCGCGGAGACCGTAGTAGAGCAATCCCAATCTCTCGCGCATCGGGAGAATGGGCTTGCTGGCACCACTCTGTGCAGCGCCCCGAAGCTGCATGCTCGCCTTGAGAGCGTCCATTGGAAACGTCACGCATTCGGACATCATCCCCGCACATGCCGCGGTGAGAAATGAGACAGCCTCGGGCGAAGATGCGGGGTTGCTCACGACGCACGCTGTCACGAGCAGAAAGAGGAAAGGCGGTATGCCAAATTCCATGAAGCGCAGAAGCCTGGCCGGCAGCACCCCTCCTCCTGCACCTGCGCCCGGCTTTCCCATCTTTCCCTCTTTCCCGCCCTCAGCACCCCCGGACGCCTCGAGCCTTCCGCCCCGCAAGCCGTTCAGGCCGCCGCGGTGCAACAGCGGAGCGCGCTGCGAGAGGCAGCTGCCGGCAAGACCTCGTCCGGCAGTTGCCGCGATCGTCCTGCGATCTCTGCGGGCAGGAGCGGGCAGGGGCCCTACGTACGCTGCCGCAGCCCCCACCACAAATGCAGCCCCGTTGCCTGTCACCCAGAGAGAGAGAGAGAGAGAGAGAGAGAGAGAGAGAAAGAGAGAGAGAGAGAGAGAGAGAGAGAGAGAGAGACGGGCAGTGGGAAGAGAAACAGAGGAAGGGAGGCAGGAGTGAGGGCAGAGGCAGGGAGAACACCATGACGCAGCCAGACAGGGTTGAGGGTTTTATGCATACGAACCAGAAAGGTCCGCGGGCAGCGCAACAGATCCAGCAGCGAGCAGCGCCAGCGACAGGCCCTGGAGTGCGCGGCTCCCGCTCGCCGCCGGCATATCTCTGGAACAGGCGATTGGCCCCGGATCAGGCCCTCAGCCGTATCTTTGCCCGGAGGCGTATCTAAAAAACAAAAACGTTCTGTGTGACAGAAAATGGCTGGGGATGCTGAGGACCTTAGGAAGGAGGCAAAAGAAAACGTAGAGGGAGATGAGGAGATTGAAGAGAAAAGGTGGCAGCTGGCCAACGAGGAGGCGCTCCTTCAGGCAGTGCAGGATGACGACGAGGAGAAGGTGGAGGAAATGATTAAGGCAGGCACCCAAGTCGATTGTCGTGATGGTGACAGGAGGACGGCACTCCACATAGCAGCAGAATGTGGAAGGAAAGGTGTAGTGGCACTGTTGTTGAAGAGCAATGCCGACGTGAATAGCCGCAATGGGGACAAGTGGACTCCGCTCCATGTGGCAGCGTTCAACGGCCACGAGGCTGTGGCGGACCTGCTCCTGAGCAACAAGGCCGAAGTCAACCGAGTAACAGCGAACGAGGAGACTCCGCTCCATAAGGCAGCAAACGCCGGCCACGAGGCCGTAGTGGCCCTGCTCCTGCTCAACAAAGCCGACCCCAACAGCGTCTACATGCCAGGAAAAACGTCGTTGTCTGCATTGAGGCGCGCCCACCTTGAAAAGTACCCCAAGGTGGCAGAGCTACTCCGCGCGGCGGGAGGGGGCGAGGAGGAGGAGGAGGAGGAGGAGGAGGAGGGAGATTTTATGTGAGAGAGGCGGAAGAGCAGTCCTTTTTGTGGAGGAAGAATTGGAATCCCTTCCTTGTGAGGAGGAAGAATTAGACTTCTTCACAGCTGAAGGAGTGCTGGGAGAACGCAGTCAGACCAGGACAAGTTCAGTAATGCGGCATTTTACTCCGGCATCAAGAGTAAAGTGGGAATTATGGCTGTCAAGGCCGCTGCCCTGCGCGTGACCTGCACGTGGACGGATGCACTAAGACACAAACATTTGACCAGGGATTCCCCAACCTGACATTTACTCTTCATTTGTGTTACACTTCACTGCGTAACTGTCTGTTTTATCGCTTTGCCGAGATTTAATCCTCACCGCCCAAGCGCCCCACAGCGGTACCCGCACAAAAAGTTGACCATGGCATCTCCCACCACACTTGTGCTACTCCCACACGTCAGATCCTCTTGTGCCCCATTTCTGTCTCCGCCATCCTCCGGCCACCACTCAACAGCAGCAACTGCCGAGCGCAACTCTGCCATCACCTCCGCCACCCGCTCCTCGCCTACCTGCAAGAGCACCCCCTGGTCTGTCACCAAAACACAACGCGATTCTCCAGCATCCCCGCCTCCACCTTCGTCGTCCATGACTTCTGGCCCCCACCCACAACCCATACGGCCCCCTGTCACTGGATCTTGACCCCAAGCTAGGCTGTGATCAACGGCCTTCCGGCACCGAGCATCACCGACGTTTTCGCCGCATCCTCCGCCGCCACGGCCCGCCCGCGCCGCCACTGCGGCCAAAACTTTGCACGCGCAGAGATACACTGCCTTCTTGATGTCGTGCAACGAGGCCTGGACTAACATCCGCACTCTCTCCCAGCCTCCACCGGCCAGGCTGCAAGTTTGGTGTTTGGTGGGTGCGCGCATCTCTGTCAGCGTCTCCGCATCACTGGGCATCGGGAGCGGGAGGGTGTGGAGGGTGGCGAATGGGACGGAGTGGGAGCAGGCTGGTACGGGGAGAAGGGGGCCGGGGAAACACGCACACAGTAACAAAGACGACACAGACCTGCTATCAAGACACAGTCGCCCGGAAATGGACCGCAGCTCTCGCTCTCTCCCAGTTCCTCCACCTTCCCCTCCTCCGTCCGCACGGCCCCCACCTCCCCGCCGCAGGGCCGAGACTTTGCGGCCAACGGCAGGAAAGGCGGCGGAAAAGGCTGTGATCCAGCTCTCTACCTCTGCCACAGAAATGTCGAGTTCTCGCGCGAGTGTTTCCAGACCTTTGCCTACAGTGGTGTGTGTGTGTGTGTGTGTGTGTGTGTGTGCACGCGCGCGCAACACGGCCGACAGAGATGCACAATGATTGAGGAAGGTGCGAGGTGGGAGGTGGGAGGTGGAGGTGGATGTCACGCGAGGGCCGCACTCGAGGGAGGAAGTACCCAAGGCAAGTGCGTGCCCAAGGCAAGCCCGTAGGACATAGCCAGACAGACAAACAGACAGACAGACAGACAGATAGTCCTACCCAAGGCAAGGCCGTAGGACATAGCGCGCGCCTTCACGGGAGCTGCAGCTGCTGAGAAGCCAATGTTCCCACTTTCTGCCCACCTCTTCCCAACCCGCTCCCACACCCCCGCACCGCCCTCGGTGCCACCACCAACAGACTCTCCCAGGGGTCCTCCAGCCCCCTCCCCCTCATACCCCCCCCCTTCCCTTGCTGCCCCAGCGTGCTGCTTGCCGTGCGCTTTGGTGATATACACGTGATCGTCGCTAACTGCGAGGGCACCAATCAAGTCGACGTCGCGAGCTGTGGCATGCATGCATGTGTTGGTGTTGTGCGGCTGCTGTCAGTGGGGTTTAGTTTAGGATTGAGGGTTTACGGTTTACGGTGAGGGGCTTAGGATTTAGGCGATGCGTTGGTGTTCTGCTGCTGCTGTCAATGTTGTGGTCTTTGCGGAAAAGAGGCCCAGACTCTACCCGAGACCGGCAATGTGTGTGTGTGTGTGTTTGTGTGTGTGTGTGTGCATCATGCAGTGTTTGTTTGTGTGCGTGCGTGTGTGTTTGTGTGTAATGTATGTGTATACAGAGGGAAACCTAGAAGGGCCAGCGCCCAGATATGGAGGTGAGGGATGATGCAGTGCACAAGGCAACACCCGGGCTCGGCAATCAACACATCGCGCAGGTCTATGCTCAGTGACTCCACTGTGGGTGGTAGTAGTATTAGGGGGGGGGAGAGGGGAGATTGCGTGGGAGGGAGAGAGATTATGAGATTAGTGATCATCCGGGGTAGCGCTGTACACGCCCCGACACTCACACGCCAGCTCTCCCACGCGCCCGCGCGCGTGCCCCCTCACTCTCAGGTGCATGCATGTAAGTGCAGACCCAAAACAGGGGGGGAGGAAGAGGATCTCTTTGCTCTGGCATCTCGAGCATCAATCAAACCCACCCCTCCCCTGAATGCTATGCACGCACGCACGCACGCACGCACGCACGCACGCACGCACGCACGCACGCACGCACAGAGAGAGAGCGCGCGCGAGCGTGCGAGAGCGAGAGCGAGAGCAAGAGAGAGAGAGAGAGAGAGAGAGAGAGAGGTGTATACCCTGGAGGAGATGAAGATGCCTTGCGTCGATGAAAACCAGCCCTCGCCCCGGATGGTATGGCACCTGGTGCGCCTGGTGCGTTTTTTTTTGGGTTAGAGTACTTAATAATATGGTTATGACTGTTATAGTAAATAATCATTTTTTAAGAACAATAAAATCATAGATTAGAACAATAAAATGATAGATGCCTGGTGCTCTGTTTCGGCTGTCTCGGCGGAGAGGATCGAGTTGAGCTCTGCGTTGCTCAAGTGTCGCTCCTCCTATTATATATATATATTGTGTGTGTGTGTGTGTGTGTGTGTGTGTGTGTGTGTGTGTGCGTGTGTGTGTGTGTGCATTTGTGTGCGTGTGTGTATTAGGACAGGATTGCGTGAGCTCTGGGTGCTTCAAGAAAGCTTCTCATGTATCATACTAAACCCTCAACCCTAAACCCTAAACAGGATTGCGTGAGCTCTGGGGCGCTTCAAGAAAGCTTCTCATGTATTTGGAGAAAAAAAATCATTTGTTGCCACCGTGTTTTTTTTTTTGCTTGAAGCACCCCTTTCTGGGGTGCTTCAAGAAAGCTTCTCATGTATCATTTGTTGCCGCCGTGTGCATGCGAGAGAGAGAGAGAGAGAGCGCGAAAGAGTGGGAAAGAGAGAGAGAGAGAGAGAGAGAGAGAGAGAGAGAGATTGAGTGGGAAAGAGAGAGAGAGAGAGAGAGAGAGAGAGAGAGAGATTGAGAGAGAGAGAGAGAGAGAGAGAGAGAGATTGAGAGAGAGAGAGACCGGCAACGATAGATACGCAGGCGCGGCCGTAGACACTTACCCAGGCACAGGCGTACGCACAGACACAGACACAGACACAGACACAGACACACGTACGTAGAGGCGGAACAGTACATACAGAGCAGTATTAAGTGCGGAGCATTTAGAGCAGCATTTAGAGCAGCATTTAGAGCAGCATTTAGAGCAGCATTTAGAGCAGCATTTAGAACAGTACAGAGAACAGTGTACAGAGCAGTATATCTGAATATCGCGAATAGAGCTGCATATTCTGAAGATCGAGACTCGAGAGACAACACATTAGCAACACATTAGCAACACATTAGCAACACATTAGCAACACATTAGCAACTCGAGAGACAAGCTCGAGAGACAAGTGATGGGTGCTCATGGGAGTGTTGCCCCCTTGGTAGTTTAGTGTTTCATCTAGTGTTTAGTCTAGTGTTTAGCTCAGGGTCAAGTATCGAAAGTAAGAAGTGTCGCCCCCTTAGTGACCACCAGCATAACAGCGCCACCTCTTTTGTCCTCCCTTTTTTTTATTAATTTTTGGTGCACGCGGTACCTGGGGCAAAGTTATGGAGTGGTCCAGTCATGTGTGTGTGTGTGTGTGTGTGTGTGTGTGTGTGTGTGTGTGTGTGTGTGTAGTAATGTGTGTGTGTGTGTGTGTGTAGTGATGTGTGTGTGTGTGTGTGTGTGTAATGATGTGTGTGTGTGTGTGTGTGTGTGTGAGTGTGTGAGTGTGCAGTACCTGGTTCAACAGCGTTGAGTGGTCGAGAGAAGCGGACTCGTCATGCGACATTGAGAGATCATTGCCCAGTGTTGCGTCAGCTGAGACGTTCATTTGGTCGATCAACTTCACCGGCACCTATATATGCATATATGTATGTATGTATGTATGTATGTATGTTTCATGTATGTGTGTATGTATATTCTCATGTGTGCATGTATGTATGTATGTATGTATGTATAATGTATGTATGTGTATATATACTCATGTGTGTGTGTACATACGTATGCATGCATGTATAGGTGGTGACGTCACCAGACGCATTCATTTGTTAGATCAACTTCACAGGCACCTACACACACACACACACACACACACACACAACACCATCATCATCATCACCATCATCATCACTCCACTGACACCCACGTACGCACACACATAGGATGCGTACGTACCGACTATGCATGGTGAGTGGCCAGCCACAGGGTGCGGCAGTGCCGGCGAGGACAAACACGCACAGAGACACACAAACACACTACACGTGCGTGTGTACAAACATACCACAAGTGTGTGTGTGTGTGTGTACATAGGTACACACCACAAGTGTGTGTGTGTGTGTTTTAGGTACACACCATCCATGGAGGCGGGCCACGGGGAGCGAAAGTGACAACGAGCACTGCGCGTTGCATCGTCGCCTAGCAACACATTAGCAACACATTAGCAACACATTAGCAACACATTAGCAACACATTAGCAACACATTAGCAACACATTAGCAACACATTAGCAACAC
>Ga0315905_10008297_pt1 | contig 10500 bp, 15 predicted proteins | sample LakEriMetagenome_5_FD_203522 | JGI IMG/M metagenome (GOLD analysis project Ga0315905, IMG submission 203522) | Freshwater fungal communities from buoy surface, Lake Erie, Ohio, United States - Buoy 4 MA121 | ecosystem: Environmental > Aquatic > Freshwater > Lake | place: USA: Lake Erie, Ohio... | reverse complement strand
TGGCGAGTCGCTTCACGATGGCGTTCTGTTTCGCCATGCGTGATGTACCGATTGCAAGAGTCACTGCAGTAACTGCAGGAAGACCTTCGGGGATAGCTGCAGCTGCAAGTGCAACGGCAGTCAACATGAGGTCTTCAAACTTGTCGCCAGAGATAAGGCCGATGATGAAGACAACACCGACAATGGCGCCGGCAAGTTTTGCAAGAGAGTGGGCGAGTGTGTCGAGCTGCTTTTGAAGAGGTGTCTTCTCTGTCTCGGTATCTTGCAGCAGACCTGCGATGTGGCCCATCTCGGTGTTCATGCCGGTGGCGGTCACGACGAACTCGGCACGACCTCGTGTCACCGTTGTGTTCATAAAGACGGCGCACTTGCGGTCGCCAATAGAGGCGTCTTCTCTTACGGGGTCAAGTGACTTGGTTGATGCGAGGCTTTCTCCAGTGAGAGATGCCTCTTCAATCTCGAGGTTGACGGCGGAGAGGAGTCGTCCGTCAGAAGGAACGCGATCGCCCGCTTCGATGAGCACGATGTCGCCAGGAACGATTTGTTCCGTTGGAACATTTTCAAGCTCGCCATTGCGACGCACTCGCGCTGACGATGCAAGCATCTTCTTCAATGCATTGAGGGAAGCCTCTGCTTTGTTCTCTTGAACAAAACCAATGATCGCATTGATGAGAACAACCGTCATCACAACAATGGGGGTTTTGATTTCCTTGGCAACAACAAGGCTGACAACTGCGGCAATGATCAAGATGACTGTCAACATGTTGGTGAATTGGCTAGCAAACCGTTTCCATGCAGGAATGGCTTCCTTTTCTGCCAACCGGTTGGAACCAAATGTCATCAAACGTGTGGTGACCTCATCCGAGTTCAAACCATTGGAGTCGGCGGAAAGAGCCGAGAGAACTTCTTGCGCAGTTAAGGCGTGCGCATGAATCTGAGTCTCAGAGGTGTTGGTGTGTACTGCGGGGGCAGGGGACATTAGGTTTTCCTTCGGCTAGCGAACTGGCTTGCCGAAGGTCTCTCCCAACCCTTGCGGGTTTCCGTGCCGGGCTTTTTTCACCGTACTGACGACACTGGAATTGGTAGGGATACTCCCCCTCGTGCTGGAAATTATAGATGAGTCTTCTAATCTCGGGGGCATGGCAGACGAGAAAATCCACCCCAATGTGGCAAAAGTGACAGATGCCGCCCGAAATGCGGGGTTTGAGATTCAGGTGAAGAAATTTCCCGAAGGCACAAAGACAGCTCAAGATGCAGCGACTGCCATCGGTGTATCGGTTGGCCAGATTGTGAAGAGCCTGGTGTTCGGCGTGGACGACGAAATCGTGATGGCTCTTGTGAGTGGATCGAATCAGTTAGACGAGAAGAAGCTTGCTGCGGCGGCTGGTGGTGCGAAGTGCAAGCGCGTCGACGCTGATGCAGTGCGCGAGGCAACTGGTTTTCCCATTGGCGGCGTGCCTCCCTTTGGTCACAGCACACAACTGCGCGTGTTCGTGGATCCGGACTTGTTGCAATACGACGAGGTATGGGCTGCAGCAGGAACATGGAACGACAACTTTGGCGCGTCACCTGCGGACATTGTGCGTGTTGCTGGTGGCGTGGTCACCGATCTGAAGCGCGACTGATTGCTCAGGCGAGGATCAACAACGCTGCCATCACGCCTTCGATAACGAGACCGGCGATGTTCTCTTTCGTACGTGATTTATCGATGACGAATGAGATCGCTCGTGCAATAAAGGCTCCAGCCCATGCCGCTCCAAGCACGAGCGCAGCATCGCTAGTGGCGATAAGTGTGACAGCAACACCTGCGCCGATGAAGAGTCCACCGTAGGTGGCGCGTACCTCTGAAGTTCCAAGTCGACCAGGAATCTGGAGTCCGATTGTCCGGCTTACTTGTTTCGGCCAGATAAGTCCGAGACAACCAGCGACGATTGAGATGATGGCACCGACGTAACCCATTGCGTTCATCTGGTAATTATTGCATCCGGATTCCTGATTGTTCAGTCTCTGATTGCGGGTGCAATATGTTCATGTTGTTCCTCCAGTAAATTTCAATACATGGTTCGTCCGACTAAAGAGATTCGCAAGCGGCTCCGTTTTAATTTGACCGAAGCACGGGAGGCTTGGATGTTTAAGGACTTCGACCGTTGTTGGTCCTTGTTGGAAGACGCACATGTGCTCAGCCAGCCGTGGGCGTGGCGGCATGTGAGAGTGCACGGATCAATGTTTGTCGCTGCAATAGTGCAACGAGATGTGCGTGAAGTTCGGGGCCAGTTATCGAGGATTGCAGTGGCAGGTCCTGGTTCGTTATCGGGTCGCTATCCAACGGGAAACACAGGACGTGCCCGTGTTCCCGCGACACAGCCAATGCCGATTGCTGGAGAACTTGCAGAGGTGCTCCAACGAGCAGGGCAGCGAATCGACTGATCTAATCGTTCGTAAAGGGTTGCCTAAACCAACAGCGGCGTGCCTCCGTTTGGTCACACAACCCAACTTCGTGTGTTTGTTGATCCGGACTTGTTGCAGTACGACGAGGTGTGGGCAGCGGCAGGAACGTGGAACGACAACTTCGGTGCAGCACCTGCAGACATCGTTCGTGTTGCAGGCGGCTTAGTCACCGACCTCAAACGTTCATCCATATAGGTTGAATACATGGTTCTTGAACATGCACTGTTAGATGTGATCCCGGGGTTAGAGGTCGAATTCGAGGACGCATTTTCTCGTGCTCGAGAAATCATTTCACAATCGCCTGGCTTCATTAGCCTGAAGATCGTCCGAGGGATGGAGCGGCCAAGCTCGTATTTGCTACTCGTTGAGTGGGAAACGCTCGAGGATCACACGATTGGGTTCAGGCAGTCTGATCGATATACGGAATGGCGGGAGTTGTTGCACCACTTCTATGACCCGTTCCCGATCGTCGAGCATTTTGTCGAAATCCAGCCTTAAATCCAAAGTTCATTGAAACACTGATAATCCAAAGGTTGCTGAAACCATTGGTGGCGTGCCTCCGTTTGGTCACAGCACCCAACTGCGTGTGTTCGTGGATCCTGACTTGTTGCAGTACGACGAAGTGTGGGCAGCAGCCGGAACGTGGAACGACAACTTCGGTGCTGCGCCGGCGGACATTGTGCGAGTCGCTGGTGGTGTGGTCACCGATCTCAAGCGCTCGTGAGTGCAACTTTCGCTACTCAGTAGGATTGATTTATGTCTAATGGAACAGAGCGTTGCGAAGAAGGGTGTGCCTTTGTATGGGATGTGATTGATCCGAACGAGATTGGCAATCGCATCAGAAAAGGCGCCGCCGACATTACTCATCTCATCGCGGACGGCTCGAGGGCTGACATTCGCTCGTCGCCAGAAGTTTGGTCGCCGCTGGAGTATGCCGGACATGTTCGAGATGTCTTGCTCAATCTTCGAGATCGTCTTGTGGTTGCTCTAAACGAAGACAATCCTCTATGTAAAGGTTTGTTTGGGACACCTCGAATTGAACTCGGTCTGTACGGTGGCGATTCCTCCGCTCTGGTGGCACAAGAACTGCAAACTGCTGCTTCTCTGTTTGCACGAACCTGGGAACGCATCCCGGAAGATCTGCGAAGTCGAACGATGGTGTACGGCTATCCGAGATTGGCTGATCGCAGTCTCACTTGGGTCGCAGCTCAGGCTTTACACGAAGTGGAACATCATTTAGAAGATGTCAAGGCTGGTTTGGGCGCCTCATAAAAGGTTGCCTAAACCAACGGCGGCGTGCCTCCGTTTGGTCACAGCACCCAACTGCGTGTGTTCGTGGATCCTGACTTGTTGCAGTACGACGAAGTGTGGGCAGCAGCCGGAACGTGGAACGACAACTTCGGTGCTGCACCTGCGGACATCGTGCGTGTCGCAGGTGGCGTCGTCACCGACTTGAAGCGCGCCTAATCATCAGACTTTGGTGGCCCACACTTCTACGTACGGGCCATGTGTGACGTCGTTGATGTGAAAACCAGTAGTTCTCACTGCAGTTTCGAACGAATCGTCTGGCCATGTTGTGTACCAGCGTCGACCATCACTCTCGTCAAGCCATCCAGTTTCTCCAGTTGCAGGCACGCATGCATAAAGGAGACCATTTGGTTTCATTAGATCTCTCAGTTCATGGAGAAGTTTCTCTACTTCTGATTTCTCCAAGTGAACAAGAGAAGCTTGCGCCCAAACACCATCGAAGGAGTTCGGTGTGAAGATGGAACTGATGTTTCGAATATCGCCTTGAATGACATCACCATGTCGACCAGCCATTTCGATGAATGCAGGATTCAACTCGATACCTATGGGCTTGTGTCCACTTTCGCTGAAGATCCGAATATCACGTCCAGGTCCACAGCCAAGGTCGAGGATGTGAGAAGCAGGGGAGAGGAGTGAAGCGAAACGAGTGGGTCGATCGAGCAGATGGCTTGCGTACTTCTCTTCATAGGCAATCGGATTCGCACTGTATGCCGCGACAGAAATGATGACAGGATCATCGTTGGGGCTTGTACTCACATGTCAATAGTGCCATGTAGATGGAGCATTTGATGATGGGTTTTCTGAAGCAACAACGGCGAGTCGCCGACCTGAAGCGCGCCTGATTCCTAAATTCAGATATCGACTTCACCAGAGATGCAAGTGGCAACGTTTCCGCCAATCCACACCACATCTGAATCATCAATGTCAACCTTCACGACGCCCGCGTATCCAATTGCAGTTCCTTGCGAAGCAAGGTACGGGGAATTAAACCGACCTGAGCTGATCAACCATTGAGCAAGCGATGCATTAAGACTTCCAGTGACTGGATCTTCAAGGGTGATTCCATTCGATGAATAGAAGGCTCGAACCTCATACGCAAATCGTGATTCGGCTACGTGTGCTCCCGCTACTCCCAGAGTCAGTTTCATTGGCTTGGGCTGAATTGCCAGTACTTCATCCGCTGAGGCAAGAAGGATGCCGATCCAGCCCGGTCCATTGTCGATCCACGCCGCATCGATGATTGCATCACGACTGATGCCCAGCGACTCGGCCGCCTCACGAATCAAGGCATCGTCGACCGGCCCACTTTTCAAGAGCGGAGGCGCTGCGAAGGAAAGAGAATTGTCGTCGCGCCGCACGTTGACGAGACCAACTTTGCACTCCTGCACAATTGTGTTTCCATCTTTCGGTACGCCTCCGTTTGTCAGCCATGCATGCGCTGAACCTAAAGTTGGATGACCCGCGAAGGGAAGCTCTTCGGTGGGCGTGAAGATTCTGACTTGGTAATCAGCTGATGCATGTGTGGGAGGAAGGAGAAAGGTCGTTTCGGACAAGTTCGTCCATTTGGCGAATGTCTGCATGCCGCTTGTTGTCAAACCTTCAGCGTCAACCACAACAGCAAGGGGATTCCCGCGATATGGATTTTCTCCGAAGACATCAACCTGGACAAATCGCCGTTTCATGGAAACCATTCTCGCTCGTCAATGTGACCAAGACGAGTACATAGAAGGGATTTCACCTCAGTTTTTCTTAAGCAAGACAGGGGTGCCCGTTTGTTCACGGCAGTCAACTGCGTGCGTTGCCTGTGGCGTCGTCACCGACCTAAAGCGGATGTGAACTCATAAACTGAATCAGTGAGTTCTTCCGGTGCCTCAGAGTTTGAGATCTGCGAGCATCGGCTTTTCACCGCATCAGATTTGTTGCGGCTAAACGACTTTGCTAAGTCTGAGAACATTCAAGTCGTATCGAAGCTCATCAGTTCTTGGAGCGACAACGAATCGTTTTTCGGTGAGCGAGGTGAGGGCCTGTGGATTGCGCGCTCCACTGAGTCAGGTGAAGTAATCGGTGTTGGGGGAATCACAATCTGTCCAACATTCACGGAAGGTAGACGTGTTCGACGTTTCTACATTGCGCCGCACTGGAGGCGTCGTGGCGTCGCGACAGCTTTGGCCCACCAATGCATCGAGCGAGCGAAATCTGCTGGCGTGTCAACCGTGACATGTCATGCCGCAGCGTCCGCGATTGCGCCAAGGTTCTGGGAATCCATCGGTTTTGAACCTGTCGCAGATTCTGACATCACCCATGTATTGCACTTAACTGATCAGTAGGTCTCCGATGTCGGTAATTCTTCGTGCAGCAACAATGAATGATTCAAATCTGTTGAAGAATTGGGACCTTGATGAAGCGGTTGAGTATTCCGGTGGGGACGATGACAGTTATGACTGGGACTATGAACTTCCTCGGAACGTCGACTGGCGCGAGTTCCTAGTTGCGGAGGTCGACGCAGTTCCAATTGGAATGATCGTGCTTATCGATGCCTTGCGGGAAGAAAGTCACTACTGGGGACAGGACGTCCCTGCTGATTCTTGGGCCATTGACATTTGGATTGGGGATCAAGAGCATCGATCCAAGGGATATGGGGCATTGATGATGCAGCAAGCGTTGCAGAGATGTTTTGTTAATCATGGCGCGAGCTCGGTGCTGATTGATCCCTTACAAAGTAATCATCGTGCTATCAAGTTTTATCGTCGTGTTGGTTTCACGGATGTTGGACCAAGACGGTTTGAAAATGATGATTGCTTGGTTATGTCCATTACACGTGACATGTTCGAGAATTGATCAGGACGGTCGTTTCCAAAACTGATTGCAGATTGCCCCTGTTTGGCGGGCGCCAGCAGACATCGTGCGTGTCGCAGGTGGTGTAGTCACCTACCTGAAACGTCAAGCATTGGATTGTTCTCAGGCTCTAACATCTGGTGATGGGCCGCGTCTACGAAGAAATCTCGACCGAACTTGCTGAATGGATCGGACAACAGAAGATGTTCTTCGTCGGTACGTCACCGTTATCAGAATCGGGGTCCGTCAACATCTCGCCAAAGGGTTACGACACATTTCGGATAGTTGATTCGCAAACTGTTGCATACCTAGATCTCACTGGAAGTGGCGCGGAGACGATTGCGCACTTGCGAGAAAATGGTCGCATCACATTCATGTGGTGTTCGTTCGAAGGTCCGCCCAGGATTGTCCGAATACATGGACGGGGAAGAGTTGTGTCTGCAAATGACGTTTCGTTCCAAGGAGTGTTTAATGAAATTCCTGGAGCTCGTTCAATCATCGTGGCGACAGCAGAACGAATTTCAGACTCGTGTGGGTATTCCGTGCCTGTGATGAAATACGAAGAAGAACGTACCCGCCTCAGGGAGTGGGCTGACAACAAGACCGAGCAGGAACTTAATGATTACCGTCAGATGAAGAACTCTTCATCTATTGATGGACTCCCTGCTCTTGAGAAGGGACCTAGGTCATGAGTGCACCAACCGATTACATCGAAGTAGAAACAGTCATAGCTGCTGATATTGCAACGGTGTGGTTGTTTGTGAGCGACATCAATGTTCCTGCACAGTTCTCTCGGGAGTTTCAGGGAGCCGAATGGCTCGACACGCCTGGTCTTGGCGGTACGTTCCGTGGCGACAACGCCCTCGGGGACTACAAATGGTCAACCACGTCGGTCGTCACGGACTACGCCGAGAACACATCATTTGCATGGACGGTCGGTTCGGTGGAAGAGCCCGTCGCAATGTGGGGCTTTACGCTTTCTGGCCACGACGGTGATGTGTTATTGAAGATGCATGCAACGATGGGGCCAGCGATGAGCCCTCCACGTGCGTCTGCTCTAAAGGATCCTGAGAACGCTGAGACCATTATCTCGAAGCGTCTTTACCAATGGTCGAAGAATATGACAGCCACAGTCGAAGGCATCAAGTCGCTCAGCGAGCAGTAGGCGCAAAATAGAGTTGTCACATGTCAAACAGTGACGAAACAAGCCGAGTGCTCCGTGCCTATGCCGAAGCGTGGCTCGCATCAGACCTTGAAAAAGTATTGGCCTCGTATCACGACGACATCGAACTGCATTACATGGGGGAGAGCCCGCTCGCGGGTACTCATCGTGGGCGTGATGCTGCGTTCGCTGTTCTTGCCCAGGCTTCAATACGAACTGGTCGCAAGTTGATTGATGTGGAAGACGTTCTCGTCGGTGAATCTCTTGGCGCATTGATAGCGGTCGAAGACCTGGGGGAACCGGCTCAACGAGTACGTCGGGTACTGCTGTATCGAGTGCAAGATGAAAAACTGAGAGAGTGTTGGCTGTTTGATGAAAATCAACGGTTTATCGATGCAATGTGGTCAAAAGGAGACTGAAATGCTTGAGATGAAATCACAATGTGAAAAGTGCAATGTTGACTTGCCAAAAGAAGGTGAGGCAGCTATTTGCAGTTTTGAATGCACGTTCTGTGCGCCGTGTAGTGATTCCATGCAGCGAGTGTGTCCGAACTGTGCAGGGGAACTCGTGAGACGTCCTCCGCGGACACTGTAATGGCGGATACGTCTTCGGAGAGTTCTCCATCAAGTGATCGCACCACCGTGAGACGAGGTGCAAAGCGAGCTGAGTATGGCCAAGAGAAAATTCTTGAGATCTTGCGAGCAGGTTCAGTCGCACATGTTGGTGTGAACACAAACGACGGTCCATTGGTTCTGCCAATGGTCTACGGATTGACAGATGACACGTTGTACTTACATGGTGCATTAGCGAATTCATTGTTGAAGTCAGGCGCCGACACGGATATCTGCGTCACAGTGACAATTGTTGATGGTCTTGTCTTCGCAAAAACACCGTTCAATCATTCAATGAATTACCGGTCTGTTGTCGTGCGTGGCGCAGCTCGAGTCGTTGAAGACGACGACGAAGTCATGCGTGCGCTTCGATTGATGACCGATCACATTGTTCCAACATGGGACGTAACGAGAGATCCATCGCCGAGCGAAATCCGAGCAACACGAATTGTTGCACTGCCGTTAGATGAAAAGTCAGCAAAAGTGCGTGCAGGTGGAGCGATCAACGATGAGATTGATCAGGACCTTGCGGTGTGGTCGGGATACATTCCCATCTCTTCAGTTTTTGGCTCCCCAATTTCGAATAGCGACTCTGGTGCAGAGATTCCGGCTGAAGTACTCCAAGTTGTTGGGCGAGACATACACGGAACGAATCAGGGTTATTCCTCCAAGAAGTAATAACTATTCCGCCTGAGTGGCAGAGATAGTTATTCGGAGAGTTATTGTCTGCTCATGAGCATGACCTTCCCAGATCCGGACAAGTTGGATGAGTATCTGTTGGATCCCGCCCACGAAGCAGAGTTAAGTCGCGTGCAGGCTCGCCGTGATTCGGTGAAGGCCGAAGGCGTCATCGCTTCCAAATACTGGGGTGGTATTCAGTGGCGCATCGTGGTGACGTTCAGTGTCTACGCAGTGTTGTGGGCCAGCGTTCTTGTTCTGGGTATGAACGGAGTCATCCCAGTGTGGGTCGGACTCATCCTCAACACCATGTTGGCAGCAACCTTCTATATGCCGATGCACGAAGCAGTTCACAAGAACATCTGGGGCAAAGTGTCAACCGGGCGAGTGGTGGAAGAAATCATTGGCACACTGTGCAGCGTCCCGCTCTTGATGCCATTCCGTAACCATCGCGCATCACACATGCGTCACCATGCGTACACAAATGATCCTGATCGCGATCCTGATTATTTCTCACAAGGCAACCTTCGTGATTTACCAATCAAGTTCCTATCAGTCACTTGCATCAATGCGTTGTTGCCACTCTTTGCATTCATTCCACCGATGCGCAAACTGCTTCATCCAGCAATGGTGCGCGCAAATCAGGCAAGTGCTAACAAGACTGAAGGCTTAATGCAGCTGCGCTTTTGGCTCATTACCCATGGTGTGCTTTTGGCTGCAGTTCTCACTGGCTTCGGATGGCAAGCATTCTTGTTGTGGTATCTCCCAGCACGCTTGCAGTTGTTCTGGCTGGCATTTGTGTTTGCATGGTATCCACATCATCCCGGCAACGAACAGGGTCGATATGTTGACACTCGCGTTGCAGTGTTTCCTGGCTCAACGTTCTTGATTCGCGGACATGACCATCACGCGTTGCACCACTTATTCCCTCGCGTGGCGCACTACCGCTTGCCTGCGATGTGGCAAGAGATGGCGACAGATCTTGTGGCAAAGGGTGTTCGAGCCGAAGGACGTGCTCTCGAGGCAACCGGCCCCGTCGTTTGGTGAGCCGCGGTGTGCCGATAGCACCCAAGATTGTCCAAGTTAAATGTGAAGGATGGCGGGGTTGCTCAGATCACTTCAGCAGGATGAAACAGAACTCGTTTCCCTCTGGGTCGCTCATGACTTGAAAGAAATTTGCCGGCTCCTCATGGACAATGCCGTGCCGTGTCGCACCAATTTGGGTGCTTGATAAAACTGCCTCTTCGATGTCGAGTACATCCAAGTCAAGGTGCACCCGATTCTTTACTTGTTTTGTCTCTGGAACCTTCTGAAATCCCATAAAACCAATCGCTGGAATATTCTCAAGCATTAGATAATCATCTGCAGACCCAGCCATGAGGTTTCCGCCAAGAAGTTGTTGCCAAAACGAAAGTAGAGAACGAGGGTCCTGGCAATCAATCGTGATGGCAAGTGGAC
>Ga0315905_10008296_pt1 | contig 10501 bp, 2 predicted proteins | sample LakEriMetagenome_5_FD_203522 | JGI IMG/M metagenome (GOLD analysis project Ga0315905, IMG submission 203522) | Freshwater fungal communities from buoy surface, Lake Erie, Ohio, United States - Buoy 4 MA121 | ecosystem: Environmental > Aquatic > Freshwater > Lake | place: USA: Lake Erie, Ohio... | reverse complement strand
CCCCCCCCGGTTCCTCGGCCTCAACTCCTTCTTCACAGCGACCCGCACGACGGCACGCCCATCAGGCCCGTGTTGAACCGCTTGAGCGCCCGGCTGTAGCTGTCCAGCAGGCCCACCTGCCCCGCCCCGACCTCGGCGAGCGCGCCCGGCTGCGCGGCCGCCGTCTCGAAAAAGGCCTGCAGCGCGCCGACGACGCTCAGGAGCTCGTCGCCGCCCGCGGCCGGCACGCGCGCGCCCGACGCCAGGTTGAGCCGCGCGGCCGCGAGCTGCTTGGCCGCGCGCGCGACCGCGGCCTCGGCCGACGGGTCGGCCTCGGGCGCGTCGCGCGCGGCCGCCGCGCGGTAGCTCTCGGGCACCCCGCTGCCGGCCGCGGGCGCCCGCCCGCCGTTGTCGGCCAGGCGCGTCGCGCGCCCGCCGGGGAGCGACGCCCAGCCCGCGGCGCACTTGTCGCCCGTCGCGCGCGCCGTGCAGCCCGCCCAGAAGACGGCGGGGACGACGCAGTTGACGCCCGCGCGCGGGACGCGGCGCGGGGCGGAGGCGACGTGCTCGCCGCCGCCAGCCTCGCCGCCCGACCAGGTGCCCGACTCGGGGCGCAGGGCGCCGCCGCCCGCGGGCCGCAGCGCCGCCGCCGCCGCCGGCCCCGACACGACGGGGCAGCCGACCGTGCTGATCGGCAGCTCGGCCTCGTCGGCCGCCGCCTCGGCCGCCTGCGCGCCCGTGCCCGTGCGCACGGCGACGCGCGCGAGGGCCGCGCGCTGCGCGCAGTCGCCGAAGCCGCCAAAGGCGGTCGTGAAGGTGAAGACGCGGTCGGCGCACACGCGCGTGCCCCCGGGGGCCGGCGCCGCCGAGCCCACCTCGGACAGCACGCGGCCCGCGACCAGCTGCGCGGGCTCGCCCGACAGGCTGCCGGCGCCCCGGCCAAAGCCGAGCGTGACGGTCGCGCAGCCGTCGTCGTCGGCCCCGGCGCCCGCGGCGCGCTCGCGCGCGCCCTCGGCGAGGATGGCCGCGACGGCCTTGTCCCCCGCGGAGAAGGGGACGGCGTCCGAGTAGAGCTTGGTGCCGTCGGCCGCCTTGACCGTGACCTCGACCTTGCCGTCGCCGGGGCACGGCAGCGGCGCGCTGAGCGCGCAGCTCAGGCGGCCGGGCGAGCCGCCGCCGGGCGCCGCGGCGGGCACCGACGTCGCCGGGCACGCGACCTTGCCCGCAAAGGCGGCCTTGGCCTGGCCGGCGCGGCACGCGAGGCCCGTGATGGCGTACTCGACGGCCGCGAGCGGCACGCCCGCGGGCGACGGGTTGGCGAGCGAGAGCTCGCCGACCAGCGCGGCCCCGGGCGCGCGCGCGCCCTCCTTGGCGAGCGACGCGGCCGCGCCGACGCGGCGCACGGCGACCTCGAACTTGGCCGTGCCCGTGGCGCCCTTCTTGAGCAGGAGCGCCCCGGGCTTGGCGTCGACGCGCACGGTCCACCCGGGCGCCGCGGCCGTGGCCTTGGCCGGGCGCACGCCCGTGAGGGCGACCGACACGGCCTCGGCGGGCGTCGGGCAGCCCGACACGCGCACGCGCACGCTCGCGGTCGCCGTGCCCGTCGTGCCCGTGCTGTCGGCGCCCGAAAACCCGGCCGCGTTGGTCTGCGCGCCCTCGAAGCAGCCGTCGTAGGGCCCGTAGCGCACGGTGTAGACAAAGGTGCGCGAGTCGCAGATGCGGCCGCTGGGGACCGTGCCGCTGACGACGACGCCCTGGATCGCCGAGCCCGGGGCGAAGCTGTCGGCCACGTCGACGCAGGCGTCGGTCAGGCGCGCGACGGCCGGCGTCGGCTGCGCCGTGAGCGTCGGCGCGGGCACGGCGGCCGTGGCCGGGTCGACGAGGGCGCGCGCCGCCTCGAGCGCGCTGTTGGACGTCCAGACGCCCGGGTCGCGGTCGGGCTCGCCGTCGAGGCCGTCCATGGCGCGCGCGAACGCCGAGGCGGCGTCGGGCGCGTCGTCCTGCATCAGCGACGCGGCGATCGAATTTTGCAGCGTCGTCGACAGCGCGCCGAGGCGCGACGTCGCGGCCTGCGCCTTGGCGTTGCTGTAGGGCTGCGCGTAGGCCGCGTTGAGGGCCGCGATCTGCATCGCCTGCGCCGCCGCGGCCGAGGGCACGAGAGCCTGGGCCACGGGGGAGGCGAACGAGGCCTTGAGCGCCTGCTTGGCGCTGATCGCGTCGAGCGCCGAGACGGCGAGCGCCTGCTGCGCCGTCTGCACCTTGCCGAGCATGCCGTTGGCGGTCGGCGGGACGGCGAGCGGGGCGGCCCCGGGGCCCGAGGCGGCGTACGCGACGGGCGAGGGCTGGATGACGACGCCCGAGGCGGGCGCGACGAGGCCGGCCTGGACGACGGGGACGCCCGGGACGGGGTAGACGACGGGCGCCGGGATGATGCCGCCGCCGCCGCCGCCGATGGCAAACTCGGGCGACAGGTTGCCGTCGCCCTGGAGCGACGCGGCGCCGCCGTCGCCGCCCCACGTGCTCGTGCTGCCGACGGGCGCGGCCAGGAGCGCGCGGCGGCGGCGCGAGCCGGCGGCGGCGACCTCGGCCGCGCCGCCGCGCCGCACGGCGGCCTGGTTGCTCACGGCCGTCTGGGGCGTCGCGACGCGCTGGCCCGACGAGGAGGTGGACGAGGGCGCCGCCACGTTGCGCGAGCCCTGGCGCACGGCGCTGCCCGTCGCGGGCGGCGCGATCGTCGACGCGGCCGTGCGGCGCACGACGCCGCCCGCGCCGACCGTGCCGAGCAGCGAGTTGAACGTCGTCGTCGCGTCGGTCGGCTGGCCGTTGTACGTGTTGCGGATCGTCACGGTCGCGTACATCTGCTGGCCCGCCGGGTTGAAGTCGGGCTGCGCGTCGAACACGCACTGCAGCGTGCCGCCAGCCGGCACGACGACGGCCGCCCTGTCCCCGCCCGGGGTCACGCAGCGCGCCTCGGCCTCGAACGCGCGCCCGCTGCGCGACGGGTTGCCGATGTGCACCTTGACGCTGTCGATGGGGGCGTCGAGGGGCGCCGGGTTGTCGATGAAGACGTCGCCGAGGACCGGGTAGGACGGCGCCCCCGTCACAAAGCCCGTGGGGTCGGTGCGGGTGTAGGTGACGCGGTACGTGACGTCCTTGGTCTGCGGGCCCGTGGAGATGACGGCCTTGGCCGCCGCCAGGTCGACGGGCGACAGCAGCGCGTCCTTGGCCGTCTGCAGCTTTTGCAGGAACTCGGAGAGGGCGTCGGCCTGCTGGGCGACGCCGCTCTTCTTGCCCGCCGCCGCGCCCTTGGCCGCGTTGAGGAGCATGCCCTTGACGTCGCCCTTGAGGCCGTCGACGACGGCCTTCTTGGCGAGCAGCTGGTCCTTGATCGCCTGCTTGGCGTCGACCTTGGCCTTGCGCGGCGCGAGCACGACCTCGGCCTCCGACGCGGCCTTGGACACGCGCCACTGGTAGCTGCCGGCAAAGGTCGACGCGACGCGCCCCGTGCGCACTGTCAGGTCGTAGCACAGGCGCTGCACCTCGGCCGACGTCTGCGCCTGCTGCCCCGTGCTCGCCGTGAGCGTCGCGACGTTGCGCACGACGCCGCTGTCGGCGGGGCACTCGAGGCGGGTGACGTAGGACGTGGTGCCCCCGGAGGAGAAGGTCCAAGCGCCGCCGCCGTTGGGCGCCTGCGGGTCGGTGACGAGGGCCTGCCCCGGCAGGACCGTGCCCTGGGCCGTCAGGAGGCCCGCGGGGCCGGCGGCGGGCGGCACGGCGAGGGGCGTCGTGCCGGTGACCGTGGCGCCGCCGCCGTACGTCCCCGCGTCGCCGCCGATGTACTGCACCGCCGCGACCGACATGAGCGTGCCGGGCTGGGGCGTCCCCGGGAACTGGACGACGTGCTGGCACGTGACCGACCCGCACGCGTCGAGCTGGATGGGGAGGGGCTTGTCGCACACGACGGTGGCCTGGGGCCCGCCCTGCACGCCCGAGTTGATCGACGCCAGGGTGACGGGGTAGACGGACGGGTTGCTGATGACGAGCGAGCCGGCGGCCTGGGCGTCGGACGTCGAGTCGTCGCCCGACTTGCCGACCTCGATCGTCCAGAGGGCGTCCTGCGCGTCGCCGCGGAACATGGCGACGGCCGACGCCTCGGGGGGCTGGTTGACGAGGCGCACGCGCTTGCCGAGGGTCCAGGCGGCGGTGGCCGGGGTGGTCGTGGCGCCGTACGTGGTGGTCTGGGCGACCTGCACCGCCGTGGGCGGGGGCAGGTAGCACAGCTCGCCCTCGATGCCCGGGTGCTTCTTGTTGAGCGACGCGCACTTGCCGGCCTTGTCGAACTTGTCGCACGCGACCTGCCAGAGGGCGTCGAGCGCGTCGCCCGGGCTGAAGGCGGGCAGGTTGGCGGCGGCCGTGGCGCCGTCGGCGCCGAAGAAGTAGGCGGCCGAGCCGAGCTCCTTGGCGCGCACGATGAGCGCGAGGGCGGGCACGGCGGCGCCGGCCGACTCGAACGCGATCGTCTTGTCGTCGAGGGCAAAGGCGACGGCGGCGGCGCCGGCGCAGCCGGCGGCCCCCGGGGGGAAGGCCGAGGCGCCCGAGAGGCCGTCGGGCGCGCGCACGCCGGTCGAGCCCGCGGGCAGCTGGCCGAGCTTGACGAGCGACGCGCACGTGAGCTCCTTCTTTATGGCGTACGTGCAGGCGGAGACGGCGCCGGGGGCGCCGTTGGGCCCGGCGACGACGGCGTCCTTGACGGTCGGGCAGCCGCTGGCGGGGGCCTTCCAGCCGTCGGGCGCGGCCGTGAGCGGGACGACCGAGGCGCCCGGGGCCGCGAGGCGGGCGCCGGCCGCCGTGTTGTAGACGACATTGTTGTTGGTGTAGCCCACCGTGGTGCTGTAGGGCGCGACGCGCGCGCCGTTGGCGGGGACGGTCACGACCTGGGTGGGGGCCTGCGGGGCGATCGCCGCTCCATAGACCGGCGCCGCCACGGCCCCATAGCCGCCGTAGTAGCCGCCGCCCAGGCCGCTAGTAAAAGCCGCCGCGAACTCGTTCTTCTTGTCGAGGATGTGGTTGCCCGTCGGGTAGTACGAGGGGGCCGCCGCGGCCGCGGCCAGGGGCTGGTAGGCGCCCAGGGACGTGACCGTCGTCGTCATCGCGGGCACCTGCCCCTTGTTCTTGAGGGCCGTGAAGCGGTCGCCCAGGTTGGTGATGGCGGCGTTGATCTCGGCGGCCTTGCGGTTGACGACGGGGGGCACCATGCCCTGCAGCGAGGGCAGCAGGGTGGGCGCGTTGACCTGCACCACGCGCCCGTCGCCGCCGGCGACGTAGACGGGGCGCGAGCCGCCCAGCGGCGGGAGCAGCTGGCCGTTGCTGCCCAAGGGGGCCAGGCCGCTGGTGGAGAGGACGGTGGCGCCCGTGACGGGGTCGCGGCGCACGTCGACGCCCGGGGAGACCGCGCGCTGCTGCTGCACGACCGTGGTCTGGCCCGTGACCGGGTCGACCGACACGACGGTCGGGCCCGCGCGGCCGCCGCGCCCGAGGCCCGGGAGCGTCGGCAGGCGGGGCAGCAGGGACGACTGCACGACGACGTTGTTGCTGGCCTGGGCGGCCGCGTGGCGGGCCAGGGCGAGGACGAGGAAGGCGGCGGCGGCAACGGCGGCGGCGCTGAGCTGAGTGGGGCTCAGGGCTGTTGTTTTGGTTTGCGGGGGGGGGGGGGGCGGCGGGGGAGCGGCGGCGGCGGAAGGAGGCCCAGCTGTCACGTCGTGCGCGGCCGCGTCTTCTGTGTCGACGGCGGGGCGGGGTGAAACGTTCGGGCGGCTGAAGACGCGCGCGGCGGTCGCGGAGGGCCATCATCTGCGCCGAACGAAAGACAGCGCGAGGAGAGCAAGGGGGGCCCGCGAAGGAGGCCCTCGGGGGTCTGTGTCGACACAGAGGGCCAACAAACAAAAAAAAAAGCTCAAGTGTCGGGGGGGCTCTTCTCTCTCTCGCGCCCCCAGAAGGAGCATCCTCGCCCCGCCCTCGGGCGCGCGCGTTGGATCGATTCCGCTCGACGTCCCGGAACCGCCCGCGCGCGCATTGGCGGCGGACGCGGCGAAGCCAAGGAGCGCCGGACGCGGCAACGGAAGGAGCCTGTTGTTGTTCGCTCGCGCGCTCTCTCCCTCTGGCACAGAGAGGAGGAGAGCGCTCCTCGGACAGATGAACGCACCGTGCAGCCGCGGCCGCTCGGCCGGGCGCCGCTTCTCTCCGCGCGACATGGCTCTGGAGCCAACGCCGCGGGCGGAGGAAGGGGAATGGGGATAGGCGGGAGAGGCGGACGGAATTCGCCTCGTTGCTTTTTTTGTTGCTGTCCGAGCACGTCTGTCTCGAAAAGGGGGGGAGGAGAAGGGGGGGGGGGTGGTACGAATCGCGCTCCAACAAAGAAGGAGAGGGACGATGTGCGGGGTCTGTGGATCTGGCGGGCGGGCGGGACTTGGGGGTCGTTTTGTGTCCTCGCGGCCGACGCCGCCGACGACGGTTGCGGCGGCGAAAGCGACGGCCCCCCCGCCCCGTACAGCGGCGGCGGCGGCAGCAGGCGCGCTTGCGACGCTCTCGGGCGACTTTTTTTGCCTCGCGCGCCCCGGCGCACCACCAGCCCAGTCTCCGATTCACACCAATGTACACTAGTCCCCATCTCCTTGCTTGGTCAACGCTCCATTCCTCTTGTCCCAACCCTCCCATTGATTGACTGGGCGGACGACGACGACGACCACGACGACGACAGAGGGCTCGACCAGCGGCCGGCCGCGCGCGCGCGCTGCAAGAGAGGCGCGCGCGCTCTCGCTCCCCGCCGCAATGGTCGCGACTTGACCCTTGGAAGTTGCATATATGCAGAGGACCCTCGGCGGCGACGGCCGCGGCCTGCTGCGCCTGCTGCGCGCCACGCTGCAATCGCTCGCGGCGCGGCGCGAGGCGGCGGCGGCGGCGGCGGCGGCACCAGTGACGACGCACCTCGCCCCTCGGCTCCCCCAAACATCCACCATCGCCACCCTCACCCCGGCGCCGCGCGCGCGCCACGCCACGGCCATCGCCACGGCCGCCGTCACGGGCGTCGCCGCCGGCGCGAGGGGAGCCGCCCCGCGCGAGCAGCAGCTGCGCCTCGCGCTCCGGCACGCGGCCCCGGGCCTGTCGGCGGCCGCCGCGCAAGCGGTGCTCTCGGGCGCGGGCCGGTGGCCGTCGCTGGCCCAGGACGCCCCCGGGCTGGCGGCGCGGTGCACGGCCCTGCAGCGCCTGGTGGGCCTGGCGCGCGCCGACTCGCTCCTGCGGCGGCACCCGGACGTGCTCACGCGCGCGTCGGCGGCGCTCGAGGCGGCGGTGGAGCGCGCGGCGGCGGCGATGGACGGCGGCGACAAAGAGGCGGCCGCCGCCGCAACCACTTGCCCGCGCGCGCGCGAGGCGGCCGTGCGGCTGCTGGCCACGGCGCCGCAGCTGCTGATGCTGCCCCCGGAGCGCCTGCAGCAGCGCCTCGCCAAGCTTTCCGAGCTGCTCGGGCTGCCGCTACCCGCGGGCTCGCCGCCGTCGTCGCCACTCCCGCCGTGGCCGCAGCAGCTGCTGGCGCCGCCGATGCTGCTGCAGGCGCCGCCGCCGCCGCGGGGGGGAGGAGGCGGCGTCGCAGCTTCGGAGCGGGCAAGAGCAGCCGCTGCCGTGGGCGCGGCGGGCGTCGGGTGGGCCGTGCTGCCGCTGGGCGCGCTGGCGTCGCTGGCGCGCGCCCTGGCCGTTGAGCTCGGGCTGGCGGAGCGGAGAGGGGCGGCCACGCCGCCGACGACGGCGGCCGTGGCCGACGTCGTGCTGCGGGAGCCGCGGCTGGCGGACCTTGCCGCGGGCGCCGCGGGGCCCAAGGACGTCGAGGCGAGCGTGCGCGAGCGCCTCGACGCGCTGCGCCAGCTGCTGGTGGTCGACGCGGGCACAGGCGGCGGGGCGGGGGCGGCGGCGGGCCACGACGACGACGACGCTGCTGCCGCCGCCGGCCCCACGACGACGACGCACGCCGCCAAGGTGGCCGCCCTGGACGCGGCCGTGCGGCGCGCGGCGCGCGACCAGCCCTCCTTGCTGGTCCTCCCGCCTTCGGACGCCCAGCGGCGACTCCGGCGCCTCGCCGAGGCCCTGCCCGAGGTGTGGGCGGCCGGGGCGGTGCGGCCGCGCGTCGCGCCGGGAGCGGGGCCGCCGCCCGACGTCCGGCGCTTTGGCGGCCCCGTGGCCGTCGACGCCGACTTTCTCGCGTCGAGCCCGGCGCTCGCGGCGCTGATCGTGGCGCCCGAGATCGACGCGGCGCGCCTGGAGCACTGGGACCACCGGCACGGCACGGGGGTCGGGGGAGGAGGAGGAGGAGGAGGAGGAGGAGGAGGAGGAGGAGGAAAAGGAGGAGCAGGAGGAGGAGCAGGAGGAGGAGGAGGAGGAGGCGCGACGAGCGGCGGCGGCAGCAGCAGCAGCAGCAGCAGCGACTCTGGCGCGTCCGGGGCGGCGGCGGCGGCGCGGGCCGACCTCCGCGCGCGCCTCGACACGGTCGCGTGGCAGGTGCTGCGGCTGCCCAAGCCGCACGAGCAGGGGCGGCAGCAGCAGTCGCAACCTCGCGCGGGAGCCAGCAGCGACCACGGCGGCGACCACGACACCACCGCCGCAGCCCTGAGCATCTGGCTCGCGGCACGCGGCGTGGCGCGGCGGGCGCCGGACGGGTGGGGCTGGGCGCGCGAGTTCGAGGGCGACCTGCGCGGGCCCGGTGGCGCGTTCGAGCGCTGGACCGCCGCGCTGGAGGCGCGCGAGGACGGCTGGGCGCGCGGCGCGTGGACGTGGGCGGCGCTGCCGCCTCGCGCCGACAGCGGCGACGGCGGTGGCGGCGGAAGCAGCAGCGGCAGCGGCAGCAGCAACAATGCGCCGTCGCCGGCCCCTTTTTCGCTCGCCGAACTGCCGACCCTGTCGGACGGCGACTTTGACGCCCGCGCCGAGCGCGCGGGCCTGCCGGAGCTAGGCGCCGCCGTGCCCCCGCCCACGCGCGACCTGCCGCGCGCGCAGATGACCGCCTTGCTGGCGTCTGCGGCGGCTGCAGCGGCGTCAGGAGGCGGCGGCGGCGGCGGCGGCGGCGGCGGCGACCACTACGGCGCGCCGCCCCTCCTCGACGCGACGCTCGAGCGGCACCGCGCGCTGTGGGAGCGCCTCGGGCGGGAGGCGTCGCGCGGCCCGCCGGGGTGGCGGGACGACCTGCGCGACTGGCGCGCGCGCCTGGACGCGGCGCTGGCCGAGGGGGCGGGAGGGGGGGCTGCTGGGGCGGCCAAGGGCGGCGGCAGCAGCAGCAACGGGGCGGGGGGGGGACCGGGCGACGGGGACGCGGACCGCGTGGCGCGCCGCGACCGCCGCCACGCCTTCTGGACCGTGCTCGAGCGCGACCCGGAGCCGCGCCTCCGGCGCCTGCGCTTCCTCACGCAGCTTGCGGCTGCGGACGATGGCGCCCAGGCAGAAAAAGAAGAGGCGGCGGCGTCGCCGCCGGGCAACGACGAGCCCCCGGCCGACGCGGCCGCGCGCGCCGCCGCCGCCGCCGCCGCCGCCTCGGCCAGCCTCTGGGCGGCCCTCGCCGCCACGGACCGCCAGTTCACGCGCGCGCACGGGCCCTGGCGCTACGGCGCCTGGCGGCGCCTCTCCGCCCTCGTCGCGCCCGCCCCGGCCTGGGCGCGCGAGCTCGCGGCCCTCCGCGGCGCGCGCCTCGAGCGCCTGCTGCGCCTGGCGTCGGGCCCGCGGGGCCGGCGCCTCGAGTACCTCCTCAACTCGATCGACCCGTCGCGCCCCCGCGCGGCGGCGGCGGCGGAGGAGGACGGCGACGGCGACGACGGCGACGACGACGACGACCCCGCGGCGGAGGGCGACGGTGACGGTCGCGAGGGCGAGCGCGACGCGCAGCAGAATCAGGGGGGCGATCTGCCCCCCCGGCGCCCCCCGCTGCCCCACCCGCCCCCGCCGCCGCCGCCGCCGCCGCCGCCGGGCGACGAGTGGCGCGCCGTCGGCCTGTCCGAGGCGCTAGAGGCGGCCGACGCGGCGTTCGAGGCCGCCTTTCCCGACTCGCGCTTCATGGCGTGGCGCGCGCTCGCCGAGGTGGCCGGGATCCTGCCGCTCACGACGACGCTCCTGCCGCCGCTGCCCGTGTGGCCGCCGCCGCCGCCGCCGTCGCCGTCGCCGTCGCCGTCATCCGGCGGGGCCGCAGCTGTCTTGGCGTCGGCGGCTGGGGGTTTGGCGCATGCGTCGTCGTCCGCGGCCGCGGCCGCGGCGACGGCGGCGGCGGCGTCGGCGGCGGCGTCTTCGTCGACGCCTCAGCAACAGCCACAGCAGCAGCCGTACTTCTACTACTTTGCCGACCGCGACGAGGAGGACGACGAGCAGGAGGAGGACCTGGTGGCGGCGGCGGCGGCGATGATGGAGGCCGAGGCGGCGGCGGCGGCGGCGGCGGCGGCGGCGGCGGCGGCGGCGGCGCGAGAAGACGAGGGCGAGGAAGAGCAGGACGGCG
>Ga0315905_10008292_pt1 | contig 10502 bp, 9 predicted proteins | sample LakEriMetagenome_5_FD_203522 | JGI IMG/M metagenome (GOLD analysis project Ga0315905, IMG submission 203522) | Freshwater fungal communities from buoy surface, Lake Erie, Ohio, United States - Buoy 4 MA121 | ecosystem: Environmental > Aquatic > Freshwater > Lake | place: USA: Lake Erie, Ohio... | reverse complement strand
AATAAATTAACATTATTAAATCTTCCTAAATCATTAAAAGTTTTAGACTGTAGTAATAATTATTTAACACAAATAAATAACATTGACGATACATTAGAATATTTATATAGTAATAATAATTTATTACTATATTTTAATATAAATAAATTAAAAGAAATATCAGATTTGAGACAAAAAAAAATATTTATTTTTATATTAGGTATTGCTAATAATAAAAAATTAAATGAAGATATGTTACATAAGATTATAAATTATATTTAATTTACTTTGCCTTCAATAATAATTATTGTATTATCTGGATGAAATAAACTTTTACAAATTTTATTTATTTCTTGTACATTAATATCTTTTACAATATCAAATATTTCATTAACAGATAAAGGAATAATATTATAAGTCAATAATTTTATTATATTATTTAATTCAAATTGTGGATTATTTGATAAATTTAATAATGTTGTTTTAAATTTATTTATACTTTTAGTAATAAATAATTCATTTATATAATTTTTTTGTAATTTACATAATATTTTTAATACTTCTTTTATACAATAATTAATATTTTTTTTATGACAATTAAAAGATATATTAAAATATCCACATTTTTTAAATGTATATAGAGTACTATTTATACCATAAACTAAACCTTTATCTGTTCTTAATTTTTTTATTAATAATGATGATAACGAATTTGTTAAAATATTTATTATCAATATTATTTTATAATTCCAAATATTATTTTTATTAATTGTTTTAAAATAAAAATTAATAATTATTTGTTCATTATTTGATTTTATATATTTAATAATAGTTTTTTCATTGTTTTTGAATGATATTAATTCGTGCGTCATATTATTAAATGTTTCTGTATATTCATTAATAGGGCCTATTTTTTTTATAATTTCTTGCATAACTTCATTATTATTAAATTTACCAAAAAATATAATAGTTGTATTATTTGGAGTATAATATTTATTTTTAAAATTATTTAATTTATTAATATTTATTTTTTCAATATCATCAATATCACCACCAACAAATTTTTTATATCTATCATTAAACATTATTTGAAGTGCTAATTTATCACTTTTATAACCATGAATAAAAGTTTCTTTTTTTAATTCTTCTATTATAATAGACTTTTCACGTTCAAAATTTTCATTAATAATAATATTATTAAAATAAATCTCATATAATATATCAAAAAATTCTAATACATAATCAGATATTCCATTAATATAATATAATGTTTTATCATAATGTGTTTCAGCGTTTATATCTGCACCGTAAAAATCAATTAAATTATTAATCTCATTTTCAGTATATTTTTTAGTTTTAGTAAATAACATATGTTCTAGATAATGAGCAATACCATATTCTTCTTCAGTTTCGAACGAAGCACCAATAGAATTATGTATTGTGATATTAACTGTATTAACTTTATTTGAATTAATTAGATATATTTTTATTCCTGATAAAGATATAAAGGTTTTATAAATCATTATAATATATTATAATAGAAAAATATTAATAACATACTCTATATGCAATCTCTTCTCCTGCAGTAATTGATGGTCTAATAATTTTAACAATTTGTCCAGGTTTAACATTGTAATATTTAGCAATTCTATCACTTGATAATATTCGTGTCAAATTTTCTTTTTTAATTTTATATTCAGTTAATATCTCTTCTGCTTGTTTATCTGATAATAAAATATGTCTGGGTACTAAATTATTATCAATTATATTAACTAATAAATCCACATCATTAAATACTTCTGTATTATTATATTCTAATAATTGTTTTTCAATTTTATTAGAACCTTGAATAATTGTAAATATTTTTTTATCATCAATATGATTATTTAAAAATTTCTCAATATCTTCAGATTTTTTTATTGTATTCAGTTTATATGAAATTATTTTTAAATAAAATAGTTTATTATTATATTTAACAAACGTTTCATAATTTGCTAGATTTTTAATACCATCTTTAATTAATTCTTCTAAATTTCCATCAATAAAGTAATTTCTATTATATAGCATTATTACAAAGTTTTTAACAATTATTTCTATTTTTTCTTTTTCAGAATATGTTAAATCAACTAATTTATTCATTTATTATTTATATAATAAATAATATTTTAAGTTTTTTAAATATCAATTTTTTTTATAATATATTATTATATATATATTTAATATGTCTAAGGAAATATTATTTCTAATAATGTTTATAATTAGTATATTTATAATTAGTAAAATATGTAATTATTCTACTAATAAAATAGTATTATATATTATAATTATATTAATAATTATAAATTTAATTAATAATTATAATGTTATTAATGAACCATTTACAGAAAAAATTAATAATTTATGTAATATTGTTAAAGATAACTTGAATGAAGTAGTAAAAAAAACATCATCAAAATGTATTAAAGATCCAAATAAAGACTCTAAACAACAAATAAACGATGCTATAGATTGTTATAATTTTACTGGTAATGAAATAGTTTCATCAAATAATGTTTCTTCATGGTGTGATTTAAATTCAGTAGATATTGATATTATTAATAAAGCTATTGAAAAAATTTAAATATTTAAATATTTAATAAAATATTTAAATAACTTAATAAAAATAATATATATAATATATATATATATTATATAAATATGTACGCCGAATATAATAGTAATATAGAAGAAGATGAAATTTCACTAAAAATAAAACAATTATATAACAATGTCAACAATGACAACAATATCAACAAAATCAACAATATCAATAATATCAACAACAATGATATACAACCCCATTATACTAACTATTATAATCAACAATCTGGTTTTTGTAATATGTCATTTGGTAGTTTAATTAATAAATCAAAAACCAGTACTATTATTATCCCCGTAAATGCAGATTTAGAATATGATAGTGATTGTAAAATGGGTTATAATACAACATTATTAGTTCCCGTAACTGTACCTGTTATAACTAAAGATTCCTCTGTTGTTATTATACCAAACGTTACACAACAAAAAATTGATAATAATAATAATAATATTGTAAATACTATAAATCAACAACCAATTTTAGAAGCTAAAATTGAAAATGACAAAATTGTTGTTAATCCTATTAATGATATTTCACAAATATCTGAAAAATCACAAGTAATAACAACTGTTACAAATATTAATGAATCTGAAAATAAAATTGAAGCAACTACTATTACTTCATTACCTATTAAAATAGATGAAAATAAAAAAGTAGTTACTGAAAGTAATATTGTTAATATTGATACAAGTGGTTCTAATGTAAAAACAAATAATAATATTGTTATTTCTCAGTCATGTTTAAATGGTACATTACAATGTGATGTACAACAACAAATTGATAATGTAAAATCAGATACAAAAAATAATTATGATATTTATTCTCAATCATCAAGAACAGTTGTAGATATATCATCTGGTAGTGTATCTTTATATGGAAAAAATGAAATAAAAAATATTTCATCAATTCCAACACAATTTATTGATATCAGCAATAATACTGATATTAGTAAAAATACTGATATTAGTAAAAATACTGATATTAGTAAAAATACTGATATTAGTAAAAATACTGATATTAGTAAAAATATTATGTTAGTTAATGAAGATAATTCATTAAAAGTAAATATTCCTTTTAATTCTCCTACTATTGTTAAAGTAAATAATGATGGAGAACATATCAATACAACAACCACCCCTATTATAATAAATACTAAAGAACCTAATTCTGTTTCTACTATTATTGAAAGATTTAATGTAAATAATGTAGAAGGATATAGTATCACACCTGTTGTTAATTATAATGAATTACCACCAATAAATATACCAGTATATGTAATTTAATAATAATTATTTATTTTGATACCATTGTATAGTATCTTGAAAACCTTGTTCAAAATTAATTTCTTCTTTCCATCCTAAACTTCTTAATTCGTTTGATTCTATAGCATATCTATAATCATTAAAATTACGATCAGATATATATTCTATCCAATCATCTATTTTATCATCTGGTTTAAGATATTTAATTATTTTTTTAGCAATTTCATGTACTGAATATTCATTATTAGCTCCTATATTATATATTTTGTTAATAATACCATTTTCTAGTATAGTATCTATAGCTTTAACTACATCTAATATATAAATAAAATTTCTTCTTGTTAAACCTTTACCATGTATAGTACATTTTTTATTATTCAGGATTTGATTAATAAATTTTGGTATTAATTTTTCTGGGTATTGTCTTGGTCCATAAACATTATTTCCTCTTGTAATTATAATTGGTATATTAAAAGAATAATAATATGACCTAACAATAAATTCTGCTCCGGCTTTAGTTGCTGCATATGGATTTGTAGGATTTAATAAACTTATTTCAGTACATCCTTTATGATCTATATCTACTTCTCCATAAACTTCATCTGTTGAAATATGAATAAAACGTTTTATTTTATTATAAACTTTACAACATTCTAATAATGTATGCGTTCCTAAAATATTATCTATAGTAAACTCTATTGAATTACCAAAAGAATTATCTACATGTGTTTGCGCAGCAAAATGAATAATAGTATCTATTTCATATTCATTTAGAATATGTAAAACTAAATCCTTGTTTTTTAAATTTCCTATTATTAATTTGTCATGTTTTACATCATTTTTATCAGAACAATAATCTAATTTATCAAAATTAATAATTTTAATATGTGGATATTTTTCTTTATAATAATTTATAAAGTTAGAACCTATAAAACCACATCCTCCAGTTACTAATAAATTAGTAGATTTAAACATATAATATAATTAATTTAATATATTATATGTTTAAATATAACCTTAAACCACTTATTATATTAAATTTGTAGTTCAAAATTTAAATCTATATATTTTTGTAGTTCTTTAATAAAAATATTATTAGGTAAATAACTGATAATATCTTTCATAATCTGATTATTTAAGACATCAATATGAATTTCCGTTAATTTATAGTCTTTATTATTATATTTTACAATATATTTTTTTTATCTTTGATAAAGTGTTCTTTAGTGTCTATATTTTGAGTTAAATATAATATTATCATCATCAATGTATTAAATATATTTATTACTTTATCTTTATTTACAATAATATTAATATCATAATCACTATTATCATCACCACCATCAAGTAACAAATCCTTATCAAAATATAAATCATCATGTTTGATGGTTATTTTTTTATATGTTGCTAATTTTAATTTAAATACAAATAAAAAGCAATTAATTAACATAATATAATCATCAGTACTGACATTCATATTAATATCACTATTATATAATACTTTTAGTTTTAATAACTTTTGAATATTATAAAGTTTTTTCATAAATAGATTATATTGTTTTTGTTGTATTAAATCTGATATTTCTTTTAATTCATGTAATTTTTTTGTAATATTGTCATCTGAAATTTCATTATTTATTTTTTTATAAATATCATTTTTTTCAAATTTTATTTTATTTTTAACAATACTATTCATATTGTCTTTAATACTTAAATGGACAGTATTAAAATAAATTTTAATTATAGTTTGTAATTGATTATTTGTTGATTTATATTTTTGTAATAATTGTTCAATTCTATGTTCAGCTTTTTTAATATTTTCTATACAACTTTTTTTTAATTTATCAATAGTAATTATTTCAAGTGGCGCTTTATTTGATTCAGGTTGTGTGTTTTTTGATTCAGGTTTTTTTTAAAAAAATTAAATAGAGAATCAAACCAACCACCGCCTGATAACTCTTTTGTGTTAATAGAGATATTATCTACATTTAAATAAAAGTATTCACTATAATTTAATATAATATTACAAATTTGCTTATAAATATTTACAACTAAATCTTCAGTTTTTGTATCATATATTAAAATTTCGTTAAGTAAATTGTTTAATAAAAAATCTTCAATTAAAAATATTTTGTTTGGTATTTGAGACTCTATTATACTATCCGTTACTAAAAACTTGATATTTCTTTATAAGAAAATAAATATTCAATTATCAAATAATTTTTTTATTACTATTAACATACTATAAAAAATATATCACTAGTAATAAAAAAATTATTAAAAATAATACAAGCTTATAAAGACGTGTAACTCGCCTTATTTATTTCATTAATCAAATGCTTTAAAATAAATACATCTACAACCATTTATATCTCGATCAATTATTTTTTTACAATTGTCACAATATATAATAATTTATTTTTTATTTATGCATTAATAAATCTGATACATTTCTTACATAATCAATATATTTATGATTATTAATTAAATCCTGATATCTATTTTCTACTAATTCGTTATTGTAATTTTTAATTAATCTTAAACATTGAATTGTATATTTATCATTTTCAAAAAAATTTATTAAATTACTATATTTTTCATCATACCATGCGTCATTACTTTTTTCACTAATAACTAATACTTTGTTTGCTATTAATGGAATTATTCTATGAACTTCTAAAATTGTTTTACCTGAATAATAATGAATATTTAAACCTACTTTTGTTTTATTATATAAATTATTTAAATTATCACCCCAATAATCATTACTTATAACTAATTTATCTTTATTTTTTGAATAAATTTCTACCAAAGATTTTAATTTATCATATCTATAATTATTAATTGATCCTAAAAATGTTAAATCTATTGTTTTTTCGCAATTATTATTTAAATTATTTTCCATAATCTTACTATATCCTAATGGTAAAAAAAGAGCTTTAATATTATATTTTTGTAATTCTTTTATGTTTTCTAATGAATAATCTAATACTAATTCTGCTTTAGATAATTTGTTGAAAAATATTGGATCCCAAACTTTATCTGTTATTAATTGTTCAAAATTGTATGATATATATCTTTGCGGTAGTAATCTATTCTCGTGGGTTGTACAAATTAAATAAACATTTTTGTTGTCATTTAAAGAATAATTTTTGACAACATCGTGTTTTATATCTAGCTCTGTTAAAGCTTCGTGTAACGCCTTGATTATAATTTCAAAATAACACGAATTATCTACTAATTTTAACATTTATATTTATAAAATAATATATTTTTAAATATATTATTTTATTATAACTTCTAATTATTATTAGCTGTTATTGCCGTTTCTAATAATAGGCGGTTCTAATCTTATTATTTAATATATTACAACTCTATTTGCAACTCTATTACAACTCTATTGGCAACTCTATTGGCAACTCTATTTGCAACTTTATATTCACAATTATATGAGCTATCAAACAATGATTTACCCTTAAAGAGGGATATTTAATAAATTATTCCCACATGTTCAACTCCACTATAATCTTTTACATAAGTATCATCTTATGTATAAGCTTCTATAAGCTCAAAACTTCCCATATCTTCAACCTACCTCACCTTACCCCCCCCCTCCCATATCTTCAACCTACCGCACCTTCCCTCCCCCCCCCCCGCACGTTTAATTTTCCACACTTTAATTTCCCATATATTCAACCTCCTGCATTTCAAAACACACACCTTCAATTTCCCATATCTTCAACCTCCTACGCTTCAAAACACACACCTTCAAATCCACATATCTTCATCTCCACTATAATCACGATAATCCTTTACATAAGCTCAAAACTTCCCAAAATTCAATTTCCACCATCAATATCACCATCACCATCATAAACCCTAACATAAGCTTCATCATCTCTGTACCTCCTGTACTCTCCGTTATCGTCATCATCTCTGTACCTTCTTTCATCATCGTCATTATCTCTGTACCTCCTGTACTCTCCGTTATCATCGTCATCATTTCTGTACATCCTGTACTCTCCGTTATCATCGTCATCTCTGTATCCTCGATAATCATCATCATCTCTGTAGTCCCCTTCATCATCTCCTCTATAAGCTCCGTACTCTTCGTCTCTTTTCCACCCTTCATCGCCTCCTCTATAAGCTTCACCATCTTTAATTTTACTATCATAATTATAATCATAATTATAATCATAATTATAATCATAATTATAATCATAATTAGTAAAGCAAGGCATAGGTGTAAAGTAAGACATAGAAGTAAAACAAGGTACTGGAATATAATAAGGTACTGGTGTATATATTGGAAAACTTGATATTTTTTTTACTGGTATAATAGATTTTTCATCATATATGATACGATTAAAAAACCCTGTACCAGTATCAGTACCAGTATCAGTACTAGCATCAGTACCAGCACCAGTGCCAGTACCAGTACCAGTGCCAGAACCAGTGCCAGAACCTGAACCAGAACCTGAACCAGAACCTGAACCAGAACCAGTATCAACAATAGAACCAGAATCAACAATAAAACCAGAACTAATTCTAGAACCAGAACCAGAATCAACAATAGAACCAGAACTAATTCTAGAACCAGAACCAGAATCAACAATAGAACCAGAACTAATTCTAGAAACAGAATCAACAATAGAACCAGAACTAATTCTAGAACCAGAACCAGTATCAACAATAGAACCAGAAATAATTCTAGAACCAGAACCAGAATCAGAACCAGAACCAGAATCAGAACCAGAACCAGAACCAGAACCAGAACCAGAACCAGAACCAGAACCAGAACCAGAACCAGAACCAGAACCAGAACCAGAACCAGAACCAGAACCAGAACCAGAACCAGAACCAGAACCAGAACCAGTAACTATTTTTGATTTTGTATGATCTTGTAAAAAACTATTTTGAACACTAGAAATAGATAAATTTGAATCTCTAGAAAATCTTATATCTCGCAAAGATGGAGACTGAAGAGATTGAAGAGACTGTGTATATGGTGGAGATATATCCTGAGATCGTGGAGACTGATGAGACTGAAGAGACGGAGGAGACCGAATAGACTGAATAGACGGAGGAGGCTGATGAGACTGATGAGACTGAAGTGACTGAAGAGACTCGTGAGACTGGCGAGACTGGCGAGAGTCCAGAGACAGTGGAAACTGAAGAGACTGGTGAGACTCTTGAGATTGAAGAGATCGTGGAGACTGAAGAGATTGTAGAGACTGTAGAGACTGTGAAGACCATGGAGACAGAATAGTCTGCGGATACTCCAGAGTTCGACGAGACTCCTGAGATTGTTGAGACTCTGGAGATCGTAGAGACAGCAAAGACCATGGGTTCCATGGTGCTTGATGAGATCGCTGAGATCTATGATCTTCAGAACCTTTGTAAGCTCTTGAAACTATAGAAGCTTTAGACGCTTTAGAAGCTATAGAAGCTCTTGATAACATATTTCTTTTCATGTTATCTTCTACAGCTGTTATACCAAACATATGAACACCGCGAGAAAATGGTGTAGCATTCGGAAGAGTAGCTAGTTGACCATTCTGACGCCTCCTCATCAGATAAAGATGTGTAGAATCCATTAGATTGTTTAAACCTGAACAAAAAGAGAATATTATTACAGGTTATATTAACATAATTACAACAAATATGTAGATTTTTTTACCTTTTTTCCTTGATCGCGCTAAACACAGATCTTCGGATTATCGAATTATCGAATTATCAGATTATCAGATTATCAGATTATCTGTATATCAGATTATCTGTATATCAATAATACAATAATATTAGCATCTATGTACTTGTAATTTAAGCTATACTACAAAGTTATGTATTCACAGAATATCGTTTTGTTTTCAATCGCGACTATACGACTATGCGACCACGTGAGTATGAGAGTATTCTAGCATGTGAGCATGTGAGTATTCTAGCATGTGAGCATGTGAATATATTTAATATTATATAATATTAGTAATTTGTTAATAGTTGCGCTATATATTGAGCGCAACTATTTTATATTCATGCGCAGTGTATTCTCGTTTATAATATTAAATGTTTTGCGTATGAATATAAAACTATACATAAATCTTTTCTGAATCATTATTCGGTGTTCCCATGATTTCTTTACCTGCGATCCCTGTATCTGCGATCCCTGTATCTGCGATCTCTGTATGTGCAAACTATGCGATCTCTGCACCTATCTACTCATATTATGAAATGTAGGAGATATGTCTAAGCGTCGTAAAAGTATGTAAAACTCTCTATCTGTAATCTTTGTATCAGCAAATTCTACAAACTCTGCGATCTCTGTATTGCTGCGATCTCTGTATTTATGCAATCTTTGTATCTGCAAACTCTGCAATCTCTGTATCTGCAATCTCTACGATCTCTGTATCTGTAAACTCTACGATATCTGTATTTATACAAACATTATATTTAACTTATTCTTAAATTTATTGTTTTGCAGGTGCTAAATCGACTCCTGGATCTGTTCTAGTAGGATCGGTGCCTGTTCTATCGTGCTTACCAGATGATTTACAGAATACTTTACAACAAGTTATCAATCACCATGATACCTTGTATAAGTATCAGCTATGTTATCATCTAAA
>Ga0315905_10008290_pt1 | contig 10504 bp, 8 predicted proteins | sample LakEriMetagenome_5_FD_203522 | JGI IMG/M metagenome (GOLD analysis project Ga0315905, IMG submission 203522) | Freshwater fungal communities from buoy surface, Lake Erie, Ohio, United States - Buoy 4 MA121 | ecosystem: Environmental > Aquatic > Freshwater > Lake | place: USA: Lake Erie, Ohio... | reverse complement strand
CGGGTAGGAGATAGTCGTAGCCGCCACGCGCATTGCGCTGCTGCTGAAAATTAATACCTGTTTTTATTTTTAGCTTTTCGTTCAGCGGCTGTATCAGTCGGATATTGAAACTAATAGTTTGCAGCAGTAATTCCAAAGCAAGATCGCTGTTGTTGAAACTGCTGTCGCTGCGCAAATGTGTATCGGCAAAGGAGAATTCCCGCCTTAGGTTGCGCTGATAGCCAAGGTCAATTTTTAATTCTCCCGAATTTGGTAGCACAAAATCAGCATTTAGAATACCTTTCAGGTGGCTGACCGATTGTGAAGGCAGGTCAATATCGCGATTGTCTCCATCTGGATTGAGTCCATAAGCACGAGGAATGCCCATCGCTCCGGAGAAAATACCCGATCTGAATCCAAAATGCGAGGCCGTAAAACGTAGAACGCCCCATTTTTGAATGCTTCCTAAAGCCAGGGACATATTTTCCTCTCTGACCGCTGTATTTTTTAGTTGCGCATCGAAAATGGGCAGTACAAAGCCATTGTAAATAAAACTGTCGGCAGGAATTCTGTAATCGCCCGCTTCCTGTCGGCTGTACCTGGCCTGCACAAAGAAATTATGATAATTGGAACTGATATGCGCCGATGTGCCCCAAAGTCCGTTGTTGCTTTTGTAAATCCCTTGCAGCGATGCTTTTAATGTGTTATGGGCAGCAACTCTTTCGGGCAGAATATTGATGATTCCGCCCAATCCATCGGATCCATACATCATCGAAGCAGCGCCTTTTATGATTTCCATGCGGTCAACAGAAAGCGCATCTATTTCCAATCCATGATCATTGCCCCATTGCTGTCCCTGCTGTGCGATGCCATTTTGGGTTACAATAATTCGATTGCCTGCCATGCCTCTGATAACAGGTTTTGCAATGCCGGTACCTACGTTAATGGTATTGATGCCTGCAATCCGCTCCAGACTTTTAGAAAAATTGCCCTGCAGATTTTCTTCGAAAAAATTATTGCCAAAGACCTGTGCACTTTGTGAATTCTGACGACTCAGCGATGATTCCTCCACGAGGACATAGTCAGTATGCTTGCATTTTTCGCAGCCCAATTCATTCAGGTACAAATGAATATGATAGACCGACTGTGATTTTTGCAGTCCAACTTTATAAATAATCGATTCCTTACCGACAAAACTTGCCAGAATTTCGACTGTATCGCTGAAATCTTTGAAAGAAATTACAAAAAAGCCATTTTCGTCGGAGACAGTAGTTTGCAGATCATTGCCCAAAACAAGGTGAGCGCCGGGAATTGGCGTGCCGCTGCTTTGGTCATAAACTTCCCCTTCAATTCTATACTGTGCATTGATAATGATACAGTTAAGAAAGGAAATTAGGAAAATAATTAAAAGTCTGAAATTCATTTGCTGTTAAAATATTCACAAAAATAAGTCTTTTCTTGCAACATTGTTGCATGATATTGTATTTTTGTAAAATACTTAGGAGCAAACAGTTCAAATGAAAAGCAAAATTTTAATTCCATCGGCTATTTTTGTAGCATTTTTAGCAATTTCCTGCAATACAGAGTCTGACAATCAAAGTCCTCTTATAGAACTATTGTCGGTCAGTCCGCAATTGGAATCGGCTTTGATATGTGGGGAAATGGAGACTAACAATGTCATTAGCCTGAATAGTAACGACAGCCTGAAATTGAGTTTAAAACTCAGCGATAACAAAGGTCTTTCTCAATTAAAAATTGATATTCATGAAAATTTCGACTGTCACGGTCACAAAGCAGTAAGTCCATGGCAGGTTTTGAATCTGATTGACCTTAGCGGAACCGAGCAGATTTTGAACCTGAGCATTCCAATACCTTCAACTGCCTCTGCAGGAGTTTACCACTTTCAAATCAGACTTTTGGATGAATCGGGTAACGAAGCCGGTTCAAATCAGGCATACAGCATCAGATTGTTGAACAGCGCAGACACTATTGCCCCTTCGGCAATAATTAACCTGCCAATTGCCGACACAATATCAGTTTCAAGAGCCGACCTCTTGAACTTTGAAGTTCGGGCCGAAGATAATTTTGATTTGGGTACAGGAAAGGCCGAACTAATTTATTTCACCCAAAGCGGAAATAAAATAAAAGCCGATACCTATATTTTTGAACCTGGACTTGGGAATATCAGGACTTTCAATCTGGAGTATCAATTCCCCACTACCTTAACAAGAGGCAATTACGAATTTTATGTAAAGGTTTTCGATGCTTATGGCAACAGTTTTGAGACTGCTTCAAAATTGATACAGCTTAATTAAAACAGCAGTTTTTATTATCTTCTTACTGATTTATTCCGATAAGCCTTATATTTGCCTAAATCTTATTTTTGGATTCAAAATTTAATAAAATGCAGGAAATTTGGAGCCGTTTAGAAGCCTGGCTCGATAAACACGCCAATCAGCTTTTGGACGATTTGAACGAAGCTGTTGAAGATGAACAGCTGGAACCTATTGAGCGAATGATGGGAGTTGATTTACCAGTCGATTTCAAAGAATTTTACAAAATTCATAATGGACAGTTTTCAGAATCTGAAGACCGTCTTTTTGGCTTGGAAGAACTATATTCTGTAGAGCGAATGATCGAGGAGCGAAACAAGCTCAAAGAAAAATTTTACGCAGGCAAATTCGATGATTTTGATTCCGAACCTGATGCTGCAATTCGTGGTGAATGGTACAATCCATATTGGCTGCCGCTCACCGGCGATGGTAAAGGTAATCATTACTGTATGGATTTTGCGCCCTCTAAAGATGGTCAAATTGGTCAGATAATCAGATTTTTAATTGGCGCACCCAAAAGAAAACTCGTTTCAGTTTCTTTCCGTCAATGGATGGAAACTTATGTTATAGAACTCGAAAAAGGCCTCTACAATTACTCTGCAAAATGGGGTGGTATGGTTCAACGTACTCGTACAGATTATTCTGCCGAAGAAAGTCTCGATGACGGAGAAGAAGATATGTGGGGCAATGATGAAGATGAGGATATGGAAGGCTTTGAGATTCTGGATGAAAGTGACTTTACCTAGATTAGATTTCAGATTATTAGATGTCAGAAATCAGCTCAATTCAAAGTTTATTTGAAATTAATATTAACTTATAAATAATCTGACAATCCGATATCTGAAAATCTGCATGCAACTCTACTTCACATACAAAATTGAATCCGGCTTCGCCTTTCTCGACGAAGAAGAATATATTCATGTCGTGAAAACGCTGCGCAAAAAGCAGGGCGACCGATTAGAGCTGATGGACGGAAAAGGCTTTTACTACGAAGCAGAAATTGCAGAAATAGGAAAAAAAGAAGTTAAACTGAGGATTTTTAGTAGCAGGAAGGAGCCTTTGAACTGGGATTTTGACTTGCAGCTGGCAGTAGCACCTACCAAAAATATAGATCGTATAGAATGGATGCTCGAAAAGTGCGTAGAAATTGGCATAAATAGTTTTAGCCCAATTCTTTGCCGACACTCAGAGCGCAAACAAATAAGAGTTGACCGTTTGGAAAAAATTGCCCTAGCAGCTGCAAAACAGTCACAAAAATCTGTTCTACCAAAAATAAGTGAATTAACCGATTTTGATAAATTTGTTCGGGAATCAAAAGCAGATCAGAAATTCATCGCGCATTGTCAAAGTACTGAACTGGCTGAATTGAAAAATGCCTTTGAATATTCACCTGATACTTCGGTGCTTGTACTCATCGGCCCTGAGGGCGATTTTAGTCCAGATGAGGTTGCGCTGGCAATTTCTTTTGGTTTTAAAGCAGTGAGCCTGGGCAAAAGCCGATTAAGAACAGAAACAGCGGGATTGGTGGCTTGTCATACCTTGCAACTTTGATAGAAGTCAGATTATCAGACATCAGATTATCAGACTATTATTTCAATATGAATTATTTAAAATAGAAAAAATTGAAATCTAAAATATTTTGAATTTTAAAAAGCTGACTTCTTCTCGTCTGAAAGACGAGATTGATACTTGATACTTGATACAAAATGAAACATATAAACATTCTCCTCCTAATCCTTCTCCTTATCGCCTGCGGACAAAAAAAATCAAATGACGGAGGTCTGGAACTGACCGATACCCAACTAAAAGAGATAATAAAAAAACAGCCCCAGATAAATAATCCAGGTAACGGTGATGCAGCCATGCAACAGTTGGAAATGTCTTATAAGAGCGACAGCAGTAATCTCGATAATGTTTACAACCTGGCATTTATGTATTGCAACAAATGCGTTGCCGATACAAGTTTTGTAGCCTGCCCCAAAGCTGAGCAATATCTGAGCAGGGTGATAAGGCTAAAGGCAGATTATCGACAGGGAAAAGCCTATTACAACAGAGCACTTTGTTTTGAACATCAGTCAAAATTTGATGCAGCACTTCAGGATTTAAACCGTTTTAGCGAGTTGAATGCCAACAATTCCAAACCTCCGGTGAATTATTTTATGAAAAAGGCAATGTTGCTTAAAAAAATGGATCGCAATCGAGAAGCCTGTGCTGAGTTAAAAAGGGCAGAAAAATTTGATACTACGGGCATTTCACAAATTGAATGGAGAGCGGATTGCATGCCAGAGGCCAAAAATCAGAAAAAATAAAGCATTTTTCCTTCGCGGCAAATTTCTATAAAATTGTTATCGTTCAATGCTGTCAATATGTCTGTATTGGACGCTGATATTTCTAATTCAAAGTTATATCCCTCTGCACTATTCTGTTCTGAGTAAATATTTACCAGTGCATGTTCGATAATTTTAAGTTCGATTTTTGAAGCGTAAAGACAAAGCAGCGCATCAGCATCAGTTGCTAAATATCGCTCCGGAACTGCTTTTAGATCAAACCTGAATTGAAAACGCTGAAGCTGATTCAAAAAACTTTCATTGAAAATGGCCCTTCCTTCCTCTCTGATAGCGGCAAGTTGATGAATGTATTCCGGGTGAAATCTGAGTGTTGTAAAAAATTCGCAAAATTCCTTCAGACCATAAACCGAAACGGGTGCTTTTTGATTAGCATCTGATTTGAAATAAAGTACTGCAACGCTCTTTTCCTGGTAAGTTCTATCTTCCCAAAATTTAAAAGCAGTTTTTAAATTTTTTAAATTTATTAAATCTGTCAAACTTGTTTTCAAACTTTGCTTATTACTGCTCATAATTTTGTAATTTTGCGGATTGCAGAGCACGAAATTAAGAATTTATCGAATGATTATCAAAAAATTTTCGTGCCAAGAGAAATACGAAGCTCATAAAAATGTCAAAGACAACTCCTTACGAAATTTTATACGAAGACGAGCAAATGATTGCTGTCAACAAGTCGGCTCAGGTACTATCTATTCCCGACAGACACCGCCCAGAGCTGACCAATATTTATACCTTACTGCTCGAAAAATATAAGGAAATTTATGTTGTACACCGCATAGATAAAGATACGAGTGGGGTTTTGATATTTGCCAAAACAGCTCAGGCACATAAAAATCTGAGTGAACAGTTTGAGGGCAGAAGTACTGTCAAAATATACAAGGCTTTGGTGATTGGCTGTCCATTTCCCGAGGAAGGGAGAATTGAAGCAGGCATAGCAAATCACCCAACACAATTGGGTTTGATGTGTATATCTTCGAAGGGCAAGGAATCGATTACAGAATATAAAGTGATTGAAAAATTTAAAAATTACAGCCTTTTAGAATGTAATATCCTTACTGGAAGGACACATCAGATACGTGTTCACCTAAAACATATCGGACATCCGCTTGTAGTCGATCATCAATATGGAGGCAAAGGAGCATTCTTTTTGTCGGATTTTAAGAAAAGAAAGTTCAATCTAGGAAAATGGGATGAAGAGGTGCCCATGCTTTCGAGGGTTCCGCTACACTCATTTTCGCTGACTTTTCTACATCCTACAAGTGGTGAACAGATGACAATAGAGGCCGAAATGCCCAAGGATATGCGGGCAGTGTTGAGTCAACTTTTCAAATGGGATAAAAATAATAAAATTTAGCAATGGCAAATATTGACAAATATCTTCAGTTATCGGAAACAGGGCAGCTGCTGGTGGAGATTTGCCTGCTTATACAGGACAGGAAGACGATTAAGGAGCTTGAAGAAATTGTAAAGTTGTCAGGAAACCCAATGGTGCTGCAATTGGGAACCGATATTAGCAATAATGAGTTGAACAGCTGTGCGGTGGAACGTTTCCTTATTTACAGGTATTCTGCAATTGAGCCTATTGATTTTGATAAAGAGGAAATATTTTTTCACGCAATTGGCAAAGCTTATTTCAAAGATCTTTGTTTGGGTTTCTATAAATTCACCAAAGAAAAAAAATACGGTTGGTCATGGTCCTGGTCTGAAAATTTTCAGGAATTGGGAAATCTCATGAAACTCTATGTCTTTGATGACGAGTTTTTCAAAAAAAATGAGCAATATAAGAATCTGTTCGAGAGGGTAAAACTCGATGAACGCTGGATGATGTCGGAGAAAATTCTATCAAAGATTTTTCTGAAAGGTTTATCGATTGAAAAGTTTGAGCGCATTCCCTTTCCGGAAATAAGAATGAAGCTGATCGAAGAGGTTTTTGCATTTTTTTTCTTTCAAATGCGCCCAGCAAAACCTTTTTGCGATTACCTGCTAACGCATATTGCTTCGGTTAAGCAAATAAATACAGTAAACAAACTCACGCATTTGTTGATGTTACTGGGCGACAAAAAAGGATTGGATAAACTCATAAAAAAAGCGCCCAATGATTACACATTATCCCTGGCAAAGGCACAACGATTCTTTTTGGAGGGGGATTTTCAAAATGCGCTTATTCAATTTGAATTAAATACGATTCAGCATAAAAAAATTGAAGGGCAGAAAAGGATCAATTTTAACATTATCTATTTTCTATCGGGATTATGTCTGTTAAAGTTAGAGGCAAAAGCAAATATTTGGGAGGAATATTGGAAGCAACTGTACAAAGAAGCAATCAGCAGCAGTTATCTATCCTTAACAATGGGTATGCTGAGCCATCAGGCCAAACCTGAAATATACAATGAATGGAGTAGGACTCCCGATGATTATATCATCAAAAATAATACCCCTCAGCAGATGCTTTTCCTGGCCTATGCAGCCTTTTGGCTAGGTAGAACCAGTCTCTGTAAAGCCTTGTTGAATAACAAAATTTTGATTGACTCAACCTTCAATTATCCTTGGGTAAAACAAGAGTACGATGTATTGAAAATGATGTTGGAGGGATTTACCGACAACTTGCCCGAACAGGCAGTACTCTGGCAAATTTATGCACCAAAACCAGAATGGGAATTACTTTTGGAACATTTGGAAACGCTCTTGGCTGATTCAAATGTTACAACATCAACAAAAGATGAAAGACTTATCTGGCGATTCAATCCCTCGGATTTTAACTTAGATGCAATACTTCAAAAACTGAATAAAAACGGTACCTGGAGCAAGGGAAGAAAATTAAATTCCGAGAAACTTTTAGAGAAGGAGATAACTCGTCTGGCTTCAGCTCAGGACCTGGAAATTATAAAAACCCTGAATAAGATTTACAGCAGTAGCAATTATAATTATTATCAAACAAAAGACGCTAATCTTATTGCGGAGCTTTTGGAAAATCTCATTGGCCATCCCTTGCTTTTTCTCGAAAATAGCAATGATACCGCTTTTCAGATTTATCGGGGTAAATTGGAGTTGCAGGTTTTGAAATCGGACGACGGATATCATTTTGATAATTCTTTGAAAGATCAGGTCAGTGATAATCCCTTTATTTTCAAAAGAGAAACGCCAACCAGATACTCTTATGTGCCAATCAGAAAGGAACAGCTTGAGCTCATAAATCTCATTGGCAGAAAAAAAATTGTACTGCCTGCTAAAGCAGAGGAACAGTTGAAAGAGACCCTCAAAAAAATGGTTTCCGTTTTACCAGTCCATAGCGATTTGATTATTGATGACAGCTCTGTGCCAGAACATTCTTGCGATGATAGAATTTATCTAAACTTTTTACCCATAGGCGAATTTTTTAATGTGGAGCTCTTTGTTAAACCTTTTACCGAACAGCCGCCTTATTTTACTCCGGGCAAAGGACATGAAAGGATTTTGGCTGATGTCAAGGGCCAGACTTTTTATGTAAAAAGAAATTTAGACACCGAAAATAGCCATGCAGAAGAACTTATAGCTGCTTCGGCAGTTTTGGACCTGCGCAATAGGGAAGGAGATATTTGGACACTAGATGGCATAGAACCCTGTCTGGCATTATTGGCCGAGTTGAATGAAATGCGCAAAGAGAATAAAATTGTAATAGAATGGCCGCAGGGCGAAAGGTTGAAAATATCTTCTTATGCCAATTTCGACAGCCTCTTTATGAATGTGAGGAGCAACGGAAACTGGTTTGAACTGGAAGGAGAACTTCGTGTCAGTGATGATTTGGTAATGGATATGCAGCTTTTGCTTGAGAAAAGCCGAGATTCGAAAAATCGTTTTATCAGTCTCGATGACGGTTCTTATCTGGCACTGACGGAAACCCTGTTCCGTAGACTCCGCGAAATTGAAAGCTGGACGCAAAAAAGCAAAAATAAATTGATGATTTCGCAATTTGCCGGAGCCGCCTTCAGCGATTTGCCAGATGACCTGCATTTTAGTTCCGACGAAAAATGGAAGGAATTTGTATCCAAAATGAAAGAATCAAGTGATAAAGTTTTTGAGATGCCGCAGGGATTAGTTGCAGAATTAAGGCCTTATCAGCTCGATGGTTATCAATGGTTACAACGCATGGCCTATTGGGGTGCGGGCGCCTGTCTGGCCGATGATATGGGATTGGGTAAGACGGTACAGGCCATCGCCATGCTTCTGTCTCGTGCTAAGGAAGGACCTGCACTGGTAGTAGCTCCAGCCTCGGTTTGTGCAAACTGGATCAGCGAGTTGGCTAAATTTGCACCTGGGCTTAATGCGCATAATCTTTCACAGGCGCAGGACAGAAATAAATGTATTGATGAGGTGAGTGCTGGCGAGATACTTGTAACAACTTACGGATTATTGCATCAGGCAAGCGATGCACTTTGTGCCAAAAAATTCGGTACAATAGTTTTAGATGAAGCCCAGTCCATTAAAAACCGATTTACAAAACGCTCACAAGCCGCTATGGAATTGCAGGGCGATTTTAGAATCATCACAACAGGTACGCCAATAGAAAATCACTTGGGTGAGCTTTGGAACCTTTTTCATTTTATCAATCCGGGACTTTTGGGTACAGCCAAAATGTTTCAGGAACGATTTGCACTTCCTATTGAAAAATGGGGCGATAAAGAAAAACGCGGGCAATTGCAAAAGCTTATCAAACCTTTTATTTTGAGAAGGCTCAAAAAAGAAGTGCTCAAAGACCTGCCCGAAAAAACGGAGATTACCCTGAGGATTGAGCGCAACGAAGAAGAAAGTTCATTTTATGAGGCTTTGCGACGCAAGGCACTCGAAAATATACAAGGTGGAAAATTTGATAATGAGGGGGCAAAACGTTTGCAAGTACTGGCCGAGCTTATGCGCTTGCGCCGCTGCTGTTGCCACCCATCCCTTATTCCTGGCGGGCAGAGCATTACATCTTCAAAACTAGAAGCACTTAAAGATTTAGTAGATGAATTGTTGCAAAATGGACACAAAGCACTTATCTTTAGCCAGTTTGTTGATTATCTGCGCATCATTGAAAAGGAAATTAAAAGAATGGGCGTGAATTATCAGTATCTAGATGGAAGTACGCCGCTCAAAAAACGAAAAACTGCCATTGATGCTTTTCAAGGCGGAGACGGCGACATTTTCCTCATAAGTCTGAAAGCTGGCGGAACTGGGCTCAACCTTACTGCCGCAGATTACGTTATACATGTAGATCCATGGTGGAATCCGGCGGTAGAGGATCAGGCAAGTGACAGGGCGCATCGTATAGGACAACAAAATCCGGTAACCGTCTATCGTTTGGTTGCCGAAGGTAGCATAGAAGAGAAAATTGTCAAACTGCACGGTTCCAAAAGAGAAATGGCCGAAGCGCTGCTGCAGGATACCGATGGAAAAGTGACGATGAATGCAGATGACTTATTGGATTTATTGAGGGGGGTATAAGATGGAAAGAATGAAAGAGGAAAGAATGAAAGAACTTTTACTGCAGAGGAGCCAGGTACTAGTTTTTTAGTAGCCAGTAGCCAGTAGTTTAGTAACGAGGGACTAGGTACTAGTTTTTTTAATATACAGTGGCCGTCTTGCTTTGCGAGCTTTGCGTATTTTATATCTGGTGTGTCTTTGCGGCTCTTTGCGTGAGATAGCTTAATAAGATTAAGAAACGAAGTTCCGTGAACCAAAGCTCCGCGAAGCGAAACGAATTTGCTAATTTGATAATGTGGTCTCATCTTTCAATGCGTATTATTATTATTTTAAATTCTAAAATTTTATAAACGGATTTAGCCTTTGAGTTAAACAACAGTAGATGAGTGCTATAGCTGATAATCTGTT
>Ga0315905_10008287_pt1 | contig 10505 bp, 6 predicted proteins | sample LakEriMetagenome_5_FD_203522 | JGI IMG/M metagenome (GOLD analysis project Ga0315905, IMG submission 203522) | Freshwater fungal communities from buoy surface, Lake Erie, Ohio, United States - Buoy 4 MA121 | ecosystem: Environmental > Aquatic > Freshwater > Lake | place: USA: Lake Erie, Ohio... | reverse complement strand
TCTCTCTCTCTCTCTCTCTCCCCCCCCCTCCCCCCCCCCTTCTCTCTCTGACACTGCCTCGTGTGCCCTCTCTCTCTCCCCCCCTCCCCTCCCCCCCCCCTTCTCTCTCTGATACTGCCTCGTGTGCGTGCAGCCATGTGGAGTGCGTCCGGTAGAACCAAAGACGTATGTTGATGGGATGCGTTGGCTTGACGGGCGTCGTCGCATGATCGAGGCACTGGCCATTGCGAAGAAGGGCAACGGATTTGCCGGCCAGGCTCTTTTTTGATCCGTTGTGAGCTTATTGAGATTGAAAATGCAGGCACGGAGCATGTTTGCTGCCAACGCGTTCTGCCAAATAATATTGAACCCCCGAAGAGCGTTTTGAGATTGTCTGTTACCATGTATTCACATTTTTGTATAAGTTAAATATTACAAAGCAACAACGCTCCGAGGAGCCAGCTGCCCTAACCCCCGTCATGGATAGTTCCGAATCAAGCTCTCTCTATCTCGCGCGCGCGCGCGCGCGCTCCCTCTCTCTCTGAGAAACGCCTAGGGTGCCTGGACCTCTTCCGCTGAGTGGGGCACGGCCAAGCGGAGAGTGGAGGTAACGTACTCGTTGCCTATGATGGGCCGACGGGTCCAGCGGCAGCGCTAGTTGCACTTGCCAGCCGAAATTCAATCCGTGTGCTTGATGTCAACAAAGCCCCTCCTTCCCCCCCCATGGGGGTTTGAAAATGAGTCAATTTTGGGAGGAGGGGTAAAAGTCAATTTTCATAACCCTTTCATCACCCCTTCATACCCTTGATATTTTACATGCCCTCCATATTTTGCCTCAGAAGATTCGACAAAATCAGCCCCGAGAGACATCAGAGGCTTTCGCTTATGATACAATCGCTCCGCACGCCCCTTAAGAAATTCATCCAAGTGCTCAGAATACGTGTCCTTATCTTTCACAGTATCGAGTCTCTGAAAGTACCATTGTGCCACGCGAAAACACAAGGGCGACTGTAGGAATGGGAGCGTCAGCTGCCACGACTGCTGCCACCCAAACTTTTGTCCACCAGCGCAAAGTCGAATCATGTGGAATTTTTCTTCCAGAGAAAGGAGGTTGTTGTCATCCATCAAATCTCGGATGCGTGCTATCACATTTTCAATCTGCCGACTGTTGCCCTCGGGACGTGGCGCCATGGAAGTGCTTGATTCAGTGCTGGGTTCTTGGTTCTGTGCACTAGATATGATGTTGACGTAGTGCGCGTCATTTTCCGCAGCATCTTTCAGATATTTTGAAATCCAGATGCGTCCAATTCTGGTAATTTTGTTGCCTGGCACATCGAAAACGTCAAAAAAAAAAAGTAAATGATGGGCATTGTCTCCCAGGCATGATTAGACAGAGAAAAGAAGAAGAAAAGAATGCAAGCGTATTGAATACAAGCTCCACATACCACTCAAATTGAGCTGCTGAAGAGGCTTGCATCTCGAGGATTCCACATTGTTCCTCGTCTCACATGCTTTCATCTGAGTTTAAAGCATAATAAGACCAATATCATCGATTGAACCGTACCACAAACCCTGAAAACGTAAAATCTAAAATCTTCAAGACATGTAGCCACCGATCATAAGATAGATTACCAGTGCAACGACAGAATCGTCGCCTAGAGCATTGTCGCTCAGATCGCAGATTGCTAGAGGCAGGATGAAATTAAAGCACAGACTCGTGGACATGGCTCGAATTGCTGTATCGTTGAGGCCACAAGAGCGAAGCTGCAAGTTTTCAATAGATGTGTTACATCTTATGAAGTCTGCAAGCGCTTGTACCGATTTGCTAAGAGGCAAGTCTTCGTGCTCTTCTTGATTCATACGCTGGGTGGACATTGCAGTGAGCGAGGAAACTTTTGGCTTCACAGAGGGCGCTGGCACGCCTATGCTGTTTGACGATAGATTGAGCGTCTTGATTTTGGTGTTCAGCGCCAGCGCTAAGAAGACAGCAGCGAGCCCATCGCCATGAAGACGGCAATTTTCAAGGCTAATAGCGATGAGCTTGCGATTATGTTTGAGGCACTGGGCCAGTGAAAACACGTCGGGTCCCGACAGATCGAGGGAAGAGAGCGTGAGGACCTGTGTGTGTGTGAGTGTGTGTGTGTGTGTGTGTGTGTATTATAGCACGTGCGCATATGTGTCAACGTGTGCGAGCGCGCGCGCATCGACACACGCGTTATGCTCGTATGATTGATGTATTGCGCCAGATCCAGATACATGGGATATCCGCAAACTAGGACATTACGCAATATAGCATATTGCGCAATATCATATATTGAAAATGATACTAGATTGGTCCAGCGGTCTAGCAGCTGCACAATTATATTCTCGCTCGCTCTCTCTGTCTCTCTCTCTATATATTGCGCAAATCTAGGACCTGCATGGCAAAGATCGACGGAAACCCCTTGATAGGAGACACGCTACGCAGACAAGAATCCTGAGTTAAGTCCTTTAGAGAAAAGCAAGCGTCCAAATACTCTCCTACACCATCACTCACTTCGAAATACTGGAGAAGCGCATCAGCTGTGTGTGACGAACCATCCATATGCTCCTCGTCACGAGCAGTTGCTTCAAGACCCTGACTCTTGAACCAGTGGTCAATAGTAGCTACATCCATGAAACCCTCGAATTCACGGTAAAGGCCATTTGTGCAATACAGTCGTATGGTCGGGAATTTCTTGAAGCCATGGGCCTTCGCAAACTCTTCCGAATAGTGATCATCGGCTGAGATGTCCATCCGAAAGAAATTTATAGCGTGCCTCCAGCCGACAGCCTGGAATATTGCGCAGTGCTTTTCAAAATGTGCATCTGTTGTGGAATCACAAATCATGATGCAGAAATAAAGTTGATGATGGATTCGCAAATCATGATGATCGACGCTTGTTGTCGAACAAGCGCTCTGCACGCTGCCTGTCGACCTTGTGCGTGAAACACCACCACTGGCCCCTGTCTGACTCGCGGTCCTTGATGTCCTTAATATTGGAGAGTTAAAGTCTGTCGTTGATCCGGTCCTTGATACTGGAGCATTGGAAGGCACCCTGCTGAGGGAGGGAACGCGCCCAAGGGACACGGAAAGACGACGGAGCTGGCAGGGGCTCGCCGAGAGTTCCGCCCAAGACTCTATTGGGGCGGCGTTCGGGTTTAGGCCATTAAGAAGTCGCTTCATTTCCAAGCTTCCAACGTCTCGAAAATCGTTTTGAAGGTGCAAGCCGTCTCTCCACGGTTGGTTTGCAAAAGGAAGTAGCCACAGTGTTTTTGGAGCAGACAGACCAACAAGATCGAACAGCCTGAAGCGGAGCACCTCGTGCACTCGCTTCTGAAGCCAGTCTCTCTCTGCGTATGTGGACTGCGGAAGGCCCATGAATATGAAAAGTCCTTCTGCGTATGCGGAAGTTGTACCGTCAAGATGCACACCTTCGCATACGTGCGATTGCTTCACAAATTCAAACGCCACATCGATAAGCATGTCAAGGAATGCGTTCCAGTTCAGTTGAAATTTGGATTGTGATTTGGCGTGTCTGAAGCACAATTCAAAAAAATCCAAATCTTCCATCAGCGCAAGGCCTTGCTCCACTTGCTCCCGGGACCCGATCCATCCAAACACTTGCGCTAACTTTAGCATTGAACCCGCGCCGATTGCTGAATCTGGACTGACACAATGTTCTGGCACATCGTCATCCTTGTCCATCCAATGCGTCTCGGCATTTGCGGCTGCCATGATCGTTTTTTTGCTGCCCTTCATTTTCGCAACCCAAGACATGGCTGCGAACGAATTCGTTAGCAGCGGTTCAGAATCAGCATGTTCAGATTCATTTTCAGGATCATTTGCCAGTGTAGAATTCCGGAAAGACATGCCCTTCTCGAGTCCGAGGAGTTTCTTTAAAGACACGCCCTTCTCGAGTCCGAGAAGGTTCTTAGCTCCAGGAGACGTAAGCATCTCTTCTGCAACCTTCAGGTTCGTCTTTAAAGCCCTACGAACGGGGTAAGATTGGCTAACAGACAGAAAACTCTGGTCTGTCACATCTACGAAAGGATTGCTTGTATAACTCATCCGTTTCGCCAATGAGGACGATAAACGATCCAGATCGTCTGCCGGCAGTGGGACTGACTGCCGAGAATGCCCTCCACAAACCATGTCGGAAACTTCCTCATGAAGATTATGCAACATATCATCTATGGTCTGCCGGAATTGAGTTTTGCTCCGATCCACGTGGCCGATTCGGCGATCTATATCCTCTACCCACATCGTTTTTTGGCGTCTGGTGGTGTCCTCAGCGTCTTCCTTCAGATACTCCTCGTTTGCCCATCGGAATGCCCTTGGCAGCTCACCGACAAGATCCTGCATTGGACACGTCATTGCCTCCTCTTCCTCTGACATCATTTTCAGAGCGGTTTCACACAGGCTGTCTGTCCACAACGACCTGACGAACTCCTCTTGTTCTATATGATCAGCTTGTTTTTTTTTGACGCATTCGAACAGGATTTCTGCTGTAGCCATGTCTCCATTGCAAAGCGGGATGAAGTCCTCTAAGACGACCCATTGTCTATCATCTGAAGCCTTTCTGATCAAATAATGGAAGGCACGCTGCTTTTGCTTCAGGTGCTCTATGTCCTTTTTGCCCTGCTCGACAAATTCTTTGACTGAAGACCCGCGCTGAAGACTGATCGATTGTGTGAGCCCATCCGGCTCGACCAGACATTCGGCCAGATATGCAGCCTCTGCCGCGTCGACTTTGCCGTAAGCCTTCAAGATTAACACACGCTTCAGCGCGGCCCGACGGGGATCGACAGGACTAGCAGTTTGCGCCTTCTTATCGCCACTGACGGAAATGTTGAGAGTTTGGCAAACCTCAAGCCGTTTTTCGTTGATCCTTCGCATTTTTTCTTTGTTTGCGTTCGATATGGTATCTTTAGGAGGCATATTTCGAGATCCATGAATAACTCTGATCCGAGAATTTGCTGACGAAGCAGCCACGATCCCCCATGCTGATTCATTGTGGTTGGAGAAAAAGTGAAAGATATCCTGCAATGGATGCTGCCAGCGGCGAATTGTGCGCATAATAGGATCTGATTCCCCGACAAACTGTTGTACAATGGTGTTTCGACGCTGTTTTTGTGCTGTGAGTCCCTCAATCTTGTTTTCTGCTTCCTGAGGCGTGATGAACTGGGCCAAAAATGCATCCACTCGAGGACGTTCGTCAAGCTTCATGTAGATGAGCAGGACATGCAGCAAATGGCTGTCAGTGGCATCTACATCTATTGCATGACTGACACCGAGATTTAGCGGATCATGCCGGAAAACGGTCAGTGCTGCATCGAGGATGACCGCCTGAAGAATGTTCTGGTATCTTCGTGTCTCGCTCTCCTGACGGCCGTGAACACAGCCCGTGATCGCATTCATGACGATAGAAAATATTCTGCGGGTGTCCAACAATGTAGGAAAGACACCGAAGTCCCGCATCGTAATGAGCATTGCTTGAGTTACCGTGAGCTTGACCCCATGAGTCTCATCAGTAAGGAAGAGTTTGTTCGCTAAACACCAGCAAATTTCTTGCAGCACATTTGCATACAGACGGAACAACGCATCGAGAGAGAACTCATCGATTGAGCTTTGTTCGGATCCGGAGACACTTGCCTCACCATCATCGTGACGATGTAGCTGCACATTGCAAACCGCATCAAGAAACCCTTGCGCGGTATAATCGCTACGGCACATGTCCAGGATCTCGCTGCAAAAAAATTCAACATCATCGTTGAGGAACCTCATGAACTCTTCATATCCACCGCTGCCTTTGCTGATGAAATCCGATTCTGGAGCAGGCTTCGTCTTGATACCGAGGATACTGGGGCCTTTCTCAGTCTGCGTTTTCCCACGTGACCGAACCCTCGACTGTAATGGACTAACTTTTCCTTGGTGCGGCGAGTGAACCGATTCACTACACTTCTTGTCCGTCAAACCTGACCTGCCCAGCTTTGTAAGACTGTTTGTGTCTGCTCCAGGATGGTTTGCAACAGCTTGATTCCAAGCAAACTTGGTCGGATGGGACCTGAAGTCGTGGATATATGCACTCACTTGCGACAATGCCCGGTGATATTTTTGCTCCAAGCTCTCCGCAAACGATGTGTAAGGTGGCCGTCCTGCTTCCATTCGCGATCGATCCAATTCCCTCCAACAATCAATTTTTGCCTTGCAATTTCGGTCGTGGGGACGCGGAGAAATCCCAAAGAAGTGTGTTCTCAGTCGTGGTGATTGCTGAACGTAGGCCGCGTTGGCTCGGGGTGAGAGGAACTTCTGCACCGGATGAGGTACCCCCTGTGGCGCAGGATCTTCGAGTGCCTGTTTCAAACTGTCGCTTGCGGTCCAAAGACGTTTCTCCCACGAAAACATCTTCCTCGGACTAGCATCGGGATCTTTCGCACCATTATTCATGACACTGATGATAGCCCGCCTAGGTGTTTCTGACGTTGCGGCAGGCACTTTGTCTTGGGGTTCTAGTTCCCTTGACCTGTTCAATACCTCATTGTAATCAAGGAGCTCCTGAAGAGAGCTTTTGGGCTTTAAAGCGACAAGGTCTGTGCGACGGGACGACGTCCGGATGCCCATTTGCCCAGATCGTTGACGTCTCTCAAAGCGAGTCAACCGACCGCTACTCTTACTTGCCATGCTTTCCGTTCCGCGCGACAAACTTTCGAGCTGTCGTGTCTGCCCTTTCCCATCATTCATTGGCCAGTGCTGTCCATCCCAGAAAGGGTCCGCCGGTGAGCTGTGAGCTAAGGGAGAAGGTACAGATGAAGCATAGGAACTCCGAGGCGGAACCATAGTCGTGGCGCGAGACAGCTCCGACAGCGGTGTGTTGATGCCCCCCCAGCTAAATAGCGTTGGAAGGCTCAGCGATTCACGGCAAATGCGCGTGTCTTCTGCTGTCCTGCTGTCCTCTGGCGCAGGCTTCACTCCTCCGTCTTCATCTACTTTCCCTCTGGACGCTGCCCGCACATTGGGGTACCCGCTGTGGATTTGGCGACCGGGCGAGCTCCTGCCAAAGACTTCTTGGTACTTGAAAATGTGGAAATTAAGAATAGTCGGCAATTTTTTTAGCATGATCTCACGCGGTGTCGTCGGCCCCGTGGTACTTTGCGTCAGTAGCACTTGCATTTCGCACACGATGCACAGCCCTGCAGGATGCGTATGGCCACGGACTCTCTCTTCGCAGGATCGGTGGAAGCTTCTGCTGCAGCCAACACAGAATTTCATGGCGGCCGACTTGATCGAGTTTCGTTTCCCACAGAACGGGCAAGCATCTCTGCGCAGACGAGCTTTTATGTCAGCCACTGTGCGGTTTACACACTCCAAACAGCTAAAGGGGATTTCATTTCGGGCATCACCTGTGCAGATCCACAAAGCAGGAATGGCAGGTCGGCAGATCAAGATGCAGATGCCACAGCGACGAGTGCGTCGTCAGGCAAATGTGGCAGTCGCGTTCCTTGCTCGCGCTGATGTGATCCCAATTGTCCAGCGGATTGTGCAGTTGCGCAACTTGTAGTTTGTCACGCCGCGCAACCATGCCCGCACTCACGTTTTCACTCAAAACTTGCGGTTTGAGGCTCTCCTCCGCCTTGTGCGCATGCCCATGAAGATGGGCAAGCCGCTGCTGCTCGATCTCGAAAAACGACAGCTGGCGCTTTCTATCTTCGTCTTTAAGTTCGGCATCTTCCTTGGCTCCCGATGCGATTTTTTCGTCGTCCTCTGGAGCCCAAAAACGCGTGTAGGAGTCGCATCGACGCTCAAAGCGTACCTGCACGGGGCATGACATCGCCGCAGGCATGAGTGCAGTGGCGCCTCCCGCGGACGCCAGCGCGCGCAGCCCCTGCACTGCACGCGCAGCGATACCTGGGGACGGCCCGAGGTGGCAAGGTGGCCAACGGCCGCGTCCGGCATTGGCATGCGCGCACGCCGCTCGCCGCCCTAACCAGGACGCACGGGCGACACCCTGAGCGTGGAGCCGTCCGAACAAGGACTGCTGATGCGTGGTCGCGCTGGCAAGCCGACTTCTCCCAAAGGACCCCAAAGCACGTTCCTGATCAGTTTCTCCGTTTCGATGAAAGGACCCCAATATCGGCAATACCGGACTCGGACCTTCACGCCATGAACGCAAACTCCGGGGACGCCATCAATACGGCAGGAGCCCTCAACCCTTGCGTCGGACCCGGCGGAGTGAAGCGCGTGCACGCGACCAAGCTGAACCGCGGTGCAACACCCGCGGTGCTCATACTGAACCCAGTCGTCCCCTTCTTCGACCCCTACAACCACGACTTTTCCAACAGCAGCGCGGTCGCCGACTGCGCCGCGGGGCCCTCGTTCTCGGGCGGGTGGACGGCGCTGCACGCCGCGACCGAGGCCACGGAGGCGGGCCCGCACGGTAAGACGCAGCCGGTCAGGGGCGACCTTGCCGCGATGCGCTTCCTGCTCAACGGGCGCGGCCACCACGTGCCGCCGGAGATCTCGTTCCCCCACGTCGCTTCGCCGCAAATCGACGTGAATGCGGCCATGACAAAGAGCAAGTACACGCCGCTACACGTGGCTGTGCGCGCGGGGCATGCCGAGGCACTGGCCCTGCTGCTCAAGAGCAGCGCCCTTATCGACGTCCAGGACAGTCTCGGGCGCACGCCTATCCACCATGCCGCCGATCTCGGCCACGCGGACTGTCTGAAGGGGCTGCTGAACGAGGGCGGAGGCAGTCAGATGGGTCTGCTGACCATTCACATCTACGAGGGGAGCATAGTGACGCTCCAGAACTCGGAGAACCTCAAGGGACTCGAGGTGTGGGTGGAGATTGTTGTCGAACAGGCGCCGCCGCTGGTGCACGCGCCCCAACGGACGCCCGTGCAGGTGCACACAATGACTCTGTGTGTGGGAGGTGGGTGAGTGGGCGGGCGGGTATGTGGGTATATGTGTGCGTGTGTGCGTGTGTGCGTGTGTGCGTGTGCGTGTGTGCGTGTGTATGTGTGTGTGTGTGTGTAATATACATATGTTATATATAAATATACATATATACAGGTGGATACAATGACACCGGTCTGGGGGACGTGGCGAGCGAGAACAGCGGCGAGCGAGAACAGCCGGGGAATCGGAAGTGGGGGTGGGCACCACAGCACCATGAGCTTCCGGTGCTGCAGGCTTGACGCCAAGGTCACGGTCAGGTTAATGTACCGACACGCGGGCATGTCGAAGAAGGCCAAGGACCTTTTAATAGGCGCCTTCAGCTGCCCGCTAAAAATGAAGCTGGACCTGATGCGACAGATGAAAGACGACGGGCCTTTGCCTGTCCCGCTCGAGTCAAACCTGTCCATCAAGCGACGCGAAAAGGCCCAGGCCGATGCGGCCGTGACAGCAGCCTCCATGCACACGTCGGAGCATAATTTGCAGCGTGTGCCATCGGGCGCGGCAATGCAACGCATACCTGCACCATTGCCGCTGCAACGCATACCGTCGGGCGGCCACGCCTCTCATGTAAAGCGCATGCCGTCGGGCGGCAGCGAGATGAAGCGCATCCCCTCCGGCGGCAGCAACGCCTCGGCCGCATCTGTCAAGAAGAAGAAGCCCATCTCTTTCTGTGGTGCCGTCGATGCCGTCCTTGCTACCACCCTGTGAGTGCCTGTGTGTGTGTGTGTGTGTGTGTCACAGGAGCGGCAGCAGGCGCAGGAGTCACAGGAGCTGCTGCAACCACTGCTTCTCATTCTTTTTTCTTTTCATTCTTTTTGTCCTTCTATTTTTCTTTCTTGTCAGCAACGACTGCTTTTGAGGGGCATCAGTCTCACCTACGGAGACGCTTTAAGACCGAGACGCTTTAAGATCTGTCTCACCTGCGCCTTTGAGATCTGTCTCACCTACGCTTTGAGATCTGTCTCACCTACGCTTTGAGATCTGTCTCACCTACGCTTTAAGATCTGTCTCACCTACGCTTTAAGATCTGTCTCACCTACGCTTTGAGATCTGCCCCTGCCATCACTTGTTCCCTCAGCATTTTCGGGTTTTTTTTTTGGCGCGCGTTTTCTTTTTGGCCCAAGGGCCTGCCCCCAGGAACTCTCCCTTTCGCTCAAACGTTTGCGTGCTCTTTTCCTCACTTCTGCCGCTGCCTGTCTCCTCGTGAGTGTGTGTGTGTGTGTGTGTGTGTGTGTGTGTCTGTGCGTGTGCGTGTGTACGTGCGTGTGTGCGTGTGTGCGTGTGTGCGTGCGTGATTCTTTGTCTGTCTGTCTGTCTGTGTTGTCTGTCTCTGTGTGTGTGTATGTGTTTAGATTGAAGCGTCGACCCTCAGCTGCCAACGAGGATGGCCAGATGGACGAGGAGGAGGAGTACGACTCACTCTCCATCACGTCAGATTATCTTTCTTTCTTTTCTTGCTCAGAGTACGGGATAGGGGAGGAGGAGGGAGGGCGAGAGAAGCGGGGGGGGGGGGGGGAGAGAGAGAAACAGAGTGGAAAATACGTTG
>Ga0315905_10008286_pt1 | contig 10505 bp, 8 predicted proteins | sample LakEriMetagenome_5_FD_203522 | JGI IMG/M metagenome (GOLD analysis project Ga0315905, IMG submission 203522) | Freshwater fungal communities from buoy surface, Lake Erie, Ohio, United States - Buoy 4 MA121 | ecosystem: Environmental > Aquatic > Freshwater > Lake | place: USA: Lake Erie, Ohio... | reverse complement strand
GGTTTCTTACCCTGAAAAACATCCGCTAATTCACGCGCATCGCGGTAGCCGTAGGCAACGGCTGTATGAATAGGTTTGTGCAGCGAGCCGTGCTCGATGGGCTTTTGGCGGTCGCTGTGAAGTATGGTGGTGGTGAAGCCGAATTTTTTTCCGTCGTTCATGGAATCCCTTGTACTGCCCGGGTATCTAAAATTTTTATTCGATTTGTGCCAGGTTCAGGTTGAGCTGCGTTCTAACGATATCTTCCATAATGACTTTGGGATGTTGACGAGCGTACTCGACCTTATCGAGGTAATCACGCGAAATATCGCCGGTGATGTATTCGCCATCAAAGCATGAAGCCTCAAATTTTTTCAGCAGCGGGTTCACATCGGTAATGGAGCGCTTCATCGCTTCAATATCTTGATAGACCAATGCATCAGCCGTAATTTCGCGGCACACTTCTTCTTCGGTTCGTCCGTAAGCAATCAACTCATTGCGCGTTGGCATATCAATGCCATACACATTCGGATACTTTACTGGTGGCGCGGCCGAAGCAAAAATCACGCGCTTAGCACCTGAATCACGCGCCATTTGCACGATCTCGCGACTAGTAGTGCCGCGCACGATAGAATCGTCAACCAACAAAACACTCTTACCTTTGAATTCCGAACTAATGGCATTCAATTTCTGTCGTACTGATTTGCTGCGCACGCCCTGACCCGGCATGATGAAGGTGCGACCGATGTAACGATTTTTAATGAAGCCTTCGCGATAATGCAAATTAAGTTTTAGCGCTAGCTCCATCGCGGCAGGCCGAGATGAATCAGGAATCGGCATGACCACATCAATTTCACCGTCACGAAATTGTTTACGAATTTTTTCAGCGAGATGCTCGCCCATACGTAAACGCGTCGCGTACACCGATGCACCATCAATCACTGAATCGGGGCGAGCTAGATAAACAAACTCGAAAGCACAGGGATTGAGTGTCGGATTCTTGGCGCATTGCTGGTTGTAGAGCTTGCCATCGTTGTCGATGAAAATCGCTTCACCAGGCATCACATCGCGTAAGAAATGAAAACCCAAACCTTCCAGCGCAACTGACTCGCTTGCCACCACGTACTCGGGTCCGCGATCGGTGTCGTTGAAACCTATGCATAGAGGACGGATACCGTACGGATCACGAAATGCAAGTAATCCATAACCCGCAATCTGTGATACCACCGCATACGAACCACGTACACGAAGATGTAGCGCGGATACCGCCTTGAAAATAACGGCTGGATCTAGCAGTAAACCAGTGGTGGCTTGCTGAATCTCATGCGCCAACACATTCAGCAAAACTTCGGAATCGGAATCGGTATTGATATGTCGTCGGTCATTGCGGAACATTTCAATTTTTAATTGGTCCGCATTGGTCAGATTACCGTTGTGAGCCAAGGTAATACCGAAAGGTGCATTCACGTAAAACGGCTGAGCTTCTTCCTCACTGAACGACCCGGCGGTTGGATAACGGCACTGACCGATACCTGAGTTACCAGGAAGTGAACGCATATTACGAGTGCGGAATACATCACGAACTAAACCGTTGGCCTTGTGCATGCTGAACGCACTACCATGGCTGGTTGCAATTCCCGCAGCATCTTGACCGCGATGCTGCAAAAGCAGCAATGCATCATAAATGATCTGGTTAACCGGACCATGCGAAACGACACCGACAATGCCACACATCGCTGACTCCCTCAAAAACTACCCAGAGAAGAAAAACTTATACCGACTGAACCGCTACCGAAAGACCCATTTTAATCAGGCGCGTTCGCATTTTGTCTGCTTCATCACGACTACCGTAAGGACCTACGCGTATTCGATAACGCTCGCCATCCTTGGTGCTGATTTTTTGCGAATACGACTTAATTCCTGCCTGTTTTAATTTCGCCTGCAATTCGTCTGCTTTGGTCTTAGTGGCTACCGCCGCCACCTGCAAAATAAAGCGCGAACTTGGTGCTTTTTCTGCGCTTGCCCGCTCGGTTGATTTTTGAGCGGCTTTCTCACCGGATGGCTTCACATTCTCTGCCGCCGACGTTTTGTCGTTTGCAACAGCCGTGGGGGCAGACTCAGTCTTTGCTTCAGCCTTGGACTCACCTTTTGGTTCAGTCCAGCTACTTGTCGGGGGCGCGATTAACGCTTTTTTCGGTTCAACCAACGGTACTGGAAGCGGCGCCATCGCGCTCGGTGAATTAGGTGCTGCACCCGGTTTGTCGCGGGATGGAATTTGTATGGCGATATCGTCGGCGAGTGGCTTGGGTTCGGAATCAAAAATCATCGGCAATCCGATGATAGCCGCAAGCACCAAAGCGCTAGCACCGATCAAACGACGGCGCGCACGCTTTTTTTCCGGCAGCATGGGATCGATAGGTTCCTCTTCCTGCGCCTTGCTACCACGACGCCTAGGCCTTACCGGGACGTCAAGATCATCGTCGGCGTCCTGCTTGCCCTTGCCTGAGAACGAAAACAAACCCATAAAATGAATCGTCTAATTACCTGAAAATGTTTGCAACAAGCGAGGCTCAATCAGTCGTTTTAAGAGCCATGACACCGGCGACTGTGAGGAATGATCCGAAGACCGCAATTCTATCATTCTCAGTGGCTAGTCTCTTAGCTTCGATAATCGCCTCTTGTGGGTTGGGAAAGTGCCGAATGGTGCATTCAGCGCCCTTCTCGGTACTCTCTTGCACTCCTGCTTGCCGCAGACAGTCCGCTAAATACTGAGTATCGGCTGCACGATCCAGCGGTAGTCCGGTGAGATACCAATGATCGATCTTGTCTTTTAAGTGAGAAATCACCCCAAGCACATCCTTGTCCGACATCGCCCCAAAGATGGCATAGGTAAAGGGAAAAAAACCCATGCTGTCTAAATTTTGGGCCAATGTGGCAGCGGCATGCGGATTATGTGCTACGTCCAGTATGACTTGCGGTCGCCCCGGCAACACCTGAAAACGACCGGGCAACTCGACCATCACCAAACCATTGCGCACCTCTTGCGCACCTAAGGGCAAGCGACCGCGCAAGGCTTCCAACGCCGCTAAGGCCGCGCTAGCGTTGAGCAATTGGTTGGCACCACGCAGACTGGGATAGGCTAGTGAATTACGGCGCAGACTGCGTCCGCCATAGTTCCATTGCTGCCGATCACCTGAATAATTAAAGTCACGCCCAAACAGCCAGAGATCGGCTCCGATTTTTGTGGCGTGGTCTATGAGCGATGCAGGTGGCGCAGGATCGCTGCAAATGGCGGCGCGGCCAGCGCGATAAATACCGGCTTTCTCAAAACCGATCGCTTCACGCGTGTCACCTAGGTAATCTTGATGGTCGAGATCCACGCTAGTCACAATCGCGACATCGGCATCAATAATATTGACAGCGTCTAGTCGACCTCCCAGACCCACCTCAAGAATCACCGCATCGAGACCGGCTTCGACAAACAGCAACAAAATAGCTAGTGTTGAAAATTCAAAATAGGTCAGCGATATGTCACGGCGTGCTGCGTCGACTTTTTCAAACGCAGCACATAAAGAGTCATCACTGACTAATTCACCATTGATACGTGCGCGCTCATTGAAATGCAGTATGTGGGGCGAGGTATACAAACCAACCCGGTAACCACCCTGCATCAGGATAGATTCGAGCATGGCACACGTGGAACCCTTGCCATTGGTACCGCCCACGGTAATCACAGGACAGCTAAATGTTAAGCCAAGTATTTGCGCAACTGCAGCAACACGATCTAGCCCCATATCGATGGCTTTTGGATGCATGCTTTCTAAGCGCAGCAGCCAATCGTTGAGTGACATATTAGTGGCGTGCATGGAAATCAGATCGAATTAGCTGAGATAAAAATGAAAAACCCGGACATCCTGCCCGGGTTGATCGGCATGAGATGAAATTCAGGCAAGAACTTCAGGCGGCTGGTTTTGCAGCAGCGCCAATAGTCGAGCAATTTCTTCACGCATCTTGCGTCTATCAACAATCATATCGATAGCGCCTTTTTGAATGATAAATTCGGAGCGCTGAAAACCTTCGGGAAGTTTTTCGCGAACGGTATTTTCAATCACGCGCGGGCCCGCAAAACCAATCAAGGCTTTAGGTTCAGCAATCACCACATCACCCATAAAGGCAAACGATGCTGATACACCGCCCATCGTAGGATCAGTTAACACCGAAATAAACGGCAATTTTTTTTCGGCCAGCTTAGTCAGCATCGACGTAGTTTTAGCCATTTGCATCAGCGACAGCAAACCTTCTTGCATGCGCGCACCGCCGGTTGCAGTAATGCAGATGAAAGGTACTTTTTGCTCCAGCGCTGTCTGCGCGCCACGAACAAAACGCTCACCCACCACGGCACCCATCGAGCCACCCATAAATTCGAATTCGAAACAGGCAACCACAACAGGCAATGTCATGATGGCGCCGCCCAAGACGATCAATGCGTCGGTTTCACCAGTGGCATCTAAGGCAGATTTCAGACGTTCTGGATATTTTTTTGAATCTTTGAATTTGAGTGTATCAACCGGCAAAATTTCCTGACCGATTTCATAGCGACCTTCTTGATCGAGCAAAGCATCAAGTCGCTCACGTGCGCGTATGCGCATGTGATGATCACACTTGGGGCAGACCTGCTGATTTGATTCCAAATCAGTCCGATACAGCACCGCTTCACAGGAAGGACATTTGACCCACAAGCCTTCCGGAACGGAACGGCGAGTCGACGCATCGGAGCGTTGAATACGAGGGGGGAGCAATTTCTCTAGCCAGCTCATGGGGGCTCTCTTTCATTAAGCGACGGGTGGCCGCGTTGTGCCGCGTTGTGCCGCGTTGTGTCGTATTGTAACCGGCGCCCATGGCAGCTGTCAGCTTGGTATTTGATAGCTAATTTAAACCAAACATCAGGCCGATAATTCGTCGATAGCAGTGCGGATTCCCGACAAAAATTCCTGAACCGCTGCGACGGCCTTGTCTTTGGGTGTGTTTTCTAGTTCTTGGATGATGCGACTTCCAATCACCACCGCATCGGACACCGAAGCCACTGCTTTGGCTGTTTGGGCATCACGAATACCAAAACCCACACCAATCGGCAGTTTGACGTGCTTACGAATTTCAGCAATTCGGCTAGCAACTTCGGCAGTGTCGATGTTCGCGGCTCCGGTTACGCCGCGTAAGGAGACGTAATATGAAAAGCCGCTACTAATTTCTGCCACTTGACGAATGCGTTGCTCAGAGGAAGTAGGAGCCAATAGAAAAATCGGATCCATATCCACTGCACGCAACGCATGTGCAAACTCTTCACATTCTTCCGGCGGGTAATCCACCACAATCGCACCATCAACACCGGCTGCTTTAGATTCAGCGATGAAGGTTGGAACACCCATACGCTCAATCGGATTGGCATAACCCATCAACACGACAGGCGTATCTTTATTTTCTTTACGAAATTCCCGAACGTAGCCGAGCACATCACGTAAGCCCACACCGAATTTCAATGCTCGCTCACAGGCGCGCTGAATGACTGGCCCTTCTGCCATAGGATCCGAGAAAGGAACACCCAGTTCCAAAATATCGGCACCACCTCTAACTAAGGCGTGCATTAAAGGGACCGTCATATCAGGCGCGGGATCGCCCGCGGTGATGAAAGGAATCAGCGCTTTCTTCTTTTGTGAAGCAAGCTTATCGAAGGTTTGTTTTATGCGTGACATGAAAAATACCCGTGCAATAGAGAGTTGTAGAGAAAAGCGAGCGCAGTTATTTAGTGCTTCGCGCCGCTATCACGACCATGCTCTCTGTCGTATTCTTGAACGGTATGCATGTCCTTGTCACCGCGTCCCGATAGATTAATCAAAATAGATTTATCTTTGGGCAGTGTCTTAGCAAACTTCACAGCATAGGCAATCGCATGAGCTGATTCGAGCGCTGGAATGATGCCTTCAATTTGACAGCAATCATGAAAGGCCTTCACGGCTTCTTCATCGGTCACGCTTACATACTCAGCGCGATCAGAATCTTTCAGCCAAGCGTGTTCAGGACCGACGCCCGGATAATCAAGGCCCGCCGATACAGAATGAGTTTCCGTAATCTGACCATTTTCATCTTGCAGCAGGTAGGTACGATTACCATGTAAAACACCGGGAATACCACCACCCAATGATGCAGAGTGCTTACCGGTTGCAATGCCCTCACCTGCGGCTTCAACGCCGATCAGTTTCACATCTTTGTAGTTAATGTAGGGATAAAAAATTCCCATCGCATTCGAACCACCGCCGATACATGCCATTACATAATCAGGTTGATGACCTATCAGCTCAGGCATTTGTTCAATACATTCATTACCGATCACTGATTGAAAATCCCTAACCATCATCGGATAAGGATGAGGGCCTGCAACGGTACCGATAATGTAGAAAGTATTTTCTACATTGGTGACCCAGTCACGCATGGCTTCGTTGAGTGCATCTTTGAGGGTTTTTGAACCTGATTCAACCGGCACCACTGTCGCACCCAGCAACTGCATGCGATAGACATTTTGCACTTGACGTTTAACATCTTCACTACCCATGTAAACCACACACTCCAAACCAAAGCGTGCGCAAATCGTTGCTGTCGCAACGCCATGCTGACCCGCACCGGTTTCGGCGATGACCCGGGGCTTGCCCATGCGTTTAGCCAGTAATGCCTGACCAATGACATTGTTGATCTTGTGCGCACCGGTGTGATTTAAATCTTCGCGCTTGAAATAAATTTGTGCTCCGCCCGTTTCAGCTGACCAACGGCGTGCGTGATAAATGGGACTAGGACGACCGACAAAATATTTCAACTCGTGATGAAACTCACGTAAAAATTCAGGATCGTTTTGATAATGAGCGTAGGTTGCTTTTAACTCTTCCAACGCATGCGTCAGTGTCTCAGAAACAAAACTGCCACCGTAGGGGCCAAAATGGCCAGAGGCGTCCGGCAAATTGTAGTTACCGAGATGAGCGGGATTGTGATCCATGGTCTTTCCTTAGAAATGCTTGCTTAGTGTGTATCGCCGGCGCGCACAGCATTAACAAATGCTTGCATCAACGCCGCGTCTTTAATGCCTTTGCTGGATTCGATGCCCGAACTGACATCGACAGCATGCGGACGCAACGAGCGCACAGCATCAGTCACATTTTGTACGTTCAAGCCACCACTCAAAACGGCCTGATGCACGATTTCTTCGGGAATGAGAGACCAATCGAAAACCTTTCCGGTACCGCCGTAAGCGTCGCTCCATGTATCAAGCAACAGTCCGGCGAACAAAGAACTACAACCACGGTACAACTGCCCCGATTCTAACAAATCCTGACTAGTCGTATCGGGCCGTACCCGAATGGCGCGTAAGAACGGGCGCGCTACTGCTTCGGCGATCTGTGCGCACTGTTCTGGCGTCTCATCGCCGTGGAATTGCAACATCGATAACGGCGCAATCCGCAAAACCTGCTGTACTTCAGCCAAGCTGGCGTTCACAAACAAGCCAACACTGGAGATAAAAGGTGGCAAATCTGCTAACAATGTAGCCGCCTGCTGGGCACTCACGTTTCGCGGCGACGGTGGATAAAAGACCAAACCTATCGCATCCGCACCGGCTATAGCTGCAGCCTGAATATCTTCTGGCCGCGACAAACCACAGAGTTTTATACGGGTTCTATGCGTCATCAGTGAAATTTTTTAAATAAATGGCAAGTCAGACTCAAGCTGAGGCAAACCCCAGCGCTCATCGTAGTCGACTTTGGCTAAATACAAGCCATCAGGGCTGAAAGTCGGAGCCGCTACGTCGCGCTCGCGACTTTCCAACACCTCAGCCACCCAAGTCACAGGCTGATTACCGTTACCCACCTGAATCAGTGAGCCCACGATATTGCGCACCATGTGGTGCAAAAATGCGTTGGCTGTTAGCGAAACAACGATCAAATCCTTTTGCCTTTGTACGTGAATGCGATGCATTGTACGAATCGGCGAATTAGCCTGGCATTGTGCGGCACGAAACGCAGAAAAATCATGCATACCCACGAGCGACTGCGCAGCACGATTCATAGCATCAACGTCCAACGCGCGAAAAGCCCAGCCCGCTCTTTTTTCCCATAAAGGAGAGCGGATCATATGGTTGTAGATCAGGTAATGATAAGTACGTGCAACCGCTGAAAAGCGCGCATGAAAACCTTTCTCGCCACCCTCAACATCTGTGGCCCATCGCACCGCGATCGATGAAGGCAAATGGGCATTCACACCACGTACCCACGAAAAAAGTTCGCGCTCAGCCGTCGTATCGAAATGCACGACCTGACCAAAGGCATGCACGCCGGCGTCGGTGCGGCCGGCGCACACTGTTTCAACAGGATGTTGGCAAAATTCAGCGAGTGCTTTTTCCAGCACATCCTGCACCGTTTTACCGTGCAGCTGAGTTTGCCAACCCTGCCATGAACTGCCGTCGTATTGAAGGCCTAGCGCTATGCGTTTCACGGAGTGAACTGATCACGCGCGAATTGATACGGCAACGTGATGCAGCTTCAGAGAGATAAAGAAGTCACGATTTTACGCGAGTTGCTGCAATAAGGATTTTGCCCGTGGAGCCAGTTCAGCATGCTGCGACGACGCAACCTCGCGTAATAAATCGCGAGCACCCTCGTTATCACCGATTTCATTACACGCTACGGCAAGGTCAAGTTTTGTTTTAAGCGCTAATGTCTCAGCCTGTGTATGTGCCTGCGTAAACGAGGTTTTCGACGTGACACCTGTTTGAGTGAAATCGATCACTTCCGCCGTAGCGGTGGATGAAGGTGGCCTGGCGATACTTGACCCTTCACGTCCTTCCTGCAGCATGCCATCGAGACTAATCGAAAAATCAGCGACTGTGGTCGCGGGTTGATCGTTCAAACTCGAGGTGAATTTAGATGGCAGATGCACGCTAGCGGTGGCGATGTTCATTCCTCCTGAAGGTTCTTTGAATGACTTCATGGATGAACCGCTGGTTGTTAGTGGATTACCGACTTCCATCTTCTGAGCTAATTGCGCAGCCTGCATCCATTCCGCACCCTGAGCATGCGTTAATACACGTAGCTCAGAAGCTAGAACACTAAATTTTTTCTGATCTTTACGTGCTGCATAAATTTCAAGAAGCTTGACGCGTAATACATGCCGCGCTGGGTGAGCCTTCAAAGCATCAAGAAGTATTTCTTCGGCTTGCTCATCGCGTCCATAAGCGATATAGACATCAGCTTCAGCAATCGCATCCACTTCATTCGCATCCAATTTACTCACCGAGGGTACAAAATTGGAATGGAACACACTGTGATTGGTGTCTACATGCCCACCGCCAGCATGCCCAAAAACAGAACCGGCATCAGCCTCAGGTTCAATACGCTGAGATTGCGTAGCGTTGCGGTGTTGGTGTCGGCGTTGCCGGCGCAATAAAAACAGCAGTCCAACCAAAGGAACCACTCCAGCCACACCTACCCATATGAATGATTCGTCATCCCATTCTTTTGAAATTTTCTCAACGTCAAAAAACGATTCAATCTCAAAAAACTTTATAACTTCAGCCAAATAATCATTCTCACGATCTGCCACGGCCGTTGGCTTAACGCTGACTTTAGTAGATTGGGGAGTCACAGTCGCTGTTGCCGCAGCAGCAGGTGCGGCGTCCTTGGCTTTCTCGGCAGCTTCGAGCGGCGCAGGCGCAGGCTGAGGCTGGGTTGATGCCGACTGATCACGAGTCACCAGCTGGCTCTGTAGATCGTGAATATTTTTCTCTAGCTGAGCAATCCGCAGATTTGATTCAGCCAGCGATTTTTCATTGGCTAGCTTCTCAAGCTCTTTGAGATCGAATGAGGATTTTTCTGACAAATCTGGTGCGCTTAGCTTTAGCTGATCTTTGGGTGCTGCTGATGGCGGCTCCGTCGCTGGCTTACTTAGGCTACCGCTATGACTTTTATTCGCTGGCGTGCTTTCAGTCGCCGTTTTGTTCTGAGAGCTTACTGCGCTATCTTTTTTTCTGGCTAGCGAAGCTTGATTGAATTCGCGCGTCTGTAACTGCACTTGCTTCATCGCTTGTTGAGCATCGATGCTGAGCATGGCCGAGGCCTCGGGTATCGTTAAAACCACCCCTGCCTTCATTCGATGAATATTCTTTTGCTCAAACGCCTGAGAGTTTTCTTGCAGAATCGCCATCATGACCTGAGCCGGCGTAGCGCCGCTCGGTTGAACGCTGGCAGCTATCTGACGCAAGGTGTCACCAGATTTCACGAGTCGCGTCGTGGGTTGAATGTCCGATGAACTGGCCTTTGTCTCCGTGGCATCTTCTTTAGTAACTTTGGCAGCTTCCCTAACTTGAGAAAGCTTCGCACCTTGCTTAGGCAACTTTGATGGTTTGGTAACAACGGCCGCATCTACAGCAGATGAGGTGGTTGCGGTGGTTGATGCTATTGGCTCTGCAGCTAATTTGGGTACGACAGGAG
>Ga0315905_10008285_pt1 | contig 10505 bp, 7 predicted proteins | sample LakEriMetagenome_5_FD_203522 | JGI IMG/M metagenome (GOLD analysis project Ga0315905, IMG submission 203522) | Freshwater fungal communities from buoy surface, Lake Erie, Ohio, United States - Buoy 4 MA121 | ecosystem: Environmental > Aquatic > Freshwater > Lake | place: USA: Lake Erie, Ohio... | reverse complement strand
GATCGCCGTTGAACGAGCAATTAATGATGGCTGCTATTTCGCGAAGTGTATGTGGACGGGGTAGTTTCATTGCATGTCAAAAGTAATGTGATACGGCACAAAAAAAGGCCGCAGCGCGGCCCTTTCCTGTATAGATGGTTGCTTATTTCTTTACGCGTTCGTGGTACTGACCGGTGGTAGTATCCACACGCACGGTATCGCCCTCGTTGATGAACAATGGCACACGCACGTCCACTCCGATGTCCAATGTAGCAGGCTTGGTAGCATTGGTAGCTGTATCGCCGCGCACGCCTGGTTCAGTGTATGTAATCGCGTATTCTACGTACTGTGGCAGGTCGCAGCTCATCGGCTGATCATCCTCGGTGTTGAACATCACGATACACTTCATCCCTTCCTTGAGGAATTGCGGTGCGTTGATCATTACCTCAGGAATTGCGATTTGCTCAAAATCCTCGAGGTTCATGAAGTTGTAGTTATCGTCTTTGTACAAGAATTGATATTCGCGTGTTTCGATACGCACCACATCAATAGCGACACCGCTGTTGAAAGTCTTATCGACGATTTTGCCGTTGTTGAGATTCTTGATTTTCGTACGAACGAAAGCCGGACCTTTTCCGGGCTTCACGTGCAAAAATTCGATTACACGCCAGATGTGGCTATCCATGCGGAAGCACAATCCGTTTGAAATGTCTGCGGTTGTTGTTGCCATTGTTGTTTGGATTACGGGCGCGAAAGTACTTCATTAAGTACTAATTACAAAGTACGAAGTACCGGAAGGTGTGGTGTAGTCAAAGTGTTGCCATTTCGGTACTTAGTACCTAGTACTTTGTACTTAACGAAGTGCTATTCTGTAGTGACGAGTATTTCCACCCTGCGATTTTTAATCTGGTCCTGGATGGTTTTCTCCGGATACACCAGCGGACGCGTCATCGCGAAGCCTCTAAATGAAATTCGCTCCTTCGCGATACCATTCTGGATGAGATAATCGCGCACATACTGAGCACGGTTCCAAGAGAGCTTGAAGTCACCCGTTTCGTCATCCAGCCCGTCCTCGTTGGGTTTGGACGCGCAGCAAACGTGACCCTGTATTTCGATAGTCAGTGTTGGATTCTGTTGCATCATCTGCAACAACTTCTTCATGATTGGCTTTGCTTCGGGAAGCGTGCGATGGCTTCCGGGATAAAAGTTGAGGCCGTCTATGATCAACTCATCACCCACATTCAGTTCGGGGCTTGACTCTAGATCAAATACTTTCTTAGGCTTCGTTGGAAGCTCAACCAACGCACTATCTACAATGATGGTAAGTGCAGAATCGATAGCCAAGGGCTCAACCGCAACACTTGTTTCATTGCTGGTTGTTGCAAGCGAATCGGTCGGCACTTCAGTATTGACAATAGTTTCAGTGGTAACATTTACTGCCACGGCAACCGAGTCAATGGCCGATCCTTCTTCCTTTGCATTCGAAACCACTTCCACGCCATCGGTTTGTTTTACCTCTTCTGTTTGGGTTGTCGTCGTTTGGGTTGTTTCAGTCTCAGCTGTTTTTTCCTCGGTTGGTACGGCTGCAGTTGATACATTCTGCTCGGCAACCCTCTCCTTTTCTTCGCTTGTTGTGGATACAGCTGATACAATCTGCTCAGCAACCCGTTCCTTCTCCTCCTCAGGTATTTCATCTGCCCTGTTCTTCTCAACGACAACAGCTGTTGTGTTAGCAGTGGTTTCCTCTCCAGACCAGCATACCTTTAGGCTTGTTACCCTGTCGGCGCGGTTATACCCTTGATTGGGCTTTACGCAATTGCGTTCCGGAATGGTGTAGGCATCAACGATGGTAAGCCTTGGAAAAGCCGACACCTCAAAATAATTGCGCAGATACAATGCTCGGTTTCCGGCGAGTTTCGAGTTGTAGGTATACGAACCCGGACAGTCCGTTGCTCCATAAATGGTCACATCAATTTCGTTGCTCTGAAAAAAATCCGGGGTCCATCCTTTGTCGGCAAAGTCGGCCATGAGATTGTCGCCATCAATCGCAAACTGATTCACATCAAAGTTCCATTGAATAGAATCACAGCGACTTGATTGGGCACGGGCCTGAGTCAAGCAAAATATGAGTAGAATCGCCAGTGTGGAATGGCGAACATGAAAACACATTAGGTTAGGTAATTTATACCGGGCGAAGATAACGATTATGGTTTATACTCTGCTGCGCCTTCGAGGATATAATTCATTTGATAAATATCCGTAGCGTTGAGTTTGAGTTTCCCTCTGAAAGTCAACCTTTCATCTGTTTTGTAGGTGCGGTTCTTTCCGGCAAAACGAAGGTCTACTACCGATTCGGGTCCACCACCACCGCAGAAATAACAGTTGGCATAGGGATAACGCGACACCACATAAAAATTCTCGTCGTAATCTACCGGAATCACATAACCCGTGATGAACACCTCTTTGCCTTCCATGGCTTTCACGCTCGGGCCGAAGGTTGGCTTCCAGTAATACGAGTCAATGTCCTGCACGTACATTTCTTTGAAGGTAACATCAGTAAGTGTTTGCCAAGTCAACTCAACAATCGCATCGCTCGTAAAATGAGGCACCAATGCAAGCGATTGCCCCGGTGTCCATTCAATCATAGGCAACGCCTTAACCGCAGGTTGCGGCTCGCTCTTTACACGCATGAAGCCATACGTGCCTGCGGCGATAGCAATACCAATTACAACAAACAAGATCTTCTTAAGCATTCGTCAGCGTTTTGGAGATGTCGATTTTAAGCGCTTGTGCAGCCGGTATAACCGATGCCAACAAACCTACGAGCAAAGTTAACCCTAGGAGCATGAGTTCCTGAGTGCTGATGGCCAAATTATCCAAACCATAGTGGAAGCTTTCCTTCATGAAGTTACTCAACACCAGCAATCCCAATCGGCTCAGCAAAAGCCCAACGGCATAACCCAACAACACCAGCAGTAATCCTTCCTGAATAATGAGGGTAAACAACGTGGCGCGTGTTCCTCCCATGGTTCGCATGAGGGCCAGCTCGTAGCGTCTTTCTCGCATGGAGTTGAAAAGCGAAATGAATATGCTGATGAACGAAATAACCATAATCACCACCGCAATAGCCGTGATGGTGCTTAAGCCAATTCCAAAGTTGTTCATGAGGCGGCTGTTCTCCACGGCCACATTCGCCAACTGCATGGTAGTATCTTCCGTTTGCTTCGACAACATGCCGAAGGCTCCCTTGTTTCTTTTCTTGATGAGATAAGCCGTCATTTCACGCTCAGGCTCTTGGTGAAGTGTATCAGCTGATGCACTGTCGGCAGCGGCCAAATCCTCCGGGTGCTCGTGCACCATCCACGTGGTTTCAACCGGGGTGAGTATAAGATTATCAATTACCGTGTTGCTGCGGCTGAAAATACCCACCACCGTGAACACCTGATGATGGTGAGCGTCGGCATCATCAGCCGCATTGTCGTATCCGTGCATACTGGTGAAGGTGCTGCCTAGCTTTAATCCTGTTTCCTGCGCAACAGCAACACCGATGGTCACTTCGAAAGGCGCAGAAAAGAGCTTTCCTTGCTCAACTGTGCAACCGTAGTGATTCGGATACTTCTCGTTGGTGCCTACAATGCGAAACTTTTCATAGTTGTCGCCATACGCTAGCGGTATCGCTTCGGCTACCATCGGGTTTTTAATGATGCGCTTTGCTTCCGAAACTTTGATGTTACCCGTTGGCACATCCACGTGGTAAATATTAGCAAGCATGCTTTGCAACGGGCTTCCCTTGGCGGCAAGCACAAAATCGATGTCTTTGATGTTGCGATCAAACTTCTCGCTGATTTGCGATTTCAGCAACAACATCATCGAGATGATGCCCACGCCAAAAGCCAACAGCACAATGCTCAGCAGCGTATTGAGCGGCTTGTGCTTGATGTTGCTCCACGAAATTTTCAGCAAGTTCATAGTGTAATCTGTTTTTGAAAACGATCCTTCAGTCGCTTATCATGCGTAACAATAATCAACGCCGCTCCGGTTTGAAGCGCCTGCTCCTCGAGCATAGCAATAACCTGTTCGGCATTTTGATCATCGAGCGCGCTGGTGGGTTCATCGGCCAGAATTACCTCCGGCTTATGAAAGACAGCGCGCGCAATAGCGCAGCGTTGTTGTTCGCCCACACTCAACGATGCCGGTTTTTGTTTGGCCTTTTGCGCAACGTTGAGTCGTTCCAACACAGCCATTGCCTCTTCCTTTCCGGTTTTCTTGCCGGATAAATAAGGCGAAAGCATGAGGTTATCCAATACGTTGATGGAGTCTACAAAATGGGCGGTTTGAAAAACGATGCCGATGTGTTTGCCGCGAAACTTATCGAGTTCGCGATTGGTCAACGCGGTGATATCCGTGTTTTGAATGCGAATGCTCCCTGCCGTCGGGCGTATCATTCCTGCCAGCAAATGCAGCAAGGTTGTTTTGCCTTTTCCACTCTGACCCAACACCAACAGATGCTCGCCCTTTCCACAGGAAAAATCAGGAAAGGCAAACGAAGGCCCTGAGGGATAGTTGAACGATAATCCACGAACTTCTAGCATCGATGAAATTTTGCACGAAAATAATTGAAGGGGGAGGTAGATTGAGATGACGAATTACGGATTACGGATTTCCGGAGGGGCGGTTACTTCGTCGTGTGTCGCTCATGCGATAACGCATGCGAATAGCTGGCTCACTTCATCCCGTTACGATAATTCGTAATCCGTAATCACCTCAGTCCCCCACCCCTGAGATATGTTCTCAACAGAAATAGCTTCTGTAGTATTCTTGCGTTATGAATTTCAAACAACGATTACTCCGTTACCTCGTGGGTGTAGCCATTGGTTGCGCGGTTGTGTTTTTCATGTTTCCCAACTACGACTGGCTTGGGTGGACGCCGCAAAAACGAATGAAAGAAGATTTGCATAGATTTCCTTTCAGTGTGGATTCGTGCGCTACCTACAAAATGGAATGTTATGGTCTGAGCGATGCGCAACTGCAACTGGCCAAGAACGACGGTTCATTCGATTTTGATAAGAGCGATGTAAAAGCCAATCCACGCCGCTACCATCTCAATTACGGCGAGTACTCATTCATCATCGCCATGACCGATACCACTTCACAATTGATCGACATCATGAACGCCTCGAAGGTGTGCATGTGCCCATAACGTTTTCGATATGACCACTCTGATTGACCAAATCCGTGCATTAGCAGAAACACATTACGCCGACGTGCTTGCCATGCGCAGGCATTTGCACATGCATCCCGAACTCTCCTACCAAGAAGTTGAAACCGCATCGTTTGTTGCGGCTCAGCTCAAAGGCTTGGGCCTAGAGGTGCAAACGGGCATCGGAGGTCATGGCATCACTGCGTTTATTAAGGGTAAAAACCCCGACTCACGCCTGGTTGCCTTACGCGCCGATATGGATGCGTTGCCCATCCGCGAGCAAAACGAGGTGTCGTACAAAAGCAAGCACGAAGGCATCATGCATGCGTGCGGACACGACGTTCACACCTCTTCGCTGTTGGGTGCAGCTATCATACTCAACAACCTCAAAGAACATTTCGAAGGAACCATACAGCTCGTGTTTCAACCCGCTGAAGAGGTACTGCCCGGCGGCGCATCACTCATGCTGAAGGATGGAGTATTTGCCAAGAAAAAACCACAGGCCATTTTTGGTCAACACGTATACCCCGAATTGCCTGCCGGCAAAATTGGATTGAAGCCCGGAGTTTACATGGCCAGCACCGACGAGCTCTACGTAACCGTGAAAGGCCGCGGAGGTCACGGCGCCAAGCCCGATCGCAACATCGACCCGGTTCTCATTACCTCACACCTGATAGTGGCACTGCAACAAGTGGTAAGCCGTTGGTCCAACCCCGCCATGCCGAGTGTGCTTTCATTCGGTAAAGTGATTGCCAATGGCGCAACCAACATCATACCCGGCGAAGTAACACTCGCAGGAACCTTCCGCACGTTTGACGAGAAATGGAGAAAGGAAGCGCATGAACGTATGGTTGCCCTTGCAGAAGGATTGGTGAAAGGCATGGGCGGCGAAGTTGATTTTCGAATTGAAGTGGGCTATCCGGTTTTGAAAAACGACGAGAAACTCACCCTACGTTCAAAAGAACTAGCAGCAGAATATTTAGGCGCGGAGAATGTAGTAGACCTCGAGGTTCGCATGACCGCAGAAGATTTCGCTTATTTCGGACACGAAATGCCCAGTTGTTTTTATCGCCTGGGCACAGCATCACCCAACGATGAATCTAAAAGCTTCAGCGTGCACCATCCTCGATTCGATATCGATGAAACTGCCTTGAAGACCGGGATGGGGTTGATGGCGTGGTTGGCGGTTCAATAAGTACTAAGTACAAATGACTAAGTACGGATACGAATAGAAGCCATCATACTAAATCCTATCCCATCGGTACTTTGTACTTCGTAATTAGTACTTCAAAAAAGTTCTAGGTACAAAGGACTAAGTACAGTTACGAATAGAAGCCATTATGCAAACTCCTTTCCCATCGGTACTTCGTACTTCGTAATTAGTACTTCAAAAAAGTTCTAGGTACAAAGGACTAAGTACGGTTACGAATAGAAGCCATCATGCAAACTCCTTTCCCATCGGTACTTCGTACTTCGTAATTAGTACTTCAAAAAAGTACTAGGTACAAAGGACTAAGTACGGTTACGAATAGAAGCCATCATGCAAACTCCTTTCCCATCGGTACTTCGTAATTAGTACTTAAATAGGATTTTTGACAAACAAAAACGCCGCTTTAATAAGCGGCGTTTCCGTGTGATGTGAATTGTTTCTATCGCTCTACGATCATTCGCTCATTCATCGTCTCCCCATTGATCGTAAACTCGACGAGGTATATACCGCCTGTAAGCTGCTCTGTGAAGTCAATCTTCGTGAACAGTGAACCGTCGACGGCGAAACGGTTGCTATAAATCGTACGACCCACAGCGTCAACAATCTTCACCATCAAGTCACCGCTTCCGATGTCGGTAAGGTTGATGTTGATTTCGCTTCCGTTGTTCGGGTTTGGATACACTACTGAAAGTGGTTGCGTTTCAAACGACTTCACCGCTTGTCCTCCGTTCGTTTCATCCAGCATCTGCATACCGGCTGAACCTGTCACGGCTATCACCTTGTATGGTCCCCATTCGCCCACATACCCGTTTCCGAAGTTGGGTCGAATACGCACCAACCAGTAACCGGTGGAAGCCAGTTGCACAGGGAATGCTGCTGTCAATGATAACGATGCAACATTCGAAGGAGTATTCACTGTAAACGGAGTTCCAATAACGTTAGCACCGGTGCAATCCGTTACACGTGTAAACTCATAGGTGAAGTTCACCATTCCGCATACATTCGAGCTACCTGTTACCGGATTACCCAACAGGCTCGATGTGCGCGCCAATACCGTAGGACATACTTGCGAGCTTCTCGCTTCAATCAGCGGTTGCTGCGCCATCACCACATTTTGGCAATTGGCAGGTACGCTGTTTCCGAGGACGGTTATCATTGGGTCGGCTTGACCAACACCGTTGGTGAGTACGTAGTTAGCATCGATGCGCACGTTGTACACACCATTGTAACGAAGAGCCAACGATGAGTTGTTGAGCGTAATCAATCCTGTAAGGCTTGTAACACTGGAATTCACACCGTTTGATGACCCACCTACACCGGTGAAATGATAGGTATAGCTCGTTGCGGCTGTGTACGACACTTTGTAGCTGCTGCACAACGAGAATCCGCCCGCCGGAGTTGTGTTGGCGCAACCGCTCACTCGCAATGGCGATACACAAATGGTATAGGTACCCACGTTGGTAGCATCGAAGTTGCGAACACCCACGTAATACGTCTGACCCACTACCAGATTACCGATATTCAGAATCTCGGTTCCACCGATTGCAGGGTTGGCATTCTCTACATCCACCTGCCCGTTAGGATGGGATTCAGTGCGCAATTCAATCACGGGATTAAATCCTGTAGCTGTTACACGGATGCGCGCTGCTGTGGTTGGCGCCACAAAACGATACCATACATCGCGACCACCACCCACTGCAACGTTTGCAGGGTTGGCCTGTGGTGATATATCGGTATTTACCAGTGTACCTCCGTAAGTCTGACAGTTCGGGTAGTATGCATTCGTTGTGTTCACTGTAAGCAACTGTGCGGTTGCAAACCCATCGAATAGTTGTCCACTACATGCTTCGCCTACGAAGCCATCACAGTCGTCATCAATCGTATTGTTACACACCTCAACAGCACCCGGATTCACCGCAACCGAATTGTCATTGCAATCCTGGGCATATAGGATTCCGTTGTTAGCAAGCGGACAATATGGAATCAACTGTTGTGGCCAGGTGTTGGAATTACATCCAACGCCGGGAATACAACCAATATCATAAACAAATGATCCGTAACCATCGCCATCCATATCACCCCACCATTCGCAAACGGGGCTGATATTAGGGTTGCTGTCGCAGCAGTCGCCACCCACCGCAGCATAACCTGCCGGAAGAGTACACGCTACAGTAGACACACTTGAATTACCATAGCCGTCGCCGTCGTTATCCTGGTAGTAGATGGTGAGACCCACGTTTACCACCGCCGATGTTCCAATGGCTGAAGAACAAGAACCCACCGCAACACTTACGAGGTTGTAAGTTGTGTTAGCACTCAGCGCACCTGTATTTACCGTAGCATTTCCTGAACCATTCAGTGTTACGTTTTGCGCAGCGCCACCGTTCACGTTGTAAGTTATCACACCGTTTGGATTACCATTGAAAGCAATGGTAGTGGATGCACCTGAGCACAATTGAGTGCTTCCGGTGATAGTAGCGTCGGGTGCTTCCTGGTAGGTAATGGTAGCTGAGCCGGTGGCTGTGTTTTCACACAACGCATCTTCTACTTCAACCAAACTATAAACCAGATTCTGCCATACGCTTCCTGTAGCAATTGATGCTGTTCCCGAAGCATTCAAACTAGCCTCCTGGTTTGCACCATTCAGGGTATAAACCACCTGTCCGTTGGCAGGACCATTGATGGTAACAGTACCTGAACTACCACCGCACACCACTGAGCTTCCGGTGATGGATGCAGTTGGAAGAGCATTCACGTTGATAGTTGCCGATCCGGTCAGTCCACCAATAGCCTCACAATTCGCGTCGCTCAATGTACTGATAGTGTAACCGGTGTTTGCACCCGGAGTTACCGCTATCAAGGCCGGGCTTGATGATGCAGAGAACGATTGTCCATTCGACAATGTTCCGCTCCATGGTCCGTCACCTGTCAGAGCAATACTCAGTGAAGAACTGTTTCCGGCACAAATCTCAGCGCTTCCTGAAAGCGATGCTGTTGGACGGGTGAGAGTCGTTATCTGCGCGCTACTTCCGTTTGCTGCAGGACACACACCGCTGCTTGCAACAACACGGTAGAATGTTGTGTTCGATAGGTTGCTTGCTGTATAGCTAGAACCGGTCTCTCCGCTTATATTGGTAAACGACACGTTGTTGGTCGAAGACTGCCATTGCAGGTTACCCACGTTGCCGCTCACGCTGAGGGTTGAGTTGTTCACATCAACACACACCGAGCCCGCACCATCAATTGTACCCGCATTCGATTGCGGACTGATGGCAACCTCTACGTTGAATGGAGCTCCATCGCAGCCGTTCACTTTCGGTGTTACCGCATATGTTGCAGTAGCCGCAGTGCTTCCGTCTGTATTCAATGTTTGAGTAACACTGTTTTGAGCCACCGCCTGTGCGCTGCCGCCGTTAAATCCTGATCCCGATGGCGCATCCCACACATAAGTGGTTCCGGCCAATACGGTTCCATTGGTTCCGTTAGCAGGCGATACATCGAAGACACTGCCTGAACACATGGTTGCAGTCATGTTGTTGATAACCGACAACGGACGAATGTTTACATACACGTTGTTTGTGTCAGAACAGCCGGTAGCCGTAATCGTTTCTGTTAAAGTATACAGAGAGCTTGTAGAAGTCGTAGCTGTAGGGTTTGCTGTTGTTGAGCTCGATAAGCCTGAAGAAGGACTCCAGCTGTAGGTTCTGCCATCTTGCGAAGCAAGACCAATGGCTCCAGAGGTGTTCGAACAAATATCCAAATCCACACCTGCATTATCCTCCGGCAATGGATTCACGATAACGGGTATCGGTGAAGTATTGCTGGTACAACCATATACGTTCAGGGCTTCTACATCGTAGTATGCACTAGCTGTTGGTTGATAGTCATCCGGGTTTTGTTCCGTTGAGTTGAAAGCAATAGGCACAGAAGACCAATCGTAGGTGTAGCGTGTCGACTGACCTGAAATGGTCACGTTGTCGATTGCCCACATGCGGTCGTTGGAAGCTTGGTACTGGAAGCGGATCCACAACGTAGGTAAGCCCACGTAAGCATTCAAGTTGAAAACAGCGTTCACAAAGTTGGTTCTACCACCTTGATCGGAATTGTACTCACCAC
>Ga0315905_10008284_pt1 | contig 10506 bp, 13 predicted proteins | sample LakEriMetagenome_5_FD_203522 | JGI IMG/M metagenome (GOLD analysis project Ga0315905, IMG submission 203522) | Freshwater fungal communities from buoy surface, Lake Erie, Ohio, United States - Buoy 4 MA121 | ecosystem: Environmental > Aquatic > Freshwater > Lake | place: USA: Lake Erie, Ohio... | reverse complement strand
CGATCTCAATGTGAACTCCGGCCAGCAATATAAGCTGACCATGTTGTTTGCCGACTCCAATGCATTGAACCGGGAGTTCGACATTAACATTGATGGCGTGCGGGTCTGGGACAATTTCCGCGTGAGCGGCCTCGGCGGGGATGCCGCCTATCTCACTTACGAGTTCACAGCCGGGGACAACCAGCTCAACCTGATGCTGGATGGCTTCACGACCAGTATCTTCAATGTTCCGCCCGGCGACGACAATCCGATCATTTCCGGTTTGATGCTCGAAGTGGTGCCTGAACCAGGCAGTGTGGCGCTGGCCGGACTTAGCGCCTGCGCGCTGCTCATGCGCCGCCGCCGCGCCTGATCATCCTGCTTCGCCCTGCGTTTCGATAATCAAAAAAGCCCGCAGCCGGAGACGGCCGCGGGCTTTTTAGTGTTAAGGGAAGTGGCGTTGCCCGCTCCTTACTTCTGCGGCTTGAGGTAGGAGTCGTTCAGCTTGTCGCAGGACCAGAGCAGGCCACGGGTGACCATGTCGAGGTAGCGGGCGTCCGCGACGGTCTCGTTGTTGTGGCCGAGGGAGGTGCTCCAGACGCGGGTCTTCTTCGGGCCGTATTCGTTTGTCCACACCACCACGGTTTCCACGGCCTTTTCCTCGCCGCTCTTCTTATCCTTCACGGTTTGCTTTCCTTTGGCGAGTGGCTTGCCGCCGAGGATGGAGATGTTGTTGTAGAGTTCCTCCTTGATCGTCGTCCAGTCGCTCAGCGTTTTGGTGGAGGGGTGCTCTTTGTCCACAAAGGTGATGTCGATGGGGAGCTGCGGGCCATGGCCGGTGGACTGGAGACCAATGTATTCAAACCATGCGGCATTTTCCGCGCCTGCAGTGACCGGCTTCTGGAAATCACCGAAGCGGTAGCAGTGCATCGCACAGTGCAGATTCACGCCCGGGATGCCGTTCTTGTGGGCCGAGAGCACATTCTCGATGTATTCCGGTTCCTTCACATCTGCGGCGCATTCGTCGTGAATGATCACATCGTAGCCGGTATACCAGTTGTCCTTCATATAGACCTCGAACTTCGGCTTCGTGCTTGTGTCCGGATTGTAGGCGATATCCACCACCACGTTGGCGCGGGCTTCGATGCCGGCTTTCAGGAGGTCCTTCTGCTTATTGTAGTCGTGACAGCAGCCGCCGATGACGAGGAGTGCCTTGAGCGGCTTCACTTCTGCGGCTGGCGCCGGGTCCGCGGCTTCAGCGCTAGGGCGCAGTGTGGTGAGGGCAACGACAGCCGCGATGCCGGAGGCGAGAGCCAGCGGGGAAAAGCGGCGCATGATGGATTGGGTGAACTGGTATGACATACCGCACGCATACCTGTGGTCCAGTCGCGCCGACAATGGGAAACGTGCCGCGCGACCGCGGTGTGTTCAGGCAATCGCCCATCCGGAGCGGGCGCCGCATAGGCCCCCCCCGGAGCCCGCAGGCGTCCCGCTCCGGCTGAGCACCCCTGCAAGAAAGCAGCGCGCCGGCGGCAGTGCCGCACGGCTGATATAGGGGATGTTCCTGAAAATCGGGGACATAAAAGTCGCTTACTGACTATAGTAGTAGCGGATGCTGTGCCAGCACCGGGGATGGTGCGGGCGGCGGGGCGCGAATGTTTTCATTCCCGTAATGAAGGCCGGTCATGCCGGCGCCTGGCTTCTGCTAATTGCCGCGGGCTTTGTCGTAGGCGGCGATGATCCGCTGCACCACCTTATGGCGCACCACATCGGCACCCTCAAAATGGCAGAAGGCAATGCCGCGCGTGCCGGGCAAGATGCGCAGGGCTTCATTCAGGCCGGACGTGCGCGGGTCCTTGAGGTCAATCTGCGACGGATCGCCGGTGACGACGCATTTAGACTTTTCCCCAAGCCGCGTCAGGAACATCAGCATCTGCGACTGCGTGGTATTCTGCGCTTCATCGAGGATGATGAAACTCCGGCTGAGGGTCCGGCCGCGCATGTAGGCCAGAGGAGCAATTTCAATCTGGCTGCGGTCGATCATTTTTTCGATCTCCTCCGGCTCCAGAATATCGTAGAGGGCATCGTAGAGCGGCCGGAGATACGGCAGGACCTTTTCATTCAAATCTCCGGGCAGAAACCCGAGAGCTTCCCCGGCCTCCACGGCGGGACGCGCCAGGACTATGCGCTGGATGTCGCCCGCTTTGTAGGCGGCCACTGCGCTGGCGACGGCGAGGAAGGTCTTTCCCGTGCCGGCGGGACCGGTGCCAAAGGTGACATCGTGATTCCGGATGGCATGCAGATAAGCCAGTTGGCCTTTGGTGCGGGCCAGCACGGGTGGCTTGCGGGGTGAACCGGTGATCTTGATGCTGGTGAGGTCATCCAGGGAGGGGGCGGCCGCTTCCGCAGGCCGCTCGGCATCCGATGGTGCCGTGGCTCCATTGCTTTCCGCGGCGCCACCCTGCGCGGTCTCAATGGCATAGCGGAAGAAGTGCTCGTTGATCTCGGTGCCGCGGCGCCGGGCTCTTTCCAGTTGCTCGAATACCTTCCTTGCGGTGGTGACCCCTTCGGGCTCGCCCTGCAAACGGATCCAGCCTTCGCGGGTGGTGATGCGGATGCCGGTTTCCTGTTCCAGTGACTTGAGAAGGCTCAAATCTCCGGCGAACAGGCTCTGCAGGAAGTGAGGGGTTTCGTATTCGAGGGTTTCTGTAGTCATGGAAAAAGTGCGGGGGGTGGCGGCGGGATCATTTCCAGCCGTACACCAGAGCCCAGTCGATCTCCTCCTTCGGCACGCCGGTCATTTTGAAAACAATGAGGTAGGTGCCGGTTTTTGGGGGCGTCAGCTTGAGTGCAGCAAAGTCTTTGCCGCTCTTCTTTTCGGAAGCAATTTTCACGCCTTTGGAGTCATAGATTTCGATCTCCATTTTGACGTTCTCTGTGGAAGTGCCGAGCCAGAACCAGACTTCGCTGCCTTTGAAGAGCTGGTGCTTCACCAGCTTCTGCCCGCCGGAGATGACGGTGCCGTTCCAGTATTCCTGACGGATTTTGAAGCCGTGCTTCACGGCGTCCATGGCGGCTTCGAGTGCCGCGCTGTGAGCGTCATCCACCACCGCCATAATCGGGGTGGGGAAGAGCGCCAGCAGAAGGGCGGCTGTGACGGCGCGGAGCCTGACGGAAAGTGATGGGGGGCGCATGGGATCAGCCTTTGGTGGTGATGGATTTCACGAGGGCGGCGGAGATGCCGTGCATTTCACGCACTGCTTTCTCTGTCAGGTTCTCATCGCCGGTTTGCATGATTTCACGCAGGCTGGCGAGGCCGTCGGCGATCGACTTGAGGCGTGCCGGGTTTTTCGCTTTAGTCAGCATGTCCTCGAGAGCGTCGTTGAAGTAGTCGGCGAGATCCGGCTGGTAGAGCAGTTCCGCGCGGTCTTTGGAAAAGGACTGACTTATTACTGAGGTGATGACTTCCGTGCCGCGGAGCCAGCCCCCGACGGAGACGCAGTCGGCGATGGCGTCGTCGCGCAATGATTCCATCCGGTTCTTGACCGTTGCCTGGGTGGCGTCCAGTTCTGTGCGCACAATGTCCCACTTGGCGGACTTGGCGGCGTCTTCGATGGCCAGGCAGTGCTTGATGACATCATCCCGCACACCAAGGGCGGTGGCGAGGTTCAGCACTTCGCGGCCGACATCCTCAACGGCCTTTTTGTCCTCGGCCTGTACGGCGATGAAGCCGTCGGCAACGGTGCTGCCCAGCAGGAGGGCAATGTCGGAGCGTTCGGTGAATGCCGGGCGCTCCGCTTTGGTGAGGTGGGCCTTCCAGTTCGGATCGCCGAGGCGGTCGAGCACGGCAAAGATCTCACTGGGCACCGGCACGATAACCTCATCTACAATCTGACCGGGAAACTGAGTGAGATCCAGTTCTCCTGAACCCTTGTCAGTAGCGGGAGGCTCAGTTTCATCTGCGGCACTGCAGAAGCCGGAGAGCAGGAAAATGGTGCCGAGGGAGGCGAGAGTGACGGGGAGTCGGTTCATGGTTTGCGGGAACAATGTATCAGCGTAACGGGCCGCGTGGATTTTGCCAGCGGGGGAATGAGTTGTTTGCGGGCTGTGCGGAGCCGGAGCGGATCAATCCTCCGGTGCGGGAGGGCCGGCTGGGGGCTGGAGGGTGCGGGCGTCTATGGAGAAGGCCGGCTGTTTCTGAAACCACCGTTCCTCGCAGGCCGGATCCTCCAGCGCCTCCACGAGGGCGGCGTTGAGGCCGTAGAAATAGTCGTCGTAACCGGCGAGCGCGAAGGCCCGGCGCACGGCGGTGCCGGCGGCGCGACCGGCACCGGCGAGCAGGGGGATTTCCACCCCCGCCTCGGCATCAGCATCCTGCCAGAGCTGATGGCAGGCGTTCAGGGAGCCGGAGAAATACCGGCGGCAGGCCATGGGGCGCACCGGGTAGATGCTGCACATTCCGTCCTGCAGCAGCACGCAGGGCAGGTGACTCCGCTGGCGCGCGGCGTAGTCCAGAGGAAGTTCGGCGGCGCGCCGTTCGCGTGCGCTGACGAGCAGGCGCTCGATGGCCTGATGCGTCCAGTGATGCCGGAGGTAGCGGGCGATGAGCAGCACTTCGTGCGCGAGGGCGTCGATACGCATCCAGCAACAGAAGGAACATCCCGCGGCGCACGCCGTTTCCACGGCCGCCTGCTCGCGCACGGCATCGACTGTTTTTTCGGTGTGCTCCAGCGCCGACTGTGTCACCGCGAGGAGTGCCGGCAGCGAAGTAGCGCGGGCGAGATCAGCCTGCATGGCGTCGAACGTCTGCGTGTGTATGGCCGCGAAGATGCGGCGGATGGTGTCGTCCATGGAAAATGTCAGGGTTTCTCCGGCTTTGCTGCGGACACAGGGCGGAGTACGACCTGCCGCAGGTCCATCACGGCGACGCCGGGCTTGGTTTGCGGGACGACTTTCAGACGGAATTCCCCGGCGCTCTTCGTTTCGATTTGACCAATGACCCGCGGCTTGAAGTTTTGAAAGTGACCGGTGTCCTCCACGGTAAACTTTTGTGTCATGTGCTCCACCACGATGTTGCCCAGAGCGTGGAACTGGAGCGCGACTTCCGCACCGCCGCTGCCTTTGCCGCAGCCCTGGAGCACTTCCACTTCATAACGCCCGGCGGGCAGCTTGAAGTCCCAGTGCGCGGTGTCCTCCTTCACTGTCCAGAAGCCGAGCGTGTTTTTGTGCGGCTGGGGTTCGTAGCGGAGGTTTTTGCCCAGCACCCATGCGTCTTTGGAATGCAGCGTGATATTGCCGTCGGCAGCCGGTTCCTGCTCGCGTTTTGGCACCAGAAGGCGCGAGGTGAAATCGCGGTCTTTGTAGCGCCGATGGCAGTCTATGCAGTTGGCGAGTTTTCCCCGCGAGGCGATCTTCTGCATGTCGCCGGTGACGGTGAAGAATTCCCAGTCGCCACAGTCGGGATTGAATCCTTTCTCGCGCTTCACCATGCCGGTGAATAGTTCCGGCTCTGTCCCTGGTTCCGCTTTGTTTTGAGCGTCCACTTTGGCGGGCAGCTTTTCCTTCAGCAGCACAGTGCCGGCGGGGTGGGTGGTTTCACGGCCTTCGGCTGCGGCACGGCCCACCTTGTTCACATAGAGCCGGGAGTATTTTTCCAGGTGCGGGTTGTTGGTTGATTCCGCCAGTTCGTCATCTGTGGGCATGCCGCAGAGGAGCGCCACGTAATTGAGCATCAGCACCGGCTTCGTCGTGACTTCCTCCAAAGTCGTGGCGCGCTTTTGCACGGTTTCGAGGAGTTGTGCATCTGTGGGCGGAGCAGCCAGGGCTAACGTCGGGAGCAGCAGAAGAGAGAGTGATTTGAAGTGCATGACCGCACCATCTTCCATACTTCGCCCCTGTCCGTAAAGCGCGGGTAAATCCCCATGACCGCGGCGCGCTCAGTGTGGCGGATGCGGTTTCCCGGGCTTGCGGCATCCACAGCCGCTGCCGCAGGAACCGCCCTTTTTTTTCTTCAGCAGCCGCAGCAGGAAAATGAAGGCGGTGAAGCCGACAATCCCGCCGGCGGCCCAGGCTTGTTGTTCTTCATTCATGATCCGATCAGCCGTGAGATTTGGAACACGAGGACCGCTAGCAGATAGCCCGTGCCGGTCATGTAGAAGATCTGGAAGAGCGGCCACTTCCAGCTCTGCGTCTCGCGCCGCACGATGGCCACGGTGCTGAGGCACTGCATGGCGAAGACGAAGAACACCATGAGGGCAATGCACAGGCCTACCGTGTAAACCGGCGTGCCATCGGCGTGCTTTTCCTGCGCCAGACTGTCGCGGAGGCGGAGCTGGTTTTCGTCTTCGTCGTCCGTTTCCTCCACACTGTAGATGATGCTGAGACTGGAGTTGAAGACCTCGCGTGCAGCGAAGCTGTAGATGAGGCTGATGCCGATTTTCCAGTCGCCACCCATTGGCTGCACCGCGGGCTCAATGATTTGTCCCATGCGCCCGGCGATGCTGTGCTCCAGGGCCGCGGCTTTGAAGTCCAGCTCGCTCATCGGCTTTGCAGGATCAGGCTCCAGCTTCGGGTAAGTCACCGCCGCCCAAAGCAGAATGCTCAGCCCCATAATGACGGTGCCGGCCCGGCGGATGAACATCCATGCCCGGCTCCACATCTGGCGCACGATATTCCCGAACGCCGGTATCTTATAGGCGGGCAATTCCAGAATCATGGCCGACGGCGCGCCGGGCAGCAGCTTCTTGTTGAACAGCCACGCAAAGAAAAACGCCCCGAGGATCCCCGTGCTGTAGAGGCCGAGCAGGATGCCCGCCTTCATCAGCGGCGAGGCGATCTCACCGGGAACAAGTGCCGCAATGAGCAGGCCATATACCGGCAGTCGGGCGGAGCACGCGGCCAATGGTGACACGAGAATCGTGATCAGCCGGTCGCGCGGGCTTTCGATGGTCCGCGTGGCCATGATGCCCGGCACGGCACACGCATGGGAACCCAGCAGCGGCAGAAAGCTTTTCCCTGTGAGTCCCACGCGGCTCATGATGCGGTCCATGAGAAACGCGATGCGCGCCATGTAGCCTGTGTCTTCCATGAATCCGATGAAGAAGAACAGGATTAGGATTTGCGGCAGAAACACGAGCACGCCGCTGACACCCGCGAGCACGCCGTCAGTGATCAGACTGCGCAAATCGCCGTCCGCCATCCAGCCGGGCGAGTCCTCTGAGCCGGTGAATTTCTCATTCAGGGCAGCGAATCCGTCTTCGATCCAGCCGGTCGGAATCCCGGCGACGGAGAAGATGAGGTAAAAGACAAAGCCCATCGTGCCCAGCAGCGCCAGCCAGCCCCAGGCTTTATGCAGCAGGAGATTGTCGAGTTTGTCCGTCAGCGTGGCTGAGGCCGAATCCGGCCGGCGGATGATGCCGTCGAGTGCGGCATGAATTGCATCGTAGCGTGAAGCCACCAGCCGGTCCTCCCAGCCGGGAATCTCGCGCTCCACCTGTTCTCGGGCCTGCTGGATGGTTTTCACCGCGGCGGCTTCGATCCCGTAGTGCGTTGGGTCGTGCCCGGAGATGAGGTACAACGGCTCCAGCGGCGAGGCCGTGCCGCTCACGATGCCCGCCTCTGCCAGCGCTTCCCGGCTCCGCACGAGCGCGCCGCGTATGGGCACCGGCATGGCATCCAGCAGCGGCTTGGGCGGCGCGAGGTCCGGGCGGCTCATCGCGACTTTCAATTCCACGAGCCCCTTTTTCTGACTCGCCACCATCGGAATGACCGGCACCCCAAAACGCTCCGAGAGCCGCTCAACGTCAAAGCGCGTGCCGGCTTTCTCCGCCACATCCATCATGTTCAGTACGAGGATGCACGGCACGCCCAGTTCCAGGATTTGGGTGAAGAGATACAGATTCCGCTCCAGGTTCGAGGCATCCACCACGCAGATGATGCGATCCGGCCGCGGCGTGTCCCTGCGGCGGCCGAGGAGCACGTCGCGGAGGATGGCCTCATCCGGCGAGCGCGCGTTCAGGCTGTAGGCCCCGGGCAAATCAATCACCTTCAGCCGGACGCCGTGCTGTGAGAAGCACTCACCTTCCTTGCGCTCCACGGTCACGCCGGGGTAGTTACCCACGCGCTGCTTTAGGCCGGTCAGGGCGTTGAAGAGCGTGGTCTTCCCGCAGTTGGGATTGCCCACCAGCGCATAGATCATGCCCTCTTTCAGGGGATTGAGTAAAGTCGTCGCCGTCATGACACGAGGTCCACTTCGATGTGCAGTGCCTCGCTGTCCCGCAGTGAGAGCAGGGCTCCGCGGACGCAGATTTCCACCGGGTCACCCAGGGGCGCGCGGCGCACGAATTGCACCCGCGTTCCCGGCAGCAGCCCCAGTTCGCGAATACGTGTCAGGCTGGGAATCCCGTCCGGCAAACTGGCAATCACGGCCCAGGCTCCGGGCGTCAGTTCGGAAAGTCGTGTGCGTGTCATGAAGTCAAAATCAGGCCGTTGCGACAAGGATAGACTCCGCCATCCGGTGGCTCAGGCAGACCCGGGCACCCTGCACCTGGGCGATGACCGCCCCGCCCGCGCACAGCAGTTGGATTTCCGCCGATTCACGAAACCCCATTTCCCGGAGCCGGTGGCAGGCATCCGCATCTCCATGGAGGTGCCGCACCCGGACGCGTTCGCCGCGCTTCACTGAGTGAAGCGGCTGGCAAATACAGCCATCTTGCTGACAGGCGGGGGACATGCGGAGGGGGGATGGAGTTGGTCTTGAGATTACGTCTCAAAGCCTGCGCAGTTATCAGTAAGCGCAGCGAAACGCAACCCTTTTGTAACAACCGGCCTCTGACTCTGGGCGGTAAGCCTCAGCGTTTGCCGAAAAAGTCCGCGAGCCCCTTCAAATCGTCTGCTCCGGCGCTTTCGCGGGTGGCATTGACGGCGGCTTTTTGCAGGGCGCACAACTCTTTAATGCCTTTCTGACCCAGCGCGAGCAGTTCGGTAAACTGAGCGCCGGTGAAGGTGGACTCCTCGCCCGCGCCCTGGATTTCCACGAAATGCCCGTCCTCTGTCATGACGAAATTCGCATCCACTTCTGCGTCCTTATCCTCCACGTAGTTCAGGTCGAGCAGCGATGTCCCCTTGAAGATGCCGGCGCTGACCGCTGCCACCATTTTCGTCAGGGGGGAGCGGAAAACCCGTTTTGCCGCCACCAGTTTGTCGAACGCGATGGCCGCGGCGACGCAGGCTCCGGTAATGCTGGCCGTGCGGGTGCCGCCGTCCGCCTGGAGCACGTCGCAGTCGATCCAAACAGTGCGCTGCCCCAGCACGCTGAGGTCCACCACGGCGCGCAGAGAGCGGCCGATGAGGCGCTGAATTTCCGAGCTGCGGCCGTCGAGCTTGCCCTTGCTGATGTCACGGGCTTTGCGCTCTGCGGTCGAGGCCGGCAGCATGGCATACTCCGCTGTCAGCCAGCCGCCCTGCACATTCTGCTCCTTCATCCAGCGCGGTACGCCCTCTTCGATGGTCACGGTGCAAATCACCCGCGTATTGCCAAAGCAGCACAGGACGCTGCCGGCGGCGTTGGGGACAATGTGCGGGATGAATGTAATAGGGCGCAGTTGATCTGCGGCGCGTCCGTCGTGTCTGCTCATGCCGCAGCCGTGGCCTGCTTTTCCCGGAATGACAAATCCAATTTCCAATCCCGCCTGTGCCGGGCGCAACCCGGGAGCTGAAGCTGCGGGGCGGTGCCTGTGCTTCCGGCTGCGGAATCAGCGGTGCCGGGTTAAATCTCTTGCCACCGGGGCGGGGGTGTGACAGTAAGCCGGGACATGGTCACTAAACTGCTTCACACCCGCTATCGTGTAGAGGATCTCGACCGGACGATCGCTTTTTACAAGGATGTGCTCGGTCTTGAGGAGGTGCGGCGGCATGAGTCGCCCCGGGGTTCCACGCTGGTTTTTCTGAAGGCGCCGCAGAGCGAGGAACTCATCGAAATCTGCCGGTATACCGGGAGCGGGCCGGTCGTGGTGGGACCGGATTTGACGCATTTGGCGTTTGAAGTGCCGGATCTTGCGGCGTTTGCGGCGCACGCGGAAAAGCTCGGCTATCCCCTCTCTGACGGGCCGACGACATCGGGCACGGGCACGGTGTTTGCCTTCATCGACGCGCCGGAAGGCTACGAAATTGAACTCATCCAGCGCCCGCAGGCGTGATTCCTCTCCCTGCTCATGGAATTTGACTGGATAGATGCCCCCTTCGACCTCCGGAAAATCACTCCGCGGGAGATTGAGGAGTCGTTTGAAGACCCGTTCTCGCTGCGGTTGCTCCCGGATGGCGATTTGCCAGGCGGGGCATCGCGTTTTTTCTGTCTGGGAAAGACGGTGGCGAATCTGCCGGTCTTCAGTGTATTCTGGACCGATGGGAAGAAGTACCGCGTCATTTTCTCCCGGGAGATGACGGCGGATGAACTGAGCTTTTATGACCGCCGCAATGCGGAATTCCTCTAACCGGCTATGATCAAGATCACAGAATGGAATGCAGTCC
>Ga0315905_10008282_pt1 | contig 10507 bp, 12 predicted proteins | sample LakEriMetagenome_5_FD_203522 | JGI IMG/M metagenome (GOLD analysis project Ga0315905, IMG submission 203522) | Freshwater fungal communities from buoy surface, Lake Erie, Ohio, United States - Buoy 4 MA121 | ecosystem: Environmental > Aquatic > Freshwater > Lake | place: USA: Lake Erie, Ohio... | reverse complement strand
CACCGCAACGTAGTAAAGTACCTGGGTACGGAGCAGACTAAGGACAGGCTGTTCATCTTTCTCGAGTACATCAGCGGCGGCAGCATCGCCGCCATGCTCGAAAAGTTTGGCGCGCTGGCCGAGAGCATTGTCTCGCGCTACACCCACGAACTGCTGTGCGGGCTCGACTTTCTGCACACCTCGTCCATTGTGCACTGCGACATCAAGGGAGCCAACCTGCTCGTGTCCGAGGACGGCATCGTGAAGCTGGCGGACTTTAACAGCAGCAAGTTCCTCGTCGATATCCCTCTGAGCGGGGCGCAGCACGACCTCCGGTCAATCGCAGGCACGCCGCAGGTGCTCCACGTGTGCTTAAACACACGCTGACACACAATGACATGACCTGCGCGCACATTCTGACGTGGTGGATGCGGGTCGGCATGTATGCAGTTCATGGCGCCCGAGGTGGCGCAGCAGGCGGGGCAGGGCGTGAAGAGCGACATCTGGTCTGTCGGGTGTACCGTGATCCAGATGCTCACCGCGAGCCCTCCCTGGAATGACTCAACGAATGCCATGGCCCTAATCTTCCGGATCGGGAGCGCCAAGGGGCCGCCCGATTTTCCGCCCAGCATCAGCGCGGCGTGTGCCGACTTCCTCTCGCTCTGCTTCAAGCTGAAGCCGCAGGACAGGCCCTCGTGCCAGCAGCTGCTCCTGCACGAGTTTGGGGGAGTTGGGGGCGCGGGGGAGGGCAGAGGCGCGGAGAAGGGAAGCGTGGGCGGCCGCCCTGCTGCAGCACACGGTTGCGCAGCACGCAACAGTGTGGACCTTGGAGGAAGGTCGGGGGGCTTCCCGATGACCTTCTCGGGAAGGTCATCGGGCGCAGGGCTGGCTCTCGAGGGTCAGAGTGCAAGTGACGCGCCCGGCACACACCCTCCGGGTGCAGATGGCGAGAGGGGGATAGCGCTGGGGTTTGAGGACGATTGTGACCTAGCGCTCATGTGTGAGGGCAACGTATGTAGCGTGCTGCGGGGCGTAGGGTTCGCCAAGATCTGGGCAGGCGGACGCTGTAACGTGGGCTTGTCTGGGGCCTTCGGCCAGTTCGCCTTCGAGGTGCACGTGCTCCGTGAGCTGACGGTCACAATGCAAGAAGCCGGCGCGGCGTTGCCAGACACAGTGCACATCTGTCGTGTCGGGTGGAGCACGCGACGCTCCCCCACGCACGCCCTGGGCGAGAACGCGTGGGGCTGGGGGTACGGGGGCACTGCCCGCAAGGTGCATGATGGCGTGTTCGAGGCGTACGGGGAGAGGTACGGGGCTGGCGATGTGATCACGTGCGGGGTAGACCTTGCCACCGGCGAGGTGTGCTTTGCCAAAAACGGGCGCTCACTGGGGGTTGCCTATAGACTCGATCGCCCGCACATCGATGTGGGAATAGTCCCGCACATCCTCCTCAAGAACATGGAGGTGCGTGTCGACTGGAGCTCGCGCAACTGCTCTTCGTGCCTCCCGGGCTATCTGCCCCTGCAACGGGCAGTGGCACTGGGTGCGTGTACTCACCCAGTAGCGCTGGCGACGCGGCCGGAGGTGGTGATGCTGGTGGGGCTGCCAGCGTGCGGCAAGACTACCTGGGCGCGGCAACACGCTGAAAAAAACCCAGACGCTAGGTACATGGTCTTGTCGACCGACCACATCCTGGAGCAGATGAAGGTGTCGGGCTTGACGCGCAGCAACTACAATGCACGCTGGGAGCAGCTCATGCCGGAGGCCTCCGAGGTGCTCAATAAGTTTATCGAAGTCGCGTCCAAGCGCCGACGCAACTACCTGTGGGACCAGACCAACGTCTACGCCTCAGCGCGCAGGCGCAAGCTCGCGCCGTTCCGCGGCTTTTTGAAGCGCGCCGTCGTCATGGTGCTGACCTCGCCGATCCTCGAGCAGCGCACGCGCGCGCGTGAGGCTTTCGAGGGCAAGATCGTGCCCGAAGAGGCTGTGCAGCAAATGCGCAGCAATTTCATGCCGCCGAGCACCAGTGAGGGCTTCGATGAGGTGGAGTTCGTGGGCGAGCTCACCGCCGATGAGGCTGTGGCGCACATTGCTGCAGATCGCAAGACCGCTGCACTCTGGCTCGCCGCACACAAGAAACGCAAGGCAGACGACGAGGAGGAGGAAATGCGCAAAAGAGCGCTGCTTCAGGCGCAGGTACAGCATGTGCTACTCCCCGGAACAGCGTGGCGGCCTGGGGCGGAGGAGGACAGCATGCGATCCTTGAGCAACACCATTCATGCCCCCCCGCCGCACCAAACGCAAGGAGGGGGGATGGGAGGGGGCGGCGGTGGGGGGGCGTGGGGGGGGATGGAGATCGTGGGAGGAAGAGAAGAGGGGCCAGGACATTGGCAGGGCGGAGATGGAGGAGGTGGCAACGGTTGGTATTGGCCGCAGCAGCAGCCGCCTCCGAATCCGCACGACGCACACGCACCTGCTTTCTATCCCGGACCGCACCACCAACTCCCGCCGTGGGTGGCAGCCGCTGCCGCGCCGCCACACCCCAATTACCCCCCTCCGCAGAATCCCCTGTGATACCCGCTAATGCGCGACCACCCGCCGCCTTTTCACCAACTGCCGCTGCTGTCTCGGAGTCACTCAGTCTACCCCGAACAACTCCCCAGGCACTGGGGAAATGGACCTCAGCCACCGAATAGTGGCTCCAGTAATTAACACGCTCCATTCATCTACGCCATCACACGAAAAATTCAATTTTTTGTGTCCAAGTCCAACACTGGGTCACGGTTGGAGCCTAGGAGCACTGCGTTGAATGAGCGGAGCACAATGAAAGTATGACAGGCACAAAGTACATAGGTTGCGAGTTATCTTTGGAGTATCGGAAAGTACCGTTTGAGCCGGTGTTTGGCACAGAACTAACCGTTCGCACATTCCTCATCTCCGGGCCAACTAGTGATTTCCCAAAAACCAGCTTCTAAGGAGAATCTAGGCCCTTAAATCGGCCTTAGGCCTCGGCCTAAACCCCCTTTATTGCTGAGGGGACAGGGACGAGGGAAGAAAGGATGATCAGGGCGGGAATTAGTGGAGTGGCGAGATTGAGAGAATGAAAGAGGGGAGTCCCTTAGCTTTTTTCTGAGCAAAAATTGCCGTTGCGCACGAGAGAGAGAGGGTTTTGAGGGGCCGGGGGAGCGGTGGGGGAACGGAAGGTGCGGACGGAAGAGGTTGCCGCATTACCGTACCGTTTGCATTAAACCAAGTCAAGAGCAAATGAGCGTACTGGCGCAGAAGGATCCCTCTACAAGGAGGAATCGGTGGTTATGAGCCCTTGATGGTATGACCTGTATGGCATGATGAATTCCAATGCGTCACAATGCGATGTTTGCTCGCAGATCTTGATGTAGATGCACGCATTGAGCGACACCCAAGATACCTCAAGCACAGGTATATGTGATGGGGTACCTGTGATGAAGGTTCCAGCGTCTGTTTATTCCGCTCCTTTGAGCTCTTTGGGGAGACAGCAAGATACCTGGGTACCACTAGCACTGGGGGGTACTCAACAAAAGAGAGGAGGCACGCGGGCAATCTCGTCGAGGACGCTGCTAGGTCGTCCCCGCGACGATCTTTGCATAGTACAAGAACGGTGCTACATGATGCTTAGTAGATGCCGTTCACAGCCAGCTGCCAGGGCTCAGTGTTGAAGGGTTCGAAGCCTGCGCCGTTGTCCCTTGCGGAGCCGGCGATGTCCCCAACGATGTGCCAGGTGACGGGAGAGTCGTCCAGGTCCTCCCACCTGCACCAAGGAAAGATGGATTCTCAGCGATGACGCAGCATCAAAAAGTGGCACTTCCGGCGTGTTTACTCTGCAACTCCTAGCGACTTTTCGTACTCACTGGTTGAAGTAGACATCGTGGAGGTGTCCAGTGGGGTTGCCATCGTAGATCCAGTTGGCGTCGTGCTCAAGCCAAACCTGCGCACAGGACGAGAGCATTTAGTGCAGCATTCAGCACCGTGATGATTAATCCTTCCTGCTTCCTGTCCCAATTCAGCGCTGCCCTCCTGCTTCGACGCCGGCGCAAACACACACGCCCAGCAGCCTGAGATCCGTTTTATCGTGTTTGGTGTACAGGTATCATCGAGCGCCCGCCGGTGCACACACAGGGCGTGTCCAGCGCTTGTCAGGGTGAAATACAAATCAAGGGCAGTCCCCCTCTCCCTAGCCTCGTACGTCCCAGTGTCGCAGCGCCCAGTGTCGCAGCGCACGCGCCGCCATGGAAAGCGGAGTCGGCCCGGCGGCACTACAGGCAATCTGCGCCCACGGAGCTCACCCATTTGTCGTCGGCGAAGCCGTCGAGGCCGCGCAACAACTTTGTCAAGCGCATGTTTCCCCCTTATTAACGAAGAGCCACTCACCGAAATGTTTCCCTTTCGGTGAGAGTGGCTCTTCGTTAATTTGACCAATCCAAAATTTGTTTTTAAAAAACAACACTATGTTTTCTTTAAAAAAAAATGGATTTGAACCAAATTTGGATTTTTAAAAATGATCATTTTCGAACCAAAACAAAACAACAAATCCGACTCTCTCTGTTGATTGTTTATTTTTAAGGTCACCGAGCCGAGTTCTATACCGTACAGAACTCATTCCGCGTGCGCCAAAATCGGGGCTTGTCAAACGCAAGTTTTGACTCTCCCAACTGAGGTGACCAGGCTCAGTTGGGGAGAGAATGATGGCGGTGTGCCGACGGTGACCAGGCTCAGTTGGGGAGAGCCCCAATACCTGAAAACATTTCGGGCCGGAAGCTGACCCAGGTTCTGAACTCAGTCGGTTCGGTCTTGGTTCACCAAGAGACCGCGGACTGGGGAGGTGTGTGACCCGGCAACTCCGGTGTCTGGGAGGGGGATTACGGGTGGGGGGTCCGGGTACGCCGCCCTTTTGGCGCACGCGGAATGAGTTCTGTACGGTATGGAACTTGGCTCGGTGACCTTAAAAATAAACAACCAACACACACCGTGTTTGAGCGCGTCGTCCTTCGTGTACGCGGGGCGGCGTGGCCCGCACGGAATCACCGGGGACCTTTTGGCGCGTATGCGTCGCCCGGGCAACTTGAAAAGCGGCGCAGGCCGGGTTTCCCCATCGAGCCAAAAATTGGTACCCTTCGGTGTTTTTTGGGAACACGTAAAGGTCTGCACTTCCGGGCTCGTACTGTTGAGCATGATCAAAGGGAACGCTTCTCGTGTTTGAGAAGGTATCAAAGTATCAAAGAAGGCGTACCCGGTACGCCGGGGTCGCACTCAGCCAACCCAAAAGAACGCTTCGTCACGACCTGTCAACCCGGAAAGCCTGAGCGCCTCCCTCAGGGAGGCCCCAGATCCCACGAAATAGACGCTAGACTTTGCTGTCGCGCATCACCGAGACACAATCCATCCTGGTGGGCGACGACGGGCGTTGAAAGAAATAGCTAAGTCTTAGCTCGAGACACGTGCCTGGTTCCCCGGGGGAACCAGGCACGAACTTAGGCAGCGCGTAGGGGTAGCGGGTGAACTAAGGAGAGGTAACTGAAAAGAAGGGACAATCCCGTGAGTTTTCCGAAGCCCCGAGGCAGGTATGGTAAGGAGCATGAGGACGGAATGCTCAGTGGACCTATCTAGAGACAAAACTCCCACCCTGTGATGGTCAATCCTGGAACCTCCGCGTGGGAGTGCAAAACCCGGCGAAACCGCCGTGTGAGCGGCGACAACAGACGGCCGCGACCAGGCACTGACTTAGAGTCTACCCCCGGCCTGGGTTGACTGCGTAAACCCTCTTTCCGAGATAGGTCACGATTAAGGACAGTCAGGACTCAATAAATCATTATCATCATCACATACACTCATTTGATTTCTCCTGCCTGAGCCTCGTCTATGGGATCTGCTGGGATGATTATCCGGGTGATTGATCTACTGACAACTCCAACATTGCCCCCCCCCTCATTGACAAGTGTCTTGTTAAGACTGGGTACGGGTGTGTGTTACAAGTCGTATGATTCTTCTGTTATTTCTTGAGTCGTATGACATCTTGGTAGCTGTTTCTGTAGTTTCAGCGCCACTTGTGGTGCCTCTGTGCGACTCGGACATTCGAGTCCACTGAATGTTCCCTTTACGTTTCGTAATGAACAACCTGCCGGAGCTGGTGGCGAAGTAAGCGACGTTCCGTCCTGCAGAATTGACTTGTAAGGACCTAGAGTCTGGCAAGCTCTAAGTCGAAGGGAGCGAGGTGGAAGCAGCAACTGAAGGCAAGAACCTAGAGTCTGGCAAACTCTAAGTCCAGGGAAACGAGAGGGAGGAAACGCTCTTGCCTAAGTGGGGCAACGAGAAGAAGGGGAGAGGAGGAAAAGATCATGACGTATGTGCACGGGCAGGATCTGAGCGATTGTGGGAGAACAGGTGGAGACACTCAGGAGTCATTTTTTTTGCACGATGTGGGCGACATTCATTCCCTTGAATTGCTTTATGGGCCCTGTGGATGATTCCGTTACCACGAATACAAAGCAACAAAGCATGCATCCAGAAGACACTGAGAGAAAGGTAAGGATGAGAGGACTAGTGGTATGGCAAGCTCATGTCATCATGGCAAGCTCTTCCATCGCCTCATGCAACATCTCAGCAACACCCTCCACGCACCACACCGCGCAGTCATCTTCTCCCAGAGTGCCAGCCCCACGTTGCCGGATTTTCAGTCCCTTGCGCATCAGATCGACGCCCCTTTTCGCTTCTTCATGAGTGCCAGTCTTTACCAAGAAATTGCCCAACCCTTGATACGCATCTGCAGTATACACGTGCTTGGCCCCATTCAACTGGAGACGGAGCTCCAGGCACTCTTCCATGCTCGAAAGGCTCTCCGACCGATATTTCTGTGCCGAGACTCTGTCCCGCCCGGCCTCTTTGATTGAAAGCTGCCCCGCAATCTGACCCAACCTGGCAAGGGTGCAGGGTGTAGGGTGTAGGGTTTAGGGTGTAGGGTTTAGGGTGTAGGGTTTAGGGTGTAGGGTTTAGGGTGTAGGGTTTAGGGTTCAGGACTCAACCTGGCAAGGACTGTTGCGACGTGTACACTGTCACCCTTGGCCAACAGACGACGTTCGATCGCCAAGGCCGCCTTGCAGTTGGAGTAGGCCACTTCCAGCTCCTCAAGGTGAAGCTGAGGTGGCATCAGAGTCAAAAGAGAGCTAACACATACAAATAGACCTAATACATACAGAAGGGACCTACTCCTATAGAAGGGACCTACTCCTATAGGAGTAGGTCCCTTCTGTATGTATTATATACATACAGAAGGGACCTACTCCTATAGGAGTTGCCCACCTTGGTCCACCTTTGACACCGATGCATCAGTGTCAAAAGAGACCTCGTCTAGTGTCAAAAGAGACCTAATATGAATGCAAAAGAGACCTACTACTCAGGCATGCCTGAGCGCAGGCTAGCTTGGAGAGGACTCTTCCTGTGTTCTCCTCTAGATTGCCTTGATTCCACACACAGCGGCGGAGCTCAGTCACCACAGAAAAGAAGGCAGGGCGATCTGATGACAGCTTGGCAGCCTGTATTAGGTAATATTATTACAAATAAACTCACGATGATTGAAGAACATTTTTACAATGACAGTAAATATGTAGCAATATAGTTGCAATAATAAGTTAGAACCTGCGCTAAAAGTTGGCATCTGCAGTTGCAACTATGTGGCATGTGCCGCAGTTGCAACTGCAGGTGGCATGTGCCGCACTAGTAACTGCAGAATATAGTTGCAATAGTAAGTTAGAACCTGCGCTGAAAGTTGATGGTACACCTTCAACGCCTCTTGATATGCAGAGAGCGCAGCTGCGGCGTTGCTCTTGTCCACGAACGTGAAGGGGATTCTCGCTGGCGCCAAGGGGCCTGTTTGATGCTGATGCCGGTTGAAATACAGATCACCCTTGGAAATGAGAATGTGGGCAAGCCGTTCCTCAGTTTCCGCCTTCTTCAAAAGTACCGTCAGATTCAGATGACGTGATTTGTTCTTCTCATCATCCTCTTCGTCCTCCTCGTCCTCATCCGTAGCTGCCTTCGACGCGCACGTCAACAGCATCGCCCTCACCACCCGCTCAGCTTCATTTTGCATTTCCAGAGCCTTGTCGTACCTGCGCCATTGCTCCAAGGGTTTAGTTAGGTTTCGGGTTTAGTAGGATTAGAGTTTAGGTTTTAGTAGGGTATTTTGCATTTCCAGAGCCTCGTCGTACTTGCGCCATTGCTGGTAGATTAACCCTAAACCTAAACCCCACATTCAAGCCTAAACGTACCTAAACCCTAAACCTAAACCCTAAACGTTCCTGCGCCATTGCTCGTAGATTTCTGCCAGGATAAACAGAATTGTGTTGGACCCCTGCAGCACGTCCCCAAAAAAAAATTCGCAGTAGTCGCCGGGTTTTGTTGATTTTTGCACCTTGCCCTCCACGCACGTCTGCTCCACTTTGCGATAGAGCTCCAACGCTTCTTTGAGAACTCGCTCAGCAGTAGGGTAGTTCTGGCGCTGGAGATTGAGGCGAATGATGTCACCAACCTGTCGGCACGCTTCTGCCAGCTGCACCTGGGCCTCAACGCGGTCACTTGAACAAGTCTTAGGGCCTATCGCGTCCAGACACTGGCGAAGTTTATCCACCTATATATAATATATTATATATTATATATTATATATTATATATTATATATTATATATTATATATATATATATGTTGTGTGTGTGTGTGTGTGTGTGTGTGTACACGCACACACACATACAAATATGTATATGTAATGCACCTTCTTCAACAGTGAAGGGGGGCATCTGCCTTTGTGTGCGCTGTGGTGCTTTTTTTGACAGACGATGCTGCAGTAGTGCGCAGTCAGGCAAGGACACTGGAGACAAAAAACATTCTCAAAAGTCATCAGCCCAGTACATTTACTATTCAAAGACACTATATGGTATGCTGTTCAGAATGTGTACCTTGAGGGGAGCCTTGGGCTTTCCGCACTCACTACAATCTGCATACACATACACGCTCACCGAGCCCTTTGATCTGCTCAATCCTCCTTGCTCTTCCCCCGCACACACCTCCACCCCCCCCCGTCCCCCGGACGGGCACGTCCCGGGGATCATTGCCTCCTGCTGCTCGTGCGCCACGGCAGGGGAGTGCGTGGCTTTGGCCATGCCCTCCGCCTCATATGTCTGGGGATCGCCAATCTTGTCCACACCCTCCTGCAGAATTTTGAGCGACTCCCCGTCCCCTCCTCTTCTTCCTTCCCTCTTTCCCACCCCCAACGAGTGACTCCCAAATGAGTGCCCACACCCGACGCCGCCCGCTGCTGGGCCAATGGAAGCCGCTGCTGGGCCAAGTGAAGCCTTATTAATCACATTAATCGGTGTCCTAGTAGGATCAGCGATGCAAGAGTCTCCTGAAAAAAAATCTCAAAAATAAGTGTCCTGGTATATTTACGATGCAAAATTCACTATATTAACGCCGTATGAATCTGTGTCCTATGGCAGGATCAGCGATGCATGAGGAAACAGTGATGAGATTGTATCGTCCTCCTCATAGTCGCATGTATCCTCCTCCTCATAATCTGTGTCCTATGGTAGGATCAGCGATGCCTGAGGAGGCAGTGATGAGATTCTACTCTTGAGCTCCACCTGCTGAGTGCACGCCAGCTGCCTCGGACTCGGCGCTGATCTCGCCCGTCATGCCGTGCTTCAGCGCCATCGCCTTCTCGTGCTGTCCCATCTTCTGGAGGCAGGCAAAGAGGGCCTTTGCAGCTATCAACGCTCCCTCTTTATCGCCCACCTTTTCATCGATCGCTTTGCTCTTCTCAAGAAACTCGATCGCAAGATCAAAATGTCGTAAATCGTAGTGGGCGACACCTAAAAAGGCAAAAGTAAAAAATGTATCAAGACAGTTTATATTTTTTTACATATATCGCAATATTAAAGAGTGCTTAGTATGTGGCGAGACCGAGGCTGAGGCACAGAATAGCCACAATTTCTGGTTGTGAACGCTCCAAGTGGGCGACGGCCGCTTTGATCTCGCTCTCCAGAGCCAAGATGCTGGTCGAGTCACCTTTCCGCTGCCTCACAAGCAAGAGCGTCTTGATGGCTCTTTGGAAATGTGGATCAATATGTGGATGATGATGACGATGATGATCTTTCAATTGTTCTTCAATCTGCCAATCTTCCGCCAGTGTGTAGCGAGCTTCACGAGCAAGAGCGTCTTCAGGGCTTGATTCAAGTACTTTGCAGCTGCGCTTGTGTCCGTCCTTCCACGCAGCCACTTGACATTGTCTCGAGCTGCCCCGTATATCGATTATGCCGCTGAGCGCGTCGGTCAGTGTGTCTTGACACTGGATGCGGTTGCACGCTAAACGCAAACTAAGTGCTTCGCATGTAGTTACCATTACCAGTAGTTGGCCACTTTGCACTTGGCACAACGAAGGGTGGCGGGCTTACGGCAGGTCGCATGGGCGCACTCGCTGCACGCGGGCACTTGAACCGCAACCG
>Ga0315905_10008280_pt1 | contig 10508 bp, 15 predicted proteins | sample LakEriMetagenome_5_FD_203522 | JGI IMG/M metagenome (GOLD analysis project Ga0315905, IMG submission 203522) | Freshwater fungal communities from buoy surface, Lake Erie, Ohio, United States - Buoy 4 MA121 | ecosystem: Environmental > Aquatic > Freshwater > Lake | place: USA: Lake Erie, Ohio... | reverse complement strand
ACCCTTAAGTTGATTCATTTTCTCATCCTTCTTTAACATATCAGTAGCTAACTTTTCTAAATGTTTTGCTTTAATAGCATCATAATCAGTTATTACTTCTTTATGTTTCTTACTCTTTTTCATTCAACTATAAATATTAAAGTCTACTGATAAACTCACTTCCATCATCTATTGGTTCTGCTTTATCTAGTCCCAATTCTAATAACCGCTGTTTAGTGTACTCATCTAACTCCCAATCTACTTCACTTTGATTCATTGGTTTATGATCTTCCAATCCTTCAAGTTGCTTACCACTAAATATATCACCTACCATTAAATAATAACAATTGTAACAAAGCATCTCCATATTATCTAATCTATAGTGTTGTTTGTTATTATCCTTGAAATGCAAGATCAGTGGAGATTTATAATCTGAGACCCGACGTTCATGGAAGCCGCAATTGTTGCATTCATCTTTTAAATAACCCTCTGTTATCAACCGATATTTAATCTTTTGTGGATTGAAGTGAGACGCATCTATTCTACCTTCTACAATATCTAAAATTGCAGGTTCTTTTTTATTAATAGTAGATGTTGATAAGAATTTAGGAATACCTTTACCTGATTGATTCTTATGAGCGTCAAATAAAGATACTCCATTCTCATCAACATATAACTTCATCCATTTCTTTATATGCTGGTATGAGCAATTCAGATAACGAGCAGCAGCGCGAACAGACTTTGTTTTGTCCATTGCGCTGATGATCGATTCTTTTGTTAATGGTCTTGCTTTAGGCATTATCTACATCTGGTTCAGTAGCGTCTTCTTCTAAATCGAAGTCGTTTAATGTTTTAGTATCATCATCTACATCTGTTGAAACAGTTTCAATTGGGTTCTCATCTTCAAGTAATTGTTTTCTGAAGTTCTTTTCTGCTTCTTCAATTTTACGAAGATCCTCTCTGTCAACAGCATATGTCTCAATCCAGGTGTGATCACCTTCTCCCATTTGCACTGTTACCGCTGCTTTCTTCTCAACTGTTGAATGTTGAGTGCAAGTTTGCGTATTAGGCAAAATAGCAATACGTCTTGGATCTATTTCAACCCCACATACAATACATTTTCTACTCATCTTGTTTACCTTTATTTTCTATTTTATCTATTTTCTCAATTAATTTCCATAACTCTTCAGGTGTCTTTAACTTATATTTTTTAGTTGGTTTACCTTCAGGTGTAATTTCTAAATCTAATATATTACCTTGAGCATCAATTCTATCATACACATACCATAGAATTAATTCTGCTTTCCATTCATCAAAATGTAAATAAATTAAATCCTCAATTATATGATAAAAATGCTCTTCATAATTCCAAAAATCAACTTGTAATTGGGAGTGTAAGAAACTAGTTCTGATCCAACAATTGTCTAATTGAGATACAAGTCTAACAAATAATTGTTTCTCTTTATTCTCAGCATTTCTTCCACTATCAGAAACTCTAAGTTTACTTCCGAAATTATTTAGATTCATTTTTCTTATTTATTTAAATATAACAAAGAATAAGTAAAAGCCAAATTATAATTTAATAAGAGTATTTTGTAATTCATTCATTTGGATAATATCCACTTTAAATATATCTAATTCAAATGAACCTATTTCCCCATTATCTTTAATTATATCTGATAATTGTTGGATATATTGAAAATTGTTTTGGTTTAATTGAGTAACATCAAATGATATTAGTATTTCATTCTGTTTTTCATTATTGTAAGGTTTAATACGCTCATAAAGGTCAAATGATGTATTTGGTTGTTCTTTTTTAATATATTGTTCATAATCACAATCTACATAAATAACTAAGCACCATGGTTCTAAAACTTCTAATAATTGTATATTACAATTTTTAATTATAAAACCAACATCATATTTTGATGATACAATTGGAAATTGGTATTCATCATATTTTGGAGGTGTACCCCACTTACGAATAAACTCTCTTGTTTGGTTATGAGCTAATTTATTCCAGTCATTTGATTTATGATTTAAATCTGATGTTTTAGAAGCATGTTCAAATTGTCCTCCCCTACATGTTAAATGATAAACTAAAGCTTCCCAACTTTGAATTAAGTTATACCCATTTAATAAAAATCTATTAAATAAATCTCTGTCTTCACTATGTGATTTCATAATAGGATCATGTCCATTAACATCATTAAAATCATCTTTATGAATTAACCAAGGAGCAAATATTCCATTTGTAGTTGTATCTTTTTTATTTTCAGATACAAATTTATTAAATTCATTAACTTTAAAACCATCCATGATATCTGTCTCAGGCCATAAACCCAAATCTAATACTATTTTAGCTGGGTCAGCTGGGTGTAATGGTGGTTCAATTCTAGTAGCTGATACTACTGTTTTAGGTTTCCAATTATTATATAAAGCTATATCAAATCCTTTACCCATAATCATATCAGCATGGTATATAACTACAAAATCAGTATCTGATTTTTCAACTAATAAATTATAAGCATTACCTATACCAAATAATTCTTTAGATGGGTTTTTAATGTATTTTATATTATTGTCAATACACCATTGCTCAGTTCCATCATTGTCAGCGTCAATGAATACTAACACATCATGATCTCTAATTGAGTTTTCTTTTATATAAAAAACAGCATGTTTTAAATACCTCAAATTATTTTTTGAAGTAATACAAAATGTAAATTTAGGTATATTATTTTCCATCAATTCCATCAATTATATGTCTATCCCAACCTATGTGAGTAATATATGTTTCTAAAAATCTCATAGCAATCATTCCTTGTTTAGCATATTCAACTGAGATGTCACATTCTAAAGTAACGCCTCCGCTTTGCTCAGCAGGAGTAATTCGCTCACATCCATCATAACCATTAGGTAATTTTTTCCAATCACTTAATCGTTTTAAACCTGGGTTGAGACTGAACCCATTCCATACACCTGTATATTCTAATAATACACATTTAAGCCCATCTAATTCATATACATCTGGTTTCCATGGGTGTGGAGCTGTAGTATCATCTATTCCTCTTAACCATACTTGCAATATGTTTGGGTCTGCTTCTAATATTTTTATTGAGTCTTCAATAAATCCTTTTTTAAGGAACAACCAATCTTCTTCCATATGGAAAATATACTCAGTATCAACTAGTGAGTAAACATGATCTATAGATTTAATTTGATACAATTTAGGATTGTTATATATTAATTCTATAGGAAATTCATATTTATCCTTTACAAAATCATTACATCCAAAATTCATTCCATCATCTATAATAATAAAACGTTTTAATGGATATGTATTCATTTCAAAAAAACTATCTAAAGTTTTCTCTAACAAATCAGCTCTATTACAAGCTGTCAGAACTACTGTTACTTCTTTCATAAAATTTATTTATTTCTATTGGAAAATTCTCATGAGCTATCTTAGTAAACTCATTTTTCTTACTTATACTTGATATATATTTTTTAATAGTTTCATTAGGGCGGTGAGTATAACTTTCACCTATTATATGGTTTTCTAATATAAATTGAAAAACATCTTTACCTTTTTGTCTTAAAATGTTACAACATTCAATTACATATGTATCTTCTAAACCATAATGTCCTAAAGACTCAGGTACATCAGTTTTATTTAAAAGATCTTTAGATATTAAAGTAAACCACCCACCAGCAAATTTAAATGATGGGATTGCTTTTACTTCTATTTCTCCAATGTCTGGTAGAGTATCTTTATATACATCTGCTACTAATTCATAGTCTATAGGATGATTTAAAAATGATTTGTTAACAATTACATCCCAAGTGTTATCCCATTGTTTTACAAACTGGGGAGTAAGGATAAACATATCAATATTTGATTCTTTAATTGTTTGATAAGCTGATGTCATATAACTTAAAGTAGTATCTTTAAATATAAAATCACAATCTAACCATATAAAGAAGTCAGCATCATTATTATTTTGCAAACTATATCTTCTTTGAGATACACATCCAAGTATATCTTCTTCACCCCACATTAAAGTCCACTCACACCAATCTAAAAATTTAGTAGTTAATTCTTCAGTTCTTTCTTTAATATACTCTTTAGGTAATTTAGTTTCATTCCAATTAGTTAATTCATCAGATAAACACATAGTAATTTCTACTTTGTATTTAACTGTGGTATCAAGATAAATAGAATTTCTTTTTAAATTATATAATGTTAAAGCTAAATCTTCTAACTCTTGAGGTAAAGCAAATATAGTTATAACTCCTTTCATATTATCTGATTAAACCTATATCTGATTTTTCTTCTAATGTAGGTATTATTTTAATTTCAATATTATTTTTTGTCAATTGCCATTTAAGTAAATACTCATTTCTTAATGGTGAATCTTGTCCTGGCCAACCCCCAGATAGTGAATCTAGAAGTTGTTCATCATTTGTAACATATGATATAATATTAGAAAACGTTTCTGAGTATATATTCATATCTTGTTGTTTACCTATAGCAAATACATCATAGTATCCTCTGTCTTTAACTCTAATATCAGTATTCCATTCTGGTAGTATAATACCACTTTGTGGTAGTTCCAAATTAAATTTAGAGTAATCTATATCAAATCTTGTTCTGATAATATAATCATATTCTTCCTCAACTAATTGGATTGATTTATATATTGAATAAAACATACTTAGACTATTATTCAAAGGTTGTCTCCAAATAGGACATTTAATTCCACTAGCATCAAATACTATAGGTTTTTCTATAATATAATTTTTAGGTTTATATAATTGAATAAGATCATTATAATCATTATCAGTTAATGAATATTGATTATTTCCAAAACCAAAATTAGTTGACTCAAAATTAGAAGTTTTCCAAGTATGAAAATATACATCACAATCATATTTGTCTAATAGATGTATTTTTAAACTATTATAACTTTGTTTAAAATTCCTCGCTTGACCACTTATACAAATAGCTATTTTCATTACTTATAATTTTGAATATAATCACTACAAATTCCTAAACATTGAGAAATATCATCATTATATATCTCAGGCATAACTGCTATGCTAGTTTTAATAGGTTGTTTACCTGGGTAAGCCCAAATGTATCCTTTAGATGTTAAGGTAAGGGTATCTTCTTGATGCCAAAAATAATTATAAGTGTCAAATAAACTATTAAACCATTCCATTGCTTCTATATTTTTACAATGGATCCAAAGTTCATTTTTTCTTTTATCTAACCACTCTAGTGTGATTCCATATTGTGGTTTATCATGACCCAAATAAAAATTACCTTCAATCACCCAAACATCTATTTCAACATCATATCCTTTTTTAAGTGCTTTATCTATATAATTAGGTTCATTTTCATATAGTTCAGATTTACCATCTATATTACCTCTATGTGCTATTAAAATCATATTTTAGTATTTTTCTCCAATATGTAATTTACGATCATCTCCTCGATCTTCCAATCTATTCTCAGAAATAATTTCATGAAACATATGAATACCATAAGCTCTATACTCACCACTAAAGTGAACTCCACTTTGTTTCAATCCATAAAATAAATTATGAGGTCCACCCCAAGTTGAGTTCATATCAAATACTTGAGGATGGTAAGCTATTTCTCTTCCTAACTCTAATATATCATTAGTTATAACATGTAAATTAAAATCATAAATATAATTATGAGAAACATAATTTATAGATGAATGGTAATCCATTTCTCCATTAGGAGAAACTTCATTAAGAGGTAAAGCATTATTATAATTATCCCCTCCTCTATAATATGTTTCGCTCCTAATGTTGGGAGTGACCACATACATTTAGGAGTATTATGTTCTAAAAATATTTTATTAAAATTATTTGATACACAATAATCTGATTTTAACCAAAGTATTTTACCTGTAATGTTTTCTAATTCAAGAGATAATCCTATATCAAACCAATTTCTTATATCTTGTAGTAAATTCTTTTTATTAACCTCAGGATCATAAGGAAATATTAAAATATCTTTAATATAATTTTTAACATCATATTTTTTAATTAACTCAATAATATTATCATTAGACAACTCATGTTCATGAGTATTATATATAATAAAATTATCCCATACTATATCATCAGTTTGGAGTGATAATAACGCCTTTAAACTATAGTCAGCATGTTTTAAATCTAAAGTAGTATGGGTAGTAAATATACAAGTATTCATCTTAACTAATTAATTTACGATATATGTTAGCATCTATATTCTTTCTTTCATTAAATATCTCTAAACCACTTGTTTGTTCTGATTCACCTCCCATAACCCATCCTTCTATAGCATAGTTATGTTTACCTGTTTGTTTAATCTTATCAAACATCCAGTTATCTCCATAATGTATTTTTAATTCATGAGGAATTGGTATATAAGAATTTTTATGTATAAAGAATAAACAAGCGTAACAAGCCATTAAACTACCAAATTCTTCAATTCTAAATTCACCTTGAGGATTGTCCCAACATTTATTCCCAGCACCAATGATTCCTCTATCTTCTGTTATATAAGGATAGACTAAATTGATAATACTCCAATCTGTTTCAACATCATCATTAACAATCAATAATTTATCATATTTAGCTAATAACACTCCTTTATTCCATGCTGGGGTGACAAATATATTTTCAGGTTCTTTAATATGATTTAATTTAGGTATATAAGATATATCTTTATCTTGAGGAGCATTATCAATTAAAATAATCTCTCCTACTAGTTCATTCTCTGAAATCTGGATTAATCTATCTATAAATCCTTCAGATTTCCATAATGTAGGTATAACAACTGATATCATATTTTATTTTTTAAATCCATAGAAGAATAAATCACAGTGATTTGTTTCTACTTCAAATTCATATTCTTTAAAATTAGTGTCAATATCTATACATTCTCTAATATCTTCTTCAGTTAAATTCTTATAATATTCATTATCCCAATCTTCTCTAGATACATTAGGCATTGTTTTCCAATTTGGAAACTTTTCTTTACTTTCATTTTCTAATGATTTTACTCCATGGACTGGTCTTCCAGTTGTAGCACATGTAAATAAAAGCATACCATCAGGTTTAAGCATTCTAACTGCGTTTTGGATTGTTTCTTTATAGTATGGATTATGTTCAAAACACTCACATGATATAATAACATCAAATGTATTATCAGGAGCATCATAATCTTGAGCAGGGCATACTATATCTACTCCAGGTCCAGGACCTAAATCTAATCCTGAGTAGTCACAATTTTCAAAATATACATCTTCTGTACCACACACATTAAATGTACCTATTCCTAAAACTTTTTTGTTGTTAAAATAATCAGGAAAAGTTGCCTTAATTTTATTAACGTAATTGATTTGTTCTTTATGGGCCATAATTTATTTATAATTTTCTAAGTAATTTTTTAAATCTTCAGGTGTTCCTAAACCCCACATCCCTTTAACATTAAATGTTCTAATCTGTTTGCTATCCTTAATTGCTTGATTAAATACAGGGCAAACATAAAACTCATTGTTCACACGAATATTTTCTTCAATCATTTCTTCAGCGTATTTAACAAAATCAGAACCATGTTTCCAATAGTAATAACCTACTGTTGCTATATCTGATATTGGTTTCTTTTCAGCCACTTCTATCACTAAACCTTTTTCATCTACTTTAGCAAATGACCATTTTGGATGAGTAGCTGTAAATGTGACTATACCTCCATCTGCTTCTGTTTCATTCATTTTATACATGAACTCATTACTATCCCATTCAACAAACTGGTCTGAGTTAGCAAAGAAGAGTGGATTACCATTGTCAATGTACTCTTTAGCCAATAACGCAGTGCATGCTGCTCCTTCGGTTAAACCATCTGTTTCCACTATTTTACACCCAGGAGTTAGTAGGTTTAATAATGTATCTAAATTATATTTTTCACGATGTGCTTTTTGTACAACATATATATAATTTGCTTCTAGATTTAGGTTTTCAATTACAACCTGAATCATTGGTTTATTTTTAACTTCAATAAGTGGTTTAGGGAATGTATACCCCGCTTGTTCAAATCTAGAACCAGCACCAGCCATTGGAATCAAAACATTAAGTTTCTCATCTTTCCATTTAGGTGTCATATTTATTTTTTCTTTATTTAAATGTTTATAGATATTATTATAAGTAATTTCTTTTGGAGAGCCAACTCTCATTACATTTGCTTTACTCCTACTTGCTGCTAACAACCCATATGGTGAATCTTCAACAATTAATGTTTCCTCAGGTAAACATCCCATCATACTCATCGCTTTCCAATACATTTCAGGATGTGGTTTACTATTTTTAACATCTTCATTTGATAATATTAAATCAAAACGATCAATAATATCAAACTTAGATAATACTGTTAATACTGTTTTACGAATACTATTTGAACACACTGCTAACTTATATCCACTATTAATTAATATATCCATACAAACTTGTAATTGGGTACTAGGTCGCAAATTAGATAATGCTTTTAAAGTATATTTTTGTTTATCGTCCCAAATTTGTTTATGAGAACTAATAGGCAAACCTTTCCTTTCAGTTAACATATCTAATTTTTGATTTGTCTTTAAACCATCATAGATAGATAAATGTTCATCCCAAGATATAGAGTATTTTTCTCCTAATGTTTCATTTAAAGCATCATAATGTATTTGTTTAGCTTCTACTAATACACCATCTAAATCAAATATAACTAATTTTATCATATATTATTTAATTGACATATTTCTTTTATTATACTCACTACTCTAGGAAGATAATTATTGTAATGTAAGGCTAGTTGAAAATTTTCCTCCATAACTTCTTTTTTAGACTCATAAAACTCAGGTGTTAAATTATTAACAATTGATATTAATTCATCTACTGTTTGAAATGTGATAACACCATCCATATTAAAATATTCTCCTAAATTTGGACACCCCCAATATATTGGTAAAGTTCTAGTTAAGAAAGCATCTGTAATTTTTTCTGTAAAGTAATTTTTATGTCTAGTGTTTTCAACACCTATATGGAACATACTTTCCCAACATACATCCTTTCCATTTTCCCATGGATGTTTATCTTCTGTAGAGTAAATAAAATTAGTTGGAGTAGTGATTTTATCAACATTATTAAAAATATTATGTCTTAAAAAATGCCCTTCAACTAAATATTTTTTACCACATAAGAATGAGACATTAAACTTTTTATTATCAATAAACTCTGGGTAACGGACTTCAGGTATGAGTGCATTTTCATCCCAAAACCTACAATATCTATTAGACATCCCATATGGTAATAAAACTGAGTTAGGGCATGAGTTTAAGATATCTTCATTCCAAGTTAATATACAACTAAAAACATGATGGTTCATCTTGGCCCAATCATGTAAACCAAATATTTCATTTGGTTCAGATAATATTAAAAAGTTATATGGATTTTTATTTAAATCTTCTTGAGAGCATGGGTAATCATTAAATAAACTAATAGGTTTATCTTTTAAATATTCATCCCCATTTAAATGGTGATCGAACATTTCTATAGGCATGTAATGGCACTTTATATACATTATTATAAGGTATTATAAAAACTATTTTGTGATTCTTGTTTTGATATATGTTTATAATGATACAAACAATACTCTTCAAATTCTGGTAAGTAAGCATATGTTTTATACCCATCTAATATCTCATGTAATTTGTTTATCCATTTAATATTAGGAGTATTTTTAAATATCCTCCATTGAAAATCTGGGAATTGAACCCATCCTTTATCATTTTGTTTCCATCCCCACATTTGTAAATGTTGAGGTGTAATACCTTCTACAATATTAATTCTAGGAGTTAAAATAACATCAGCTCCTGAGCCAGATAATATATTAGGAAGTGCTTCTAATAGTTCTTCATTAGGTAACTCATCAGCGTCAATTTGGAAAATATAATTACCATAACACATTCGATTTAATTCATTTTTCCAATCTGCAAAATGACCTTGGAATACGCTTTCTTTTAAAATAATAACATTTTTAGATGACCAACAGTATAACTCATCTAATAACTGTTGAGATGCTTTTGGTTTATCTAATAAAACACATATTTCATCTTCAGGTCGTTTATGTTGGTGTAGGAAATTAAGTAAACGACTTACTTCCTCCAGTTCATTACAAACTGTGATTGCATAACTAATTTTCATATAACCTAATATAATATTATTTTGTCAATAAGCCAATATAATCTAAAGCCTCTATAAAATCTTTTTCATCAAAATGTTGAAGTGTCTCCATATCCATTCTATATTCATAAAATTTACCTGGTTGTTTTGGAATTGGAAACTTATGTTTTTCTTCTTCAGTCACAGGGACTGCTTTAACAGCTGACCATTTCCAATTATTAGCTTCAGCTCCATTAGCAAATACCATACCTTGTTTAGGTTCATTAATAGTTTGTGGTAACCATACT
>Ga0315905_10008279_pt1 | contig 10508 bp, 25 predicted proteins | sample LakEriMetagenome_5_FD_203522 | JGI IMG/M metagenome (GOLD analysis project Ga0315905, IMG submission 203522) | Freshwater fungal communities from buoy surface, Lake Erie, Ohio, United States - Buoy 4 MA121 | ecosystem: Environmental > Aquatic > Freshwater > Lake | place: USA: Lake Erie, Ohio... | reverse complement strand
TGTTGGCGTGGCGCGCCTGAAAGCCTCATCAAGTTTGGCCTGATCCCTGAGCTGGCTACGCATCTGCGGTGTTGGCAAAGGCTTATTTATAGGTCTCTCACGATGATATTTAGCAGCTTTGGCTGCGGTGTTTGAAGCAGAGGGAGGAGCGGTAGCCATGGTTTCTTTCATTAACAACTAAAGAGGCTATGCCTCACAACTGTGACAGTTATACAACAAACTTCTTATCTTTCCATCCTTCAGCTTTCATTGCTTTCTCAACAACATCTAAAGGAAAGAACATGCCACTATGTTTCTCTAATGCAACACGTACATAGTAAACATCACTATGAGGTATGTGAACACTATCTAAACAATCATTATGTAATGCAATGTAGGCGCTATTAGTAATGCTATAAGGTTTAGCATCTAGTTGTCCATTATCAATAAGTTGTTGTCTAGTGTAATAAGTAGTAGTAGTCATAAACATAGATTATACATTAATCTATTAACAATACTTAACATAGACAATATAGCTATATAGACTAATTAGAGGTTGTATTGAGATATTGAACATATGTTTTAAAAACTTTAGTTAAAGTTTGTCTTAACCCGCTTAAAGAAGAAGGTTCGACAACTTGCTAAAGCAAAAACTTTAGAATCCGTGTTGCTTATAACACTTCATTTCATCCAGTCTTTACAAGGAATAAGCCCCTGCTACATCGCGCACTAGAATTATGTCCCACGCTGCTACCTTTGATGTGAACCCCGTGTTGGTAGCGAAAGCTGTCGTTAAGACAACTGAGCAGCCCACGGTGTTTTCATTCCCGACTGCTTACCCATAGTGTTACACAGGTTGTTGTAGCGTGTCAACAATGTTTAGCTGTTGTTGCACATAAACAACACTTGCTAGCTTTGCCTTACATACTGCTATGGGTTGCAGAGTTTTGTAAGTTTAAACGAGCAAGGCTGGCTTTCAAGGCGGTCAAGCTATGTAGCCCTTGCCTAGTGTGTTTAAAACTGTCACAGGCTGTTCTGGTGCCTTCTAGGCTATGCTGTGCGTGTTGGAGGGGTTGGTTAACAAACCCTATTTTCCTAATTTTAGGACGAGGCTGTACATAATATACGCGGGTACCCCCCATGGCCCACGCCCGCCCCCGTCAGCCGTGGCTGCGCGCGCGCATCACATGCATCATGCGCGTGATGATGTAGGTGATGACATAGGTGTGTGTGCGTTTCACCTAGATTTAAAAATACCTTTTAAGATCAACGACTTACATGCACCATGTAAACTGATTCAAAATCGGATTTCAGAGGTAAATATACTGGTTAAACATACAGCTTTTAGACTGATCAGTCACAAAACAGACTGGCGGTACACAAAATAGACTAGCCAGTCTACATTGCACAACAAAGCCTCGCGCGCCTATGAAGCTTCCTGCGCCTATGCGCTGCAGCTTTGCTGCCAACCATAACCCCACAGTTGACATGGTTATTAAAGCTCGGCATAATTGAGTCCATGCAGCGATTTTGCTGCGGTTCTAAAGGACACATATCATGCAAACAAACGAAATCATCAGCGCACTGCAAAAAGCAAAGCTTTACGATGCAGCGAAGCTCCAATGCGGCAACATAGATAACATGTCAATGCTTGTAGCTGTAGCGACGGGTAAGGTTGCAACATACAATGAACTGTATGACCTTTACAATGCACTGACAGCCTGACAAAAACCCCTACACTTTACAGGGGTTTAAAAAGCCCCTTACAATCCACCCCGTCGATTCATTTTCAACCACGTTCTAAAGGACACATATCATGCAACAAGCAAAGCTTTCAACAGTCAAACCCGGCGACTACATCAAGCGCAAGGCAGACAGCTCTACCGTATACATCAAGGGTGCATATGACAGGGCGACGAAGTCGTTCTCATGCACTGACACAAACGACATTTGCCGCGAGATTTTCATCAAGGCAGACAAGCCCGTCTTCGTAGGCTTTACCTACTAAAGCCCCCACAGTTGACAAGGGCATTAAAAGGTCGGCATAATTCGGTCATCGGTTCAATTTTCACAACGTTCTAAAGGACACATATCATGGCTAAAGCACCCACAGGTTACATCGTATATCAAGGCCCGTCTACACTTGATGGCAAGCCCATTGTCGTTGTGGCACTAGTAAAAAGTGCCAACAAAAAGACAGCCAACATGGTGCAGACCTACATACTTAGGTCTGACATAGACCCACGTGATGCCAACAAAAGCGGAGAAGATTTCTCCATATGTGGCACCTGTATTCACCGTGGCACTGCTACCGATAACCCGGACAAAAAGCTTGCCGTAGGCCGTACATGCTACGTCAACATGGGACAGGGCGTACTCATTGTGTACAAGGGTTTCAAGGAAGGTAAGTATCCTGTGGCGACTCCGGACCAATTGGCATCATTGGGACGTGGTCGCATGGTCAGAATCGGTACATACGGAGATGGTGCCGCAGTGCCACAGGATACATGGACAGCGCTTATTAGCGAAGCTGAGGGTCACACAGGTTACAGCCATCAGAGTAACATGCCCACTGCGTCGTTCAATGCTGCCCTGTACATGGTGAGTGCCGATAACCTCACAGTGGCACAGAGTGCATGGGCTAAGGGACAGCGTACATTCAGGGTTATCCCTGTCAACCAATGGGTTGCACAGGGTAAGCTTGCCCTTGATAAGAGCGAAGCGCTTTGCCCCGCCAGTGCCGAAGCTGGTTCCAAAACCACATGTGACAAATGTGGATTGTGTGCTGGCACCACTGTGCAAGCTAAGAGCATAGCGATTGTGGCACACGGCACAGCAAAGGCAGCATACGTAGGTTGATCAGACAGCATAGCGTGAAGGGCTTAGGCCCTTTGCAGTGTACTGTTGCACTATTACCGAAGGTAAATACATATGAAAATCTCTCGCATCATTTCAAATGCCATCGCTAAGCGTATAGGCTATACCGTCATAGGCACTGGATGGACCAAACGTCATTACACCCACACCTACAGCGAAGCCCTTGAATGGGTGGCATGCTACAAAGGCGACGGTGCTACCATTTACCTAAATGGTCTGTTCACCATCATGCCATTGGCAACAAGATATCCCTACGGCAAGCAAGGGCATTCAAAGGTCGGCATAATCCGTCCATCGGTTTAATTTTCAACCATTCCTGAAAGGAAACACACATGAATGCCATGATTGGAATCAATGTGCGAAACACTGCCATACCCTTTGCAGACCTTATTGTTGATGGTATTAAAACCATCGAAACAAGGGAAAGTAGAAGCTTGCACCCTTACATTGATAAAAATGTTGCAATTGTGCGAACAGGAAAAGGCAAAGCCTTTGCAATTGGTCAAGTTAAAATTGTTGGATGCTCATTGATTACTGACCACATGGCGTTTGATGATCTGTATGAAAAACACTTTGTCGCGAAGCACAGTATTTTCTACATTAAAGATGCAAAATATATGTATCATCTGAGCGATGCCCTGCGATACGAAACACCAAGACTTGTCGCTAATGGTATCGTTTCACGTAAAGTTTTTAACCATTCCTGAAAGGACACACACATGAAAGTCTTCGTCTATTTCAACCTGCATCGCAAATGCTTTAGCGTCAGAGCGCTTGAGGGGCCAAGCAAGGGCCTTGTAATCAAGCATGCTGCCTTTGTGGCACTGACCAACGTCACCTTCAAGGTGTCAGAGGCAGGGCGTCAGCGTGTTCTCAAAGAACAGCGCAAGAATGTACATGCTGGTGTCGTTGGCACACTTGTGGACAGCCTAGACAGCGTTGGCAGTGAGCGAGTCACATACAACCCATACAAAGGCAACACCTTTGTTCTCTGTGGCACTGGTGAGCCTGTGCTTACAGCCGACACAGCAGCCCTCATTGTCCACGAAAAGAAAGGATTCATTTATGTATGATACAGGTGTCAGAATGATTCCGCTTGATGGCTGCTACATGCTGCAGCGCTATCGTCCAGACTTCGACGACTGGGTAAACTTTGCTGTGTATGCTACAGAGGCTGCAGCGTTTCGACGACTGCAAAGATATACACAACCACCTGTAACGACTATTATTACACACACAAAGGACATAACACCATGAAAAACATACCAATCAAAACCCTACGTGCCGCCCTACGTGCCAAGTATGGCGTAGGCCGTTACCGCATAACTCGCAATGGCGAAGTCCATGTCTACGGACTCATGCCCAATAGTCAAACCGTTGGCTGGTGGCTTATGGGGGATATCCTCGGCACTGAATTGAGGCTAGGTTTTCACGATGGGGTGCCAGCATGAAATCACACCTCAGCTACTCAAAAAACGGCTGGATTTTGATTTATCAAGGTTCACCCTTGTGCGACTACAAAAAGACCAAGGCCGAGGTTATGGAGGTGGTCAAATTTTACAAAATCACGCTGCCCGATTGCACTTGGAACGGGGACCGTGGTGAGTTTGTGATTACCGACACTATCGAGGAGGTGCCAGCATGACACACATCAGCAAGCTTAGGCACCACTACTTCGGCGCAAATGTCCGCATCACAGCATGCACAATTGATAGCACGACTGTGCTACTTGTAAGCACGTTCAATCCATTAGCAAACAATTGGATTGAGCAAAACCGTTTCACTGCAGATGAAATGAATGATGCCTGTACACTTGCTAAGTCGCTATCAACACCTAAAAAAAATATCTAATGAATAAGAAATTCACCATTACAGTGTATGCTGACCCGGGTCATGCTTGGGGGAAGATTAAGCGTGAAGTATTGTTAGGCTTGGGTGTTGAACACCTAATCAGCGAGTACAGCTACCAGCTGCGTGACAATGTCTATCTTGAAGACGACTGCGACCTGCCGCTGGTACATAGGGCACTGGAAAGCGCTGGTTGTAACGTTATATTCCGTGAAAAAACAAGCAACAATGACAGCAAGATCAGGGGCTACGAAAGGTTTAGCAGCATACTGAAATAACCTTACAGTTGACAAGGTTTATTTAAAGCGTTTACAATGCATCACCGCAGCGATTTTGCTGCACTCTCCTGAAAGGAAACACATGACACAAACATACACCGACATGTCCAAGCTGTACGCCACGATGGCTATGCCGGCCTGTGCGACAAGCACTATTGGTACGACAGCGTAGAGGACAGAGACAAATACCTTTTAGGTGAAAGAGCAGGCAGACTTGATGCCTTGCTTGAAGCACAACAACACAACGAAAGAACACATGCTTAACGAACACGACCTTGCCACCTTTGAGCGCTTGCCTGTGCAGCTCCTGTACAAGCTGCCGCGTCAAAGCTATTTCACATTCGATGACGTTGCGTACTACTTCGACCACGTAGACGGTATGTACAGCCTGTGCCGCACATTGCCCTCAAATGACATCATCCACTTCGGTGCAAGCACACCCGTTGTGCCATTGAAAGCACCGCAATAGCCTTGCAAACTTGTCAACTATTCTGCCGTCGTTTGACAAATAGTTTTTAAGTCTGCACAATCCAGCCCTCCTCAACAACTTTTAGGAAACACATATCATGTCTAAACATGTCATCTTCTCCCGTGCTGCCAACAACGGTGCATTGTCCCAAGAGCGTATTGCTCAGCTTGCACCGGCTGTGTACAGCACAACCAAGGCAGGACGCCTCACTGACCGCTACGTTTCGTTGCATACCAGCGACATCATCCCTGTGCTGGCAGACTACGGCTATGAGCCAGTGCAAGCAGCACAGAAGCGTAGCCGTATGGTGGATGCTGTTGATCATGCAAGCCACATGGTTGCCTTTGCTAAGCCTGCAACAAACGACGAAAGCGCTGGCATTCGTCCTGAAATTATCCTGTACAACAGCCACGATGGCACTGGCAGTGTGAAGCTTTTCGCTGGTTGTTTCCGGTTCATCTGCAGCAATGGCATCATTGCCGGCAACGGGTTTCAGAGCCGTGTCTATCACAGCAAAGCTCTGTCAGGCTTTGAAGACATGCTGCGTAAGACGGTGGATACCCTGCCTACATTGATGGAGCGTATGGAGCGACTGCGTGGCATCACTCTCACGATTGATGATGCATATGACATTGCTCAGCGTGGTGTGGCTACCCGTTGGGACATGTTTGATGGGCAAACGAAGGGTGTGTTTGCAACACATACCACTGTGAACAATGTGCTGCAGCCACAGCGAGTGCAAGACAACATGATGGATGCGTTCACTGTGTTCAACCGCATTCAAGAGGGTGTTATCCGTGGCAATGCATTCGTCAAGAGCTTGAACGCCACACACCCTGAAGGGCACATGAGGAAGGCACGTAATGTGTCATCCATCAAGGAACATGTTCGTATCAATTCAGAACTGTGGGACATTGCTGACGCCATTGCTGCTTAACCATTACGACGGGTGCTCTTATGCTGTAGGTTGCATAAGAGTGCCACATCACAGTTTGTTTATGTTTCTAAGCGCATAAGGAAAATATGAATCAAGATAACGCAATTGGTATATTCATGGGACTCGCTATAGGTGATGCTTTAGGTGGACCGCTTGAGTTCACTGAGCCAAACACTGGCGACAAGCTAACCGAAATGATTGGCGGCGGTGTGCACAACCTAGGAGTTGCTGAAACCACGGATGATACGGCAATGGCGATGGCAATTGCTGATGCCTACATAGCCTACAAACGCTTTGCACCTAGTGTGATTATGCAGAGCTTCAAGCGGTGGCGTAAAACAGGTGAGTTTGGCACTCGCAATTATTGCTTTGACGTTGGCACCACCACCTCCGAGGCTATGCTTGCAGCCACTAACAAGCGTCCCTATGGTGGCTCATCATCACTCATGACAGACGGCAATGGTGGCATCATGCGAATGGCTCCACACATATTGTTCAACCACAACAACAAAACTATGGCAATTGCTGAGGCTGTTGCTGGTGGCTTGCTCACTCACGGCACTGGTAAGTGTGTTAGATACAGCGCTGCACTAGCAGAAGAGTTGTTTGATGGTGCCACAATAGGCAATCAAAAGCTGTTTGACATGGGCATCAAAGAAGACAGCGGCACCGTGATGGGTTGCTATGCTTCAGCATGGGAATCCATTGCAGCCACATCATCATTTGAAGACGCTCTTGTCCACGCCGTCAACAAAGGAGGTGATGCTGACACCGTTGGTGCTGTTACAGGTATGATTGCTGGTCGTATCTATGGCTACAGCAGCATCCCTCAGCGTTGGCTTGACGTGTTGTACAGCCACGATGCCATCTATGCTGACGCCTTGACGCTTTATCGGCTTGGGAATGAATAACATGTTGCCACGTTATGTGATGAAGCAGGGTAGCACCTATCGCTACAACCCACCAGCAGCAGCCATTGCAGCCGGTGTGGCTGTGAGGCATGTGATGGGTGACAACTACACAGATGTTGTGGCACAGGCTGCAAAGCTTAATGCTGCGTATGATGATTGGAGAAGCGACAAGAAATACTTAGCCAACCTTACAACCAAAGCCACTGTTGCAGATTTAATCCGTGCCTATATTGCAACGGATTCATATGCTAAGTTGTCGCAAAAGAGCAGGAAAGACTATGTTTATTATTTAAACTTCTGGAAAGGAAGCAAACTAGGTAGCACCCCCATCATGTCTACAATGTTGTGTAACATCACAGCACCAATGTGTCAGCGCTTGTATGACGAACACGCCACTCACAGTGTATCGCTAGCGAACCATTGTGTATCTGTGTACAAGCTTGTGTTTAACTTTGCCATCAGGCTTGGATACATTACGTTTAATCCATTCTCTAAAATACTACGTAGACAAGACAAGCCCCGTCGTGTTGTGTGGAGCAAAGACGATTTGAAAGCGTTCATGGATGTGTCGTTTGCTACATTCAACAAGCGTAGCGTTGGTCTAATTGTTTACATGGCTTATGAATGGGGACAGCGTTTAGGTGACATGCGTAACTTGACATGGGACATGTACAATTTAGATACTGGTGTGCTTACATTAACACAAAGCAAGCGACGGGCTAGGGTGTCTCTGCCCACATCAAGCGATCTTCGTAGCATGCTTGCAGAGCAGCACAAAGACTATGGCTGGCAGCGTTACATGGCACCGTCGTCACAGGAAGACGGCAAGGGTGGCTTGTTACCTTACAGCTTAACCAACCTCAGCAGGGTGGCACAGACAATAATGAGTGAAGCAAACATACCTGCTGAGCTGCAATTAATGGACTTGCGGCGTACCGCAATTACAGAATTGGTGGAGGCTGGTGTACCTCTGCCAAACATCATGGCTTTGTCCGGGCATTCGACGCCACAAAGTTTGACACCGTATATGAAAGCTACTTTAAAAGGTAGTACACTTGCTCAATCAATGAGAGGAATGATATGATATCTTTGAAATGGAACGAAAATAAAGGAGAAGGTGTTGTTAAATATAGTAAAGTATTTATCGAATCTCACATGGTTGTGAAGCTTGACTTGCTGCAAGACTGTATTGCAGATTTACAAAAACAATATGAAGAACTTCTTAACGATCCTTATGAACAGGGGAACCGGACATGAGTACCACAGGAGGTCCAGCGTTTCCGAGCGCGGATTTTGAACACCACGAATACACAGGCATGACCCTGCGCGATTACTTTGCGGCAAAGGCGATGCAGTCATTGATATTGACTTATGCCCGAGAGATTGAAATCAATAGACCGGGCTTTGATGTCTGCCTGCGCTCCTATCAAATTGCTGACGAAATGCTGAAAGAGAGGGAACAGAAATGAACGACGAAATCAAAGACGACGACATCGAAGACCTGTACATGAATCCGTGGCTGGAGGCTGGCATCGCGGTGCTGATCACGCTAGTCTCTCTGGCTGCGTTTTGCTTTTGGTTGGGGTATCTGCTATGACCAAGAAAGAGATGCTAAAAATCATGCGCCTACTGTCGGCACTGGAGAGTGCAAGTTTGGTGAGCAAGATAACCCTACCTGACTACTTGTATGAGCAGTTGACCGATGCGACCGAGGTGCTTGAGCGGGAGATATTGAAATGACTAAAGAAGACATCATCCGTATGGCGCTGGAGGCGTTGGACTCTGAGAATCCAGACATTCAAGTGAGGGCGGCACTTGCCCTTCGCACTGCACTGGAGCAGCCAGAGCAGGAGCCGTTGACTTTGCCCGAGCCATTGAGCAGGCTTACAACATTAAGGAGCAACCATGAATGACCAACTAAGACAAGCCGCGATGCAGGCGCTGGAGGCGTTGGAGAGTGGGATGGCATTTGATAGACACGCCGCTGTTTTACAAAACCTCCGCACTGCACTGGAGCCAGAGCAGGAGCCGGTGGCAAAGCTGTTCGGAACTCTGCCTGTATATGACACCACCCCATCAGCACAGCGCAAGCCGCTAACGGAAGAGGAAGCAAGGGACTTGCTGCCTACCAATCACAATCACATGACGCGTGCCGATTTGATTTTGTGGGTTCTCCGAGCGACTGAGCGCGCCCACGGCATCACAGGAGAGAAGACATGACTGACAGAGAACTACTTGAACTTGCGTCCAAGGCTTGTGGGCTGGAAGAGGCAAAGATGCGGATTGAGTTTAACCAATGGAACCCACTTGAAGATGACGGCGATGCGCTACGGCTGGCGGTGAAGTTGCGGATGGTTCTCGACACCAGCACAGGCAATAATATTCACGTCCAATATCCTTTCGGCACCATGCTCGGCCACTTGGGATTCGATGAATGCGATCCCGACCCCTACGCAGCAACCCGCCGCGCCATCACAAGGGCAGCGGCAGAGGTTGGAAGGAACATGAAATGACTGACTTAAGACAAGCCGCAAATCTGGCGCTGGAGGCGTTGGTTAAATTAACGGGCGAGTTGCACAGGTACTACAGCAGTCCAACGGACATGCAAATCCTACTCAATCACAAAGTTATCACCGCCCTGAAAGCCGCACTGGCACAGCCAGAGCAGGAGCCGGTGGGTTCACTGTCTGTGCGGTATCACCGAGGAAGTAAGTCAATGACAAACTTTGACTTTGATTACAACGGCGATTTACCAGAAGGAGACTATGAACTCTACACCACCCCACCCGCAGCACAGCGCCCGTGGCAGGGACTGACGGATGAAGAAGTTGCAATAGCGTCTGCTGAATTTGATCTAAAGTCAAAAATGGCGTATCGCGCAGGAATGTACAAAGCCCAAATTATCTTAAGGAAGAAAAATGACTCAACATATTGAAGGAGCGCAACAATGACTGAAGAAGACGAGTTTGAGCGCATCGAACGAGAGATTGAGCAGCGCAAAAAGCTTAATGTAAAAATACAATGGGCTACACCAGACATAGATAAACAAATTATGTTTATGGCACGGGTTAGTAATCCAGCCAATCAAACCAGCGACAACACCCGCCTGCTTTACTACTGCATGGAAGAAGGACACGTTAGTCCTTTTGATATGGCAAACGTATGTCTTGAAATTAATACTACTCGTGACATTGGTCGTCAGATATTGC
>Ga0315905_10008278_pt1 | contig 10509 bp, 10 predicted proteins | sample LakEriMetagenome_5_FD_203522 | JGI IMG/M metagenome (GOLD analysis project Ga0315905, IMG submission 203522) | Freshwater fungal communities from buoy surface, Lake Erie, Ohio, United States - Buoy 4 MA121 | ecosystem: Environmental > Aquatic > Freshwater > Lake | place: USA: Lake Erie, Ohio... | reverse complement strand
TCCCTTTACGTTCTGTAATAAACAACCGAAACATCTGTTGGTTGTTTATTTTTAAGGTCACCTCAGTCTCCCGTGTCACCCTCAGGACCCAGAAAGTTTGACTCTACCCCACCGTGTAAATTACTTGAAATACACAACTTTTCGGACAGTCAACCCCGATGTGTACCTTTCCCTGTTTTGACCTGCTTCGAGTTTGTCCTGCAGAACTGGACACACCTGCAGCTCTCTCCTGCACCCACTTCCATGCTTTTTCTACTGCGGGAGGCCGAGGCGCACTTCACGGCCGCTCTTCACGGCCACTGGACTGCGGCCGCACTTCACGGCCACTGGACTGCACTTCACGGCCACTGGACTGCCCTCGCAACGCAACAACCTGTTCCTACACAACCTGTTACGGTAGAGGTTCAGGATCTGCAAGGACAGCTAGAGCTCAAGGCAGCACGGGCAGAAGAGGAGCGGAAGCAGGCGGTGATGCGAATGATACTGGCTCGGATGGTCAAGCGAACTACTGCGCAGGCGCTCGACCGGTGGGTGGAGGTCGTGGAGGCCGCGCGGCATTCTATCAAGCCCTGAAGAGCAAAGTCGGACTCGCGGCGGCCAATGCCGCAGCACTCCGCATCAACTTAAATGTTGCTAGCTGTAGTGTAGTAGCACCTCCCGACATCTCGTGGAGGAGGATGGCCGGGCGGCGCAAAGCCGAGGCGCTTGCGCTGCTAACAGCGGTTGCCGCGCTCGCCGCGCTCGCAGCCCTGGCGGCGCCTGGCGCTATGTCGCTGCGGTCGGTCGTCGTGCTCTCGCCGGTCCCCGATGCACGCTCCTTCGCGCACTCCCCTTCTTCTCCTCCTCCTCCTTTCACACAATCTCCCTTTCCCTGGCGTTCACTAGTGCGTGATGGGCAAACTAGTCCACACATTCCTCGGCTCGTCGTACCTCATAGCCATGTCCTTCACTGTCCCCATTTTCCCCCCGCACACAGCTTTATAATAGGTCCTGCAGTAATAAAAACACATAGGGAGAGTGCAAAGCCTTTGGAGGACCTTCAATTTATCAAGCCCTGAAGAGCAAAGTCGGACTCGCGGCGGCCAAAGCCGCAGTACTGCGGATCAACCTGGACATAGTAGCACCCCCGACGCACGCTCCTTCGCGCACTCTCCTTCTTCTCCCCCTCTTCTTTTCACACAATCTCTTTCCCTCGCGTTCACTAGTGCGTGATACCTCTTACCCCCCCGCACACAGCTTTATAATAGGTCCTGCAGTAATAAACACACACACACCTTCCCTTCCTTCTATCATATTTTCTTTTTTGAAGTGTGAGCACCTGCCCACAGCGTTATAATAGGTCCTGCAGTAATAAACACACACGCACCTAAACCTTAACCCGTAGAGCAGGAGGTGTGGTCATGGGTACAAGTTTGTTCTGATGGCAGAACGCAGCACAGAACTTGTGGGACACGTCTCCTTCTCCCATTGCTCAACAGTATTTATCCCCAGGGTCATTCCTGGGGGAATAAGGGTAGCTGTGTGTGTTCATTGTTTATGTCACGGTCTGGTGTTTTTTTTGGGGGTGAAACATTAAGTACACATTTCATCATATGCTCTTGTTGCTGTATTGCCATGATTGTTTTGGGGGTCTACTAAATTTTGTTTCTGTAAGAACAATAAAAGGATCATCATCATTATTGCCATGAATGTTTTGGGGGTGCAACATTAAGTACACATGATTGTTTTGGGGGTGCAACATTAAGTACACATTTCATCATGTATGCTCGTGTTGGTGAGGGAAGAATGGGGGAGGATCGATCATGATCTGAGGTTGAGGAGGAGGAGGAGGAGGCGGAGGAGGAGGAGGAGGGTGGTGGTGGTGGTGGATGAGGAAGGTTTTGTTTTGAGGAGACTAGTAGCCTGAGGATGACGGGATTTATGGATCGAGTATTATTTCATCGATTGCAGGTGAATTACGTTTTTCTGATTTTAATCGAAATTTGAGTTTCGATTTTTGCAGATCATGGAATCGCCATACATGCGTATGCGCATATATGGGGCTGTAGGGCCGGGGAATTCCTGGGCACAGGGGCGGCGCGACGCGAAAGCGCTTTGTGCTTATCTATCGGCGTTGGGTTGTATAATGTGGATAAATCCTCCTCCTCCCGCACTCCTCCCGCCCCTCCCTCTTCTTCCTTCTCCTCCTCCACATTCACTACAACCGTGGCTATCCCACCGCCCGGCCCTGTCAAGCAGCCTTGGGTGCATCTTCAACGCTGCTCAGTGCTTTGTGTCAGTAAATGTACTAGGGTACTTTGTGTCAGTAAAAGTACTACGGCCCTATCGAGCAGCCTTGGGTGCATCTTCAATGCTGCTCAGTGCATCAAACAATAGAACAGATGAACACGACACTAAGAAATTATTTCGTCCAAACTTCATGTGTGCTTGCACTGCAAGCACACATGACATTGCGAGGAGTGACTATCGGACAGGACCGAGTCTGAATCTCACTCGCCTGTGCCAGTTGCGCATTGCATGTCATATGAGGAGGAGGATACATGTCATATGAGGAGCAGGATACATGTCGCCTGTGCCAGTTGCGCGTTGCTCTTCGCACCTCTCATTCGAGCATAGCATGGTGAGGATCAAAAGCGTTGGATTTTAGGACAGACAGAGGGAGGGAGAGTTTTTAGGATACTTTATTGACTTGGTGTGCTTGAGCCGCTGATTGAGGTGAGTGGAACTCGTCGCACATTTTGTGAGTGGCATTGAGTGTGTGTTGAGTGTTTAATTGGAAAAGTCGCGTAAACTGCGGTTTGGCAGAAAAGTTGAAGGGGGCACGTACGAGCGAGAGGCGGCAGTTGGGCCGGATTTAGAACTTCGACGTCTGGCTGCCACTGGAAAGGGTCTACGAAAATATAATCGTCCTACTGAAGGGCCGTGCAAAAGAGGCCCATCTTGAGCGCCTCCGCTCCGCATTCCCCCATCTGTCTTTGTCAAGTTGCACCAGCCGATAACCTCCTCCAGCACCTCGTCTGTGAAATGGGGAGGAAGGCCAAAGGTGCTCTTCGTCAGCAACTTCTGGGCGAGCTTCGAGTGCCTCATCTCCCGCCCAATCTCCCGCCCCCCCTCCGGGGCTTGGTGCTGCCGATGTTTTCCCACTTGGACTAACAAGCCACGGGTGCGCACCTCTCCCCCGCTTTTAACAGCTTTGAAGACCTTCTTGAGCCGCACCAGCGTGTAGGGAGGTCAAGGGTATTGTTTGTGTCTGACAAGCGATTGACACACGCTAACTCATGTCTTACCTGAGGCGAGCAGGGAGGCGTACAGAAGGTGGAAGGGAAAGACGTGTGGTTAATGTGTGTGTGTGTGTGTGTGTGTGTGTGTGTGTGTGTGTGTGTGTGTGTGTGTGAAATTATGCCAGCTGGTCACAATCTCTATGTCGCGGGACATCGAAACATCTTTTTTGCCTATCTAAACCCCCCAAATGTATGAACAAATGAACACACACACACACACACACGGGGCACTCCCCCCACACACACTGACACAGTACGCGCGTACGAAGCTACACACAATGCACACATACCTCATTCCACGCGCGGACCCAGGTGGTGACATGACGGAGCTCCCTCCGTACGACGACCCCATATCTGTGCTTGCGCCTGTGTGTGTGTGTGTGGATTATTATGCATTCGATTTTGATAGGTTAACATGACTCCATATCTGCATGTGCTACTGTGTATTCTCTCTCGCTGTCTCTCTCTCGCGTGCGCTCTCCCTCTCCCGCCAACCCCCCCCCAGTCTGCCCCCTCTCTTTCTCTCTACCGATATCCATAGAATTGCCGATATCCATGTTATCAGCATAAGGCCGGTCGCCGAAGGCGTTGTTGTGCCCCACACGAGTCGCTACAGCAGCGGCGGCGGCAGCAGCAGCAGCGCGGGCAGTCTCAGCAAATTCTGGGAGGGGAAAAGAAGGACGCGGGGGCGATAGGTATGCACGGTGCGTATCAGCTGCTGCCGCCGAGCCTGCTCCTGCTCCTCGTTCTCCCCATCCCACTCCCAGAGCTCCAGGAGAAGAAGGGGCATAGAAGGTGCTCTTGCTGGCAACCGAAGACGTTTCAAACGTGTCGTAACTGTCGTCAATGTCCATCAGATTGTCTATCTGCATCATGGAAGTGGGCTCGCCCGCTTCCTCCTCTTCCATCACCACCGCAGGGAGATGGCTATGTACACTATGTTGCGCGGCCGGAGTATGCCCTCGTGCCCCCGTCGCGCTCGAATGCATACCTCTCCGCGCTTCAGCTGCAACTTGGTCGTCACGAACCTGGCATATATGTACATGCATGCATGCATGTGTGTGTGTGTGTGTGTGTGTGTGTGTGTGTGTATTGCACCGAGCATACAAAGCTTTAGAGTGCATGTGTACAGCATGTAGGGTACAGGGCTTGGGGTTGAGCGATTAGGATTGAGTGATGCGTATTTCGTTAGTGTTGAGTACTATCTGTTTAGTTAGTGTTGTATTTAGTCTTCACGGCTTCGAGTTTCAGGTATATGGTTTGGGGGCTCATGGATCTAGAGCTTAGGGCTTAGCTTAGGGTTGAGCTTCAAGGTCCAGTGGTTAGCTACCTGGATGAACATGTTTGATGCCTACGAACTTGTCTATGAACATGTATCCTCCTCCTCATATGGGGTTGAGCGTCAAGGTCCAGTGGTTAGCTACCTGGTTTTCGAAGAGGGCTCCAAGCAGACGAGATTCAATATCCTCCTTGGAGATACGAGAATCCCCCACCGTCACACCCGACCCTCCTCCCACGCCGCCGCCGGCCCCAACCCGCGCTGCATGATGACATTCCCCCACGCGTGTGTTTATTCAGTACTCTTGTACATTTATAGCAAAAACTACAACACAGAGGACTTTCGAAAAACTGAAAGACTTGACCTCGTCCCACTCCTCCATCTGCCACTCGCCCAGCCGCTCGCCTTGCGTCGGCATCATTGGCGCGTGGCGATACTGTGACGTTGAAAAGAGAAATGCCAGCCTCGTTGCCTTCCGTGTCCCCTGGGGGGGTCCACGGCATTTCCTCTTGCGCCAGCTGTGTGAGTGCGTGCGTGTGTTCGCGGAGAGAGATCGAGAGAGAGAGAGTGCAAGAGAATGAGAGGGAGGGAGATGGAGGGTGGGTGGGAGGAAGGAAGGAAGGGAGAGAGGGAGCGAGCGAGAGAAAGAGAGAGAGAGAGAGCGAGCGAGAGAAAGAGAGAGCGAGCGAGCGAGCGAGAGAAAGAGAGAGAGAGCGATGTATGCGTTTATATGTATGGAAGTGCATGCAACGAGCGAGGGGAAGAGAAATAAGGACACACACAGACAGAAATTCACAAAAGTCGTGCCCTAGTATATTTCCTATGTAAAGTCACTAGAGAGATTACTTTTGAGAATGTGTGCCTGGCTTGCTGGCAAAGAGAGAAAAGGACACGCACACAGACACACACACAGACACACACACAGACACACAAGTTCACATTGTATGTGTACACACGTACACGCACAATTTCAAGTACACATACACAATGTCGTGTGTGAAAATGAGTAAGAGGAAGAGAGATAAGGACACGCACACAGAGACACAGAGACGCACACAAAATTTCACATGTATGCATTAATGCATGGTACACGCATAGTACAAATTGCACAAATATGAGCTCTCTCTCTCTCTCTCTCTCTCACACACACACACACACACACTCACTCTCACCTGCATTTCAAGAGCCTTGACGCGTTCGGAAATAGCAGTAATGACCGTCAGCTGCCAACATTGAATGTTTGTTGCATTCTCCAAATTCAATGATATAACATGAACTAAATCTCACCTATACCTAACATAAACATTGAAAAAACATTCATCAGCTGCCAAACATTATTCAAAATCACCTCCCTAGCATATTCTTCACCACATCACACAGATCATGTAGAAAATCAGCTCAGAAGCGACTTCCGAGCAAGTTGACTGACTTGACTGTTAACCTGCGATCGCCTGCCACCTAAACCCTAAACCCTAAATCTGCGATCCAAACCCTAAACCCTAAACCTGCGATCGCCTGCCACCTGGACCATTCACGGCGGCCGGGGGCGCCCAGGGCGTCACAGACGCCTCAGGCCATTCAAGCACCTATCCATTCAAGCACCTAGAAAAGTCAGCGCTCTAGTGTATTTCTAGATAAAGTCACTTTATACTACTCAGAGGACTTTTGAGAATAGGCGCCTGAGCTGCAGCCTTTTTTTTTTTTACCTGGTCACGGAGCACTGTCGGTGACAGGATGGCTTCACCTGTTAAGGTCTCCCAGGACGCCGTCACGCCTTCATCGCCTGCACCCGCCCGTAGCCCTGCCTCTCCGCCGCCTCCGCGTGTTGCTCTTCTGGCGTCGTTCCCTGGCGAGACGATCTGAAAAGTCAGTGCCCTAGTATATTTCCTGTTTAAAGACACGCGAGAGAGTACTTTCCAGAATGTGTTCCTGGCTTGCTGCCTGCCTTGCTGCCGGCGCCCGCAGGAGCATTGCCGGCGATAGGGGCGCCCGAGAGCGCGCCCTGTCGTCCTTCCACTTCCCGAGCCCCGTCAGCACTCTGCGCCGTAAAGGCCCCGCGAAGATTGCGGTGCAGTGCCGGCGCCGCTGAGGCGAAGGCCCCCCGGAGGTGTCCTGACACGAGGCCTCTACCTGCCAGACGTAGCACCGAGCCCACCGTCGACTCGGAATCCCCCGCACTTGCAGCACTGACTGTCGAGATATCCTGGACAATATCCAATGGGGTGACGAGGGAGGGTTGACTGATAGGAGGGCTGTCTGTGGCCTCGGTGGCCTCGCCTCCTCCTCCTCGCCAGGGCGTGTTCTGCGGCGCTCTTTGCCCCGTCCGCGCGGGCGTGTTGATCCACGAACCATCATCTTTTGCTCTGCCCTCCATCTCCACGCTACACACACTACGCCCACCACCACCACTTGTCTTTGCATTCGGGGTCCCACAATCTGTCTCTTTCGCTTTCGCCGCTGCTACTCCGCTGGAAGCCGGAGCGGCTGATGCACTTGGCCGGGAGGGATCGTGGTGCGTGTGTGCACGGGACATAGGCGCCAGGCTCACGTAGACGACGCCCTTGCCTGGGAGAAATTCTGAAAAGTCAATGCTCTAGTATATTTCCTATATAAAGTCACGATATAGAGTAATTTTGAGAAATTTTGCCGAGGGTAGCTATGCTGTTGTCTTGATCGTCGGATCCATCGTCGGTCAGCGCATCAGCCGCCGTGTTGTAATTGGCCGTGTTGTAGTTGCTCACGGCTTCAGAGCCCCGCTCCATTGTGACGGTGTCCGTGTCCGCCAGTTGAGGAGGGTGTAAGGCAGGGTGCCGCCTCAGGCAGTTGCTCCTCATGCCCTGCAAACGCTCGCCGATTGAGCGATCATCGAGAGTCTGAGGCTCGTATTCTGAATCCGAATCCAACGGTGCTGCTATGTTTCGGGTATTCATGATTGCAAACGAGCCAGCGCCAGTCCCTGCCTCGGTCGGAATGGAGACGGCCGACGCATTGTGCAGGTGCGCGGCCGTTGGTGTCACAGTTGGTATGGAAACGACAGAAGCTGCGGCAGCGGCAGCTGCCTGGAAAATGTCCTGAACCCGTTGCGAATCCTCCATCCAAGGCAGCTGTTGCCGTGCACGCCCGCCGGCACTGGATGGATGAGGGGCCATACTACTAGTGTTGTTGTGACTATTACCTGTACTACCCCCTGTCGCGCCAAAGTCACTAGCAGAGGCGTGTGGCGCTGGGTCTGCCCTAGTCCCAGCAGCACGCGGTGCATCTTCTTTCGGCGCATCTCTCGGCGCATCTAGGCGAGAAAAGGACCAGTTTGGAAGGTAATTGGAGTCAGTACCAGGTGCTGTAGGCTGCTGATCCACGAACTCCGCCCTGGCGCTGCCGTGCCGAGCTGCCCCAGCTGGCGAGGTGTCTAAGGACTGATAGAGTGCAGACGCAGTACGCCTAGAACTGTTTCCAGCGTCGCCTCCGTATCTCTGTTCGTGTCTCTGTTGGGGCCGGGGTGAGTTCATGGTGAAATCACTTTCTGACGCCAGAGGTGCCGGCCCACTCCACGCGCCTGTGGTGTAGGGGCAGAGTTTCAGAGGTGTAAGGAGGGTGTGTGTAGAAGTAGGAGTAGGAGTACTACTACTTAGTATGTGCCACCGCGTTCAAGGTCACCTACTAATAAAATACTAGTGTGTGCTAATAATAAAGTGTTAGTAAGTGCCACTGCGATGAAAGTCACCAGTAATCTCGTCACGATCTTGGCGAGATGAAGACCAGTTGGGGACAGCGTAATGCCCCGCCCCCCCACCCCTTCCTCCCCGCGCCCCATTGTCGGGAGCACTGGGGGCCAGGCGCTGGCTTCCTCGCGGCACCGCACTGCGGTTACTGCGTAAGCTCCGCCGGGAGGTGCGGCCTGGGCGGAGTTGGCTGCCATTTTTTGTTTTTGAAAAGTCAGTGACCGAGTATGGTTTACTATGTACTCTGAATGCCAGGTTCGTGACGACCTGGTATGCTTTACTATTTATGAGCACTATATAGAGGACTTTTGAGTTCGCGACGATCCAGTATGGCTTAATATGTAAGCAATATATGGTGCCCATATATGGTTTACTACGCAAGGGCACTATGTAGAGTACTTTTGAGAGGCAGCTATACCTGTTCGTCTTGAGGCCTGATGGCCTTCTAGTTAGTTTAGTTCAACTGACTACTGCTAACTAAGAACGTGCGCGACCTGATGGCCTTCTAGTTAGTTTAGTTCAACTGACTACTGCTAACTAAGAACGTGCGGGACCTGATGGCCTTCTAGTTAGTTTAGTTCAACTGACTACTGCTAACTAAGTAGTAGTCACTTTACCTGTTCGTCTTGAGGCCTGAGAACCTTGATGAGTTTTGGGAGGAAACAAAAATTTCCTAACAAAACCCTACACCCTAAACCCTAAACCTGTGCGTCTTGAGGCCTGAGAACATGGATGAGTTTGGGGAGGAAACTGACATGTCCTCGTCATCGAGGTTTTCAAAACGCTGCATTAAATAGCTCTCTGGGTCCGATGCGCTGCAGCACAATATATATATATATATATGTATGTATGTATATGTATATGTGTGTATATATATACATGTATGCATGTATGTGTGTGAGTATGTATGTATGTATGTATGTATGTATGTATGTATGTATGTATGTATGTATGTATGTATATATGTATGTATATATATACGTATGTATGTATGTATGTACGTATGTGTGTATATATACATACATTATAATATAGATATACATCATTCTAAACCCTAATTTCTGACACATGAACCTAAACCTCAACGTACCTGAAATACTGATCATCATCCTGTTCCATGGCAACGGCAGGCCACAAATGCGACGCGGGCAACGTCGACGCTTGCGCGGCCCTGCTGTCCTGCCCACCGCCAAGGCGCCGAAAAGTCGAGTTTCGAGCCGAAAAGTTGAGTGGGGGAACGTGAGCGGGCTCAGCTGGATCGAGCGGCTGTCCTGCGGACTTTCCGTGTAGCTTGCTCCGCAGCACGGCCGCTGCACGTGTAAGGCCTGTGTGTGTGTGCGTGTGTGTGCGTGTGCGTGTGCGTGTGTGTGTACGTACATATGCATTATATGAATACACACATACATACGTAAATACCCAGCCCCTCGCCAATACTGGTTTCTGCAGCGTCCCGGCTTTCCATAGAGATTGAAACTTGGGGGTGCTGCGACTGGGCCTGTTGAGCGTCGGCTGCTTCTGTGTTGAGACGAGCTTGCCGCCGCGACATTGCTACATGCGTCTATATATACGTGTTTATATGTATACATATATGTATGTATGTGTATATGTGTGTGTGTTTATATATATATATATACATATACATACATACGTACGTACAAAGAGAGAGAGAGAGAGAGAGAGAGAGAGAGAGAGAGAGAGAGAGAGAGAGATAGATGCGGGTTGATACGCCTACATATATGCATGTATGGCTGCTAACAAACCTGGGGCGTGCGCGTGCGCGATGAGAGCGAGGACGGGCTAGAATCAAGTCCAGAGCCTTCAAGACCAGGCATGAGCCAACTAAGCACTTGTGCAGGTGTCGGCACTTGCCATCGCGTGTTTCCAAACTCTGACGACGCTCCCGCGCCCTCTTCAGCTCCTTTTCCTCTGTCGGCGCGGCGCGATGATGCTTGCGAATGAGCATCGTCAACGTCATGCCAATGTGTGGACCTTGCGGTTCCAAGCGAGCTCCCACCTCCCTCCTCCATCTTGTCAGCTCCCTGAGCCGATGCCTGGCTGCCCCCAGAGGCAGAGGATATCGCCTACACACACACACACACACACATGTGTGTGTGTGTGTGTGTGTGTGTGTGTTGTGTGTGTGTGTGTACCACGGTATTAAATTAGTTTTATCAGCTTGTATGAATGGATGATTGTGTTTGTACGTGACGGTTAATAGTTTGTGAGTAAA
>Ga0315905_10008277_pt1 | contig 10509 bp, 12 predicted proteins | sample LakEriMetagenome_5_FD_203522 | JGI IMG/M metagenome (GOLD analysis project Ga0315905, IMG submission 203522) | Freshwater fungal communities from buoy surface, Lake Erie, Ohio, United States - Buoy 4 MA121 | ecosystem: Environmental > Aquatic > Freshwater > Lake | place: USA: Lake Erie, Ohio... | reverse complement strand
GCTGTGTGGAGTCCACCCGAACCGCGGGTGGGTGCGCAGATGTCACTGCGATTTTCGTTCAACCGAAAGGCAGGTTCTCTTTGACATTTTTGATGTCGGCATCGGAAACCAGACAGGCGCGACCGAGGGCGCGCTTGCGCTTCGAACTCTTCTTTTGAAGAATGTGGCGCTTGCCTTGTTTGCGACGTAGAACTTTGCCTGTGCCGGTGATCTTGAATCGTTTGGCGACAGCTTTTCTTGTTTTGGATGTGCCTGAAGGACCTGGCATGGGACGGCGAGACTACCGGTCATTTCCAAGGTGACAAGCAAAAAATGGTAGGATTCTTGCTTTTTTTGAAATTTCTCATTTGGTTCTGTCAAAATTTCAACTCCGCTGATAGTGTCGCCCCCCGCGTGGGACCGCATGGGTTAGCGCTGTTGTTATCATGAGCAATCAAGTGAAGGGAATCGAACTGGCCAAGGCCTGCGTCAAGGCGGCTGAGGAAATCCAGGCGGAAGACATCCAGCTTTGGGACGTGCGTGGGCTTTCCACCATCACGGACTTTGTCGTTTTATGCTCGGGATCATCGATGCCTCACCTGCGGGCGATCATGCGCGATGTCGCCAGTCATGTGATCGACTGGCACGATGTGCGGCCGATCCTTTCCGAGGGCAATGCCGACAGCCGCTGGGTGGTGCTCGATTACATCGATGTGATGGTGCACATCCTGCACGTTGACTTGCGCGAGTATTATGATTTGGAGAGCCTGTGGAGCGGGGCGAAACTCATCGAGTTGCAGGGCGCGTAGGATTTTCCTTTCGGTCATCACATCATCCGCCGCGGCGGAATCAGGGCAACAAAAAACCCGGGTAAATCCCGGGTTGCTTGTGAGTAATGAAAGGGAGCCAGCGATCAAACCAATCCGGCTTTGATCAGGGTGTTGAGCGCACCGTTTTTGGTGATCGTCTTGATCGCCTTGCAGGAGAGACGCAGGCGGACGTAGTGGCCGAATTCCGGCACCCAGATGCGCTTGTCCTGAAGGTTCGGTGAAACCTTGCGCTTGACCACTTTGGTCACGTGACGACCGATACCGCCTTTTTTCTTGGCGAGACCGGAACGATGGATGCGCCCACCACTGCGGACTACGGAACCTCTGATACTGCAAATGCGTGACATGACGGAATGAAATGGTTGTTGCGGGGGGGCGAAGAAAAGCGGGATTTCTGCGGCGAGTCAAGCAAAAATCTCAGTATTTTTAGAAAATGACCGGACGAGCAGGTCAGCTCGTCAACCGTGCGGCCAGTCGTCCGAATGTCATAGGCAGTTTCCGCCATCACATCAAGCGCGCCGTTATCCGCCAGCCCGGAGCGCTCGCCGCGGGTCATCGCCACGCGCGCGGTGAACGTCTGTCTTCGCACCATTGGGTTGTCTGGGTAGTGATGATAGGACTTGCTATTCAGAAATTTGCGATTGGCAGGAAGGCCGTTGAAAGCGCCGCTGGAGGGAAAAAAGGGGATAATTCGTCCTTCTTCGAGTTTCAAGTTTCGAATTTCCTAAGTGCCCGATCCCCCGTAAAAACTTGTCCGAACAAAACACTCGCCTCGCCCCAGTATTTATGGTGCAATGGCTGCCCCTTTTCCAATCACATGAGCAAGAAAATCAACATCGCAGTCGTCGGCCTCGGATTCGGAGCCGAGTTCATCCCCATCTGGCAAAAGCACCCCCACACCAACTGCTACGCCATCTGCCAGCGCAACCCCGACAAGCTGAAGGAGTGCGGTGATCACTGGAAGGTCGATGTCCGCTATACCGAGTTCGAACAAGTCCTCGCCGACCCGAATGTCGATGCCGTTCACATCAACTCGCCCATTCCCGACCACGGTTGGATGAGCATCGCCGCTCTTAAAGCCGGCAAGCACGTGGCCTGCACCGTGCCGATGGCCACCAGCGTCGCCGAATGCCTGGAGATCATCAAACTCACCCAGGAGACGGGATTGAAATACATGATGATGGAGACCGTCGTATATGCCCGCGAGTATCTCTTCATGAAGCAGTTGCGTGACACGGGCGAGCTCGGCAAGCTCCAGTTCATTCAAGCCAGCCACCAGCAAGACATGGACGGTTGGCCCAATTATTGGCCCGGCCTGCCGCCGATGCACTATGCCACGCATTGCGTTGGCCCCGCGCTCGGTCTTGCCAATGGCGATGCCGAATACGTCAGCTGCTTCGGCTCCGGCACCGTCCGCGAGGAACTCATCAAACACTACAACTCACCCTTCGCCATCGAGACCGCCCACGTCAAAGTCGCCAAGAGCGACCTCACCGTCCGCGTGATCCGCAGTCTCTTCGATACCGCCCGTCAGTACCGTGAAAGCATCGACATCTACGGCGACAAGAAGTCCGTCGAATGGCCCCTCATCGAACACGAGCCGCTCGTCATGCACACCGCCAAGAAGCCCGAGCCCGAGATTCCCTCGCTTGTCGTGGCGCCCGATTTCGCCGACCGCCTCCCCGAAGGCATCCAGCGCTACACGACCAAAGGCGTGTATGACACCGACGAGAACACCCACCTCAGCTTCACCCAGGGTGCCGGCCATGGCGGCAGTCATCCGCATCTCGCTCACGAGTTTGCGATGGCATTGATAGAAGCGCGCGACCCCTTCCCGAACGCCAAGCAGTCCGCCAACTGGACCTGCACGGGCATCCTCGCCCACGAAAGCGCCCTCGAAGGCGGTGCCATCAAGCACCTGCCGAAGGAGACGTTGGCGTGATTTCGGCTCGATTGAAAACGGCGCAACCCGAGCCTACAGGAAACGATGTCTTTGTTGATGCCGTTGGGAGGAATTCCCGGCACCGACGGAGATTTCGTTATCCTCCGCCCGATGCGCCTGGTTCTCTGTTAGCACGGCATGCTGGTCGGCCAACAAATTGGCAGTGTCCGTGACCAATGCTGTGAGCACAGTGAAAAGGTGTCTCTCAATGGGCGTGGTATCCGGTGGCGAGCCGGGATTTATTTGCCATTGTCTTGGCCGAGCAGAGCCACCATCGCTTTGCCCATGGCTTCGCCGACGTCCATGTAGACTTCCGCTTTGCCGCCGTAGTGGCCGTTTCCACTTCCGCCCTGGGCCATTGGATGGGTGTAGATGGTCGCGACGTTGCCTTTGAACTCGGGATATTTTCCGGCGATGCCGTCCACGGCGAGCTGAGCGTTGAGAATCTCGCCGCCAGGCCCGACACTGTCTTTTGCGGATTCACCCATCGTGGCGAGGACGAATTTCGCATGGGGAGCGTTGAATTCCTGGCGCAGCTGCTTGATGAAATGCACGAGGTTCTGCTCGTAGCGCGCGGCGTGCCCGGGATTGCCGGCGTCTTTCTCACCCTGCCAGAAAAAGAATCCCGCAACTTCATACTTCGCCGCGTCGGGGTAGTGTTTGTCGAGCTCGGAGAGCACGGTCCTGGCGTAGCTGATGTCGTCGTCCCACTGCTTGCCGGCATACCACTCGATCGGCTTGCCCGCCTTGTCCATCCACGGTGCGGGTTCGGTCTTGAGGCCTTTGGCCGGGTCCATTTCCCATGACTCGGGTTTGTCCTTGTAACCGGCATAGACCATCTTCTTTTCCACGCCCGCCTTGTCCACGATGACAAACTCGTAGCGCTCGCTGCCGGGCGGCAGCAGATCCCAGCCGATGCTGCGGTTGCCAATGCAGCTCTTCAAAAGAAGCACCGGTGCCTCGACTGCGTTGCCGAGGGGCTCTGCGATGCCAAATTCCGGTCCGATCGTCTTGCATGTTTTGACGGTCATCCACTCGTTGTTGAACCGCTGCATGCCGCCGCCGCGACCCGACATCACACGGGCAAAGCGCAGATCCTTGCGCTCGGCCCACTTGGCGGATTCATCCACGAGATAGGGATATTTTTTCTTTTCCTTCACCGCGAATTCCAGCGAGCCGTCAGGTCCGCCGACTTTGCCGAGACCGACCATGTTCGACTGTCCCATGAGAATGAAAACCTGGACAGGTTTCGTCATATCGGCAGGCCTGGCACCGGGCTGGTCGGAGGCCGATGCGGCGATGCTCGAAAGCGCGAGTGCGGTGAGGACGATGGACGAAAGCGCGAAAGCCCTGCGGGGATTGTGGTTTTGTTTCATGGATGTTTGGTGCTCTTATGGTATTCGTGCATTTTGAGTTGTTCTTTCAATATCTTCAACGGAGTGCGCGCTCCTCTCGTCAATCCGCAACCGCCTTCCTGATGCGCGAATGAAGAAAGTTTTCCCCGATCAGGTGAGATCGGGTTCGTCGCAGGCGATCCATTCCAAGATTCCCTGTCAAGGGGCTCAGCGGGGTCGTTTTGTTAGAAATCTGCTTTTGAGATGAACGCCTTGAAAGAACTCGTGTGGGGACCGGTGCGAGGGAAACGGACGGTGACAGGCTGCCTCTTTTATCAAATTGGGGAGGAATGAAATCGGCGGTGGTGTCTATTTTGTCAGGACGTTCTTTTCGGGAGCCCATTTTCTCTGCCACATGGGGTAGTCTTTGTTCAATAAATCGGCGGGTGTCGTGGAATACCACATGTAGCCGGTTCGACGTTCGGGTTCTATTTCGGCGAGACTGCGTTTCACGATGCCGTTGTTGCCGCAGAAAATGGGTTGGCGCGTTTGAATATCGAGGAAACGAGGCCAGAGGGGATCGGCTCTGGGGTCGGCGACGACAACGCGGTCGCGGCCTCCGGGCAGGGAAGGAGAGTCTTGATCCACCACGCGCAAGCCCTTGATTTTTGCGGCATCGAACCAGGCTATGGCAGACTGGATGGCCTCCACCGTCTCAGTTGAAGGCGAACGGAGGGTCATAAGGAATCGCACGATGCTCACGGACTCATGCCCGCTGAGCGACGCCTTCTCGTAAACCCGCGCGCCGGCAGGGGCAAGGGTTTTTTCGTCATGCTGTGCGCACCACACAGTACGTTTGCCATCCACAACAACCTGACATTTCAGGATGCATTCGATTCCTTTGGCAAAGGCTTTCGCACAGCGGGTGCGATGTTCGGCATCGACAAAAGCATACGTCGACTTGTCGTTGACGATGCGCTGCAAGAGGCGCAGGACGGAAATCATGGCTTCGTCATTGAAGGTGATGTGAAGGAAATAATCCTTTTCATCGTGGTTGGAGATGATTCGTGCAAGGTAATCCTTGTCCTTGGGGTAGGGATAAAATTGCGGCCAGCCACCGTTTTCGTATTGAGCCTTGAGGAGAAAATCGATGCCCTTGAGGCAGGATTCCTTGAAGCGCTCCTGCTTGGTGGCGTTGAAAACCCGGGCCAGATATTCGATCTGCGTGAAGGTTGACGCGTTGTCTATGGTGCTATCGGTCCGGCTCTTCGCTGCCAGGAGAGCCGCGCGATCCGCGTCAGCGATGAGGGCGGTCAGGTTGATTCTTTTTTTGAAACCCATTGTTTTGGGCCAGCCTCCGGAGTCGCACTGATACACGAGCAGATTATCGCCGATGCGGACCGCCTCGGCGCTGGCATACCACTCGGGCTTCTCCATCATGAAAGGCCGCAAGCGGGCTTCCCAGTAAACGGCTGGTTCGGTTGATACGGCGCTGGGCTTCGGGGCCGGAACCGGCACGGCGGGAACTTCAGCGGGTTGTTTCGCCTTGGCGGTGGCGATTTGATCGTAGGATCCAGAACCTGTCATGACTTTGGCTTCATCGAAAAAGATTGTGCCGCCGGTCGTGCTGCCATAGGAACCGAATTTGAACGCGAACTTGCTGCGGTAGTAGAAAGCGTTCGGCCCTTTGTCGGAACAAATCCTTTTGCCCTGGAGCCAGATTTCCGTTAGACCATCATCACCCAGGGAGAAATAGTGATGGAACACAAAATCATACCATTGGCCGGGAGTTGCTTTTTCCAGGAGTTTGGTTTCGCGATTTCCCGGAGGAGCGGCCTTGGATTGCTTGAAGTTGCTCCGGTAGATGAACTGGCCCTTGTCGAGCCTGAGACAGGCTTCAGGACCTTGGGCATACTCCTTTCCATTGCCTGCATTGGGCATGCCGCCGTGCCATTGAATCACCATGCCGGAGTGTTTCATGCCCTCCTCCGGAACAAGGATGCTGAGCGCCGCCCAACAATGCTGTCCGATGCGCGGGCTTTCGTTTTCGTCGCGATTCACCAATTCGAGTTCCATACGGCGACCTTGCTGCGTTCGCTCGCATTTCATCGCGCCATTGCCAACACGGAAGGGCGTCTTGACAATGTTGACCGCACCGGCGCGGCCAGAGTAGCCGGCCGCAGGATTGATTCTCATGTTGCTCCAGCCTCCGTTCATTTCCTGAGGCTCGACGAAATAGTTTCTCGCAAACCTGCCCTCAAAGGACTCCGCCCATGCCGCACCGTTTGCAGGCATTGTGCTGATAGCCGAAATAAGTCCGATAATCCACGCAAACGTTGCCGCTGCTTTGTGACGAGTGCATATCATAAGTGAATTTCGATTATTCGGTGATTTGGGTTTGGAAACATGCGGATGAATGCTCTGTATTGTCTCGGTATGATGCGTCCCATGGTAAAGATGTCGGCCCGCTAGCAGCAGGAAATTTGTTTGTGAGGTGAAGCTCGGTGAAGATGCAGGCGGGCGGAAAAATCTTGGACGATTTTAACAGGCTTTCCATGGTTGTCAATTTTTCCAAATTACGCCACCGCTCGGTAATGATGGATGGTCTCATTGTGTTTCGCACCGAGGAACCTTCACAACACGAACGACTGGAATAAGCCCGTGGATTTTTGTTTCATGGTTTGTCCCGGTTGTTCGTGAATGTCTCATATACTTGTATGAGTTAAGCTACAGCCGGGTTGGTTAGTTTGTTGTTAGTGTTTGTGTTGAGAGAGAGTTTCTGACGAAGGTTTTTACGACGTTCGCGGTTTTTTTCCAGCTATTTATCGCGCTGTTGGTGGATCTCCATCTCATAAGTGACCCCGTTCAATCCGCGCGCCAACGATGCCTAACGGACGCGGAATGGTTTTGTGGGGGCTGGTCATATTGCCATCCCTTGTGCGGCAGAAACGTGGTCCTACAAGGCACCAAACGCAAAATCAGAGACTTGGAATGAAGTCTCCCCACCTGAGATTTGCTAAAGACAATAAATGGTGAGTGGCTCCAAAGCATCGAAACCCTCAGGCGCTATTTTCAATCTGTCGCGCAATCAGGAAAGCTGACACCAGCACTGGCTCCGGGCGCAGGCGGAGAAAACCAATGCCATTGCTATCGAGACCGAAGCGACAGCATGGATACCAGCGATCGGCATCCCGCTAATGGACATTTTTGCCAGAGATGCCAGAGCTATGGCAAAAATGCGAGAGGTGCTTTGTTGTCCGCTTACAGTCTGACAAAAAATAACATGAAATAAAAATACTCATTTCCAAGGACTGACCCCATTTATGGAGACGTGGCTGTTCTTCAGCTCGATCATCCCGACGGCAATGCCGTTGAGATACAGCACCAGATCCGGCCTGCGTTCGAGCGCACCGCGCAGAGTCACTTCTTCCACGATCACGAAGTCGTTCTTTTCCGGGTGTTCCCAGTCGATGAGTTTCACCGTTTCCGTGACCTTACCCGCCTCGATCTTCACCGGCACGCCATAGCGAAGCATCGAATAGACCGCCTTGTTGTTTTCGTAGAGGCTGCGGTTCGGGTTCTCCGCCTCGATGCGCAGCAGGTAAGAGGCACGGCTGATCTGGGGTAGCGTCTAGCCAGCTGTCAGCAAGTAGGCGCTGAGCAGGTCTTCCTCGATGTTGCTGTTGTTCGTCCGATCCGACCGGTCGCCGAGAAAGCGGTAGTCGAGCTCGTCGCAGAACAGGGCAATGACCCGGTTTTGCGTGGTGCGTTCTGTTTTTCCGATGTTGCTCATGAATGGGGTTTAACTAGATGTGGATGGCGGGAGCGCTGGGAGCGCTGAGCCCCAGCTCGGCGCGCATTTCTTCAGGTTCTGATTCTCTCTTTTTCATTTACGTTTCATTGACTCGCCGAGCTGGGGCTCAGCGTTCCCGGGGGGGCAATATGGTTCTTCTGGTGAGGAGTTCCTGCATCATGCCTTTTTTGAGGGCGCGGGTCTTGTCCCGCCGCTGCTCCAGCGCCGACAGATCCATGTTCATGTCGGAGAGAACGGTGGCGATGGCGGTTTGTTCGCGGAGGGGTGGGAGTTTGATTTTCATCTCATAAGGTGGTCGGAGTGATTTTATCCCACACGGCCCGCTGGAACCATAGCGGTACGGGTGAGCATTTGGTTTCCAGGTCGCTGCCGTCGGTGATCTCCGCCACCCACAGGTGATCTCCGCCGTGGCGGGAGTTATCGAAGAGGTAGGCGCGGTGGCTCTGGCGGATGGCGGGCAGGAGTAGGTCCAGCGAACGGGCGTAGCGACTCACGATCTTATCCACCGGCACATCGTGACCACCCAGATGCACGCGGCTTTTCACGCGCGCGATGTTGATTTGCGGGTCTTCGGTGGCGATGAAGTAGAGATAGGTCCGGTAGCCAAGTGTGCGGGCTTTTTCCATCAAGGCCACCTTGTCCGGCGATGACATCACCGTCTCAAAGGAAAACGACTCCCGCTTTTCCAGCAGCTTTTGCCGGATAAAATCAGCCGCCACGGATGCGAAGTAGGCGTTCACGACCACCTCAAAAAAGTTCAGCTTCCCATCCGAGAAGCGCAGGTATTCCGCCTCTTCATTCAGTGCGGCCTTTGCCAATAAACTGGAGTCGAGGAAAAACGGCAGAATCTCCTCACGGGTCGTCTCCACCCCATAGGCCCGCACATCCAGAAAACCGCGTTGCTCGATCTCCTTTTGCATCTCGTCGGGATTCAGGTAAACGCCGAGCAATTCCGGCGGCAGCACGCTCTTGATGGTGCTTTTCCCCGAACCGTTTGGACCGGCGAACATCCGCAGACGTGGAACATTCATGGTCAGGTGATTTTCACCCGTGTTCCCACCGGCAGGTTCAACGGCTTTTCGGTTGCTTTGACGAGGGTATGGGTGCCGTCCGGGGAAACCTCGTAGATGCCGCCCTCGCCGCTGACGAGTACCTTCTGCCCGGCGGCTAGTGCCTGCCAATACGCCACATCCACGGCGGCGGCGGACAGACTGGGAATCTGCTGTTCTAGATAATCGAGTGCTTTTTCGGAGTCGAACATGGTGATCTGGGTTGAATGATTACCTCCAAACGAGCTTCAAAGCAAGCGCGTCCTTCCGGTGAGGAGTTCCTGCATCATGCCCTGCTTGAGGGCGCGGGTCTTGTCCCGACGCTGCTCCAGCGCCGCCAGCTCCAGGTCCATGTCGGAGAGAACGGTGGCGATGGCGGTTTGTTCGGGGAGGGGTGGGACGGTGAAGGTCAACTGAGCGAATGCAGCTTTTGATATTATGCTCGTTGCTGTAGTGCCTGCATTCGCTTGGAGGTATTGTTTGCTCGCTTCGAAAAGGTAATACAGAAACTCGGCGCTGTTGTTCTTGTTCGGCGTGACAGCATTGATTTGCTGGTTGCACGCGCCAGCAGTTCTCAAGATGGCATTTTTCCCGATACTCGCGATGCAGGTAACAAGGACAGTATTGGGCGGCAGTGCCCTGATTGAATCCAATCCTTTCCGAGTAATGGTTCTCTCCGACGTGAACATGTCGCGATGGGCGGAAATGTCCGTTGGCGTTATCCATGGATAACCATCCCCCCAAAAGATTGCGAAATCCGTCCGCGGAGTTCCACCGGTGACAACGTCGCCTAGTTCCAAAACCCGCTTCGTCTCCCACTTTCCCGTGAATCCGGGGAGGCGAGTTTGGCCGGTGAGGAGCTGCTGCATGGCGGCCTGTTTGAGGTCGCGCTGCTTGGCGATGAGCCGGTCCAGCGCGGCGAGCAAGGCGTCCACGTCCGATAAGGCCGTGGCGATGGCGCGTTGCTCGGGGAGGGGCGGAAGTGGAATGGGAAGATTGGCAACGACCGCTTGGTCGATCGTCGTCATTGTCGTCGTTTTGGCGTTGGCTACGAGGTAGCTACGTGCTGGTCGAGAGTTGCAGTATCGGGCGCAGTAGAATGGCTCTACTTTCCTGTCGTCAGGACGCACCCTGATAATGTGGCAATCAAAAACGACGTCCTCGTTGCCGTCACCATGGTAGACGTTGCACTTTGCAATGCCGTCAGTAGTCAGTGATGAACGAGTAAAAAACATGTCGCCATGTTTCACGCCAAACCGGAGAAGCTCATTTCTGTTGGCGTCAAACCTCTCAAGGTCCTTGGTATCAATTGGGAAACTTCCGTAGAGATCTACGACGTTTATCAGTTTTATGCCTCGTCCTTTTCGCGATGGCTCATTAAAGACTCGGTTCTGAATCGGCATGGCTAGCAGCGATGAGACGGGAACTATCTCCCAATCCTCCGGGATCACGCCGACCTCGGTTTGTTTGTAGCCGGGAGGGATCATAAGGATGAAGGTTGAGGGGTGAAGGTTGAAATCATAAGAGTGAAAGGTGGTTCAGTCGTTGCGACGTTTGGCGT
>Ga0315905_10008276_pt1 | contig 10509 bp, 9 predicted proteins | sample LakEriMetagenome_5_FD_203522 | JGI IMG/M metagenome (GOLD analysis project Ga0315905, IMG submission 203522) | Freshwater fungal communities from buoy surface, Lake Erie, Ohio, United States - Buoy 4 MA121 | ecosystem: Environmental > Aquatic > Freshwater > Lake | place: USA: Lake Erie, Ohio... | reverse complement strand
CGCCGCCATACTCTCAGGAGTCACCGTGCGAAGACTTCTCCCTGCCCTGCTCATGCTGGGTTGCCTGCAAGCACAGGCAGGATTCGACACGGGCAATCGCCTCTTTGAAGATTGCCGCGCAGGCAATTACTTCAATCGCGGTTATTGCGGCGGCTATGTCACCGGAATTGTCGACACGATCGAAGCGCTGCAGGCGCGCGGCGTGTTGCCCGCCGATGCGCTCTGCGTCCCCGAGGAATCCACCAAGGGCCAGTTGGCCGACGTGGTGATCAAGTACCTCGAACAGAACCCCGAACGCCGCCATCTGGAGGCGGGCAGTCTGGTTCCCGATGCGCTGAACCGCGCTTTTCCGTGCAAGCCCTGAGCAGGGAGCACCGTATGGAGCCACGGAGCCACGCGGCAGACAAGGGAGAGGCGCAGGGCTTCAGTGACCCCCTGCACCGGGAACTCCACGAGCGGATCGAGGAACTGCGCACGCACCATGAGGATGACTTCGGCCGTTTCCACGCGCTCGACTGGACACTGATCGTTTTTGGCTGCGTGCTGCTCCCACTGGCTCTCTACGTCTGGTTCCTGCCGTGAGCAACACCGAAAACCACGCCCAGTTCGGCCGCATGCCCCTGCGCATCGGGGAGCGTGGATACGGCAACCTGAGCGCGCACAGCACCTGCTTCGCCTACGCCATCGCCACCTGGTGTTTTCTGGTCGGCAGCTACTCCGCAGATCTCTTGCCCGCCATCCCCGGCACCATCTGTCTCATCGCAGGCAACCTGATCGGCGTCTTCCTCACCACCATGCCGCTGTCGCAGGGCTGCCAGCGTTACGGCATCGAGCAGATGGATTTCTGCAAGAGCGCCTTCGGGCACCGCGGCGCGCAAGTGCTGATGGTGTTCTATCTGATGAACATGTTCGGCTGGTCCGGGCTGTTGCTGGTGATGTTCGGGAACGGCTTCCTGAACATCGGCCGCGCCTTCGACATCGATGGCGGGGAGTGGCTGGTACGCGGTGGAGTTGTGCTCGGCATCTGGCTTTCGTACCTCGTCGTGTCGCGCGGCGTGGAGCGCCTCGGCGTCGTGAACAACATCGTCACGCCGGCGCTGGGACTGGTGGTGGGGTACATGCTCTGGATGCTGCTCACGGCGCACGGCGTCGACGCGGTGATCGCAGCGCCCCCGCTCGCGCCACGCGAAGACAACCTGCTGAACTACGCGCTGGTGCTGGAACTCGGTATCGCCAACGGTTTCTCATGGTGGGGCGGCATAGGCTTCATCGCACGCAATTCGAAAACGCGCCGCGCCGCAACCTATCCGCAGTTGTTCCAGTTGGGGCTGTCTTCCGGTGTGGTCTCGTCCATTGCGCTCTATTCAGCGCTGGTGGTGGGCTCCGACGATCCCACAGAGTGGATGGTCCCGCTGGGCGGCGTTGTGTTGGGGGTGGTGGCGCTCACCTTCGTGGCGCTCGCCAACATCACCTCGGTGGCCGTCTCGCTCTTCGCCGCCGGGCTGGCCATGCGGCATCTGCCGCCCCTGCAGCGCGTACCGTGGCGTGTGGTGCTGCTGATGAGCCTGGTGCCGTGCGGCGCCTTCGCCGTGTGGCCCACGGAACTCTACGATCTGGGAGAGGCCTTCCTCACCTACAACGGCTCGATCTTCGCGCCGATCTCGGGCGTGATGTTCGTCGATTACTTCCTGCTGCGGCGCGAGCGGCTCTGCCTGCACGCACTTTTCGACGCGAGTCCCGGGCGCGCCTACCACTTCTGGCGGGGGTGCAACCCGGTGGCGCTTGCCGCCGTCGTCCTCGGGCAACTCGTCTACTTCACGCTCTACAACCCGGTTACAGGGGAGGCGCACTGGCTGTTCCACTACCTGCCCGCATCGGTAGGCGCATTCGGAGCGGCAGCCATCCTCCACGGCGTGGGCATGTGGTGGTGGGGCGAGCATCGCGTGCACGGCGTTGCAGAGAGCGGCGCACGCATCGGGCGCCCTACGCTCTGATTCGCCTCAGGAACCCGGGCGATCGTCCACCCGCGCGAAACGGGGCTGGCGCACGCCAGCCACCTCCACCTCCTCGATGAACATGGCGAGCGGTCGCACCCACAGAGCGCGCTCGCCGTAGCAGGGCCGGTACACGACGAGGCGCTCCCCCGTCTCGCTGTGCGTGGCTGTGCCGAGCACCTCGTAGTCATTTCCCTTGTAGTGCCGGTAGAGGCCCGGCTCCGGAAGCGTCTGTGACATCGTCGACCTGCTATCGTGAACATAAGGGCGGCCACCTGTGCGCCGCACGCCCTACCCTAGCCTCTGGCTCCTGGCTGCACCAGCACCGTATGCTCGCCTCGCTCCCCACCCGGACATCACCATGCGCCAGCTCGCCCTGATCCTGCTTTGCAGCCTGTGCACCGGCGTACCCGGGGCGCAGGCCACAGAGATCGGGCTTGCACCTCTGATACGCGACTACACCGCCCTCTCACGCGAGCAGGATCCGGTGCGCGCGGCCGAGCGCGGCGACCGCATCGCGGCCACCCGCTGGCCCGACAACAGCCCGGCCGAGATCACGCGCAGGGCGCGCGTTCTGGAGAGTCTGTCGGCACGGCTCTCCGCTCCTGCCATAGGCGCGCTCTCCGGCCCAGATGCGCTGGAGCGGGACTGGTTGCGCTGGCGGGTGGGCGTGCTGCGCGAGGGGCTGGGTTTCGACCCGGAGCGGATCAACTTCGTGAGCGGCGACGGCTTCTGGACGGTGCCGGACTACGCGGCCCTGAACACCGCACCACAGACAAGCACCGAAGCCGAGGCCTGGATCACGCGCCTGCGCGCCATTCCGGCCTACTACAAGGCCGAGACGGCCAACCTGCGCCGCGGCATCGACACCTCGTTCACGCAGCCGCGCATGACGGTAGAGCGCGCCATCGCCGATATCCGCGAGCGCAGCTCGCGCAACTTCGAGACATCGCCCCTGCTCGCGCCGCTGCAGCGCTTGCCGCAGGGAATGCCCGAGGCGGAGCGACAGCGCCTGCTCACCGCCGGACGCGATGCGCTCACAACGGCCGTAATGCCCGCCGAGCGCGAACTGCTCGCCTTCCTGACGCGCGATTACCTGCCACGCGCCAGAGCCGGCATCGGTGCATCCACGCTCCCGCGCGGAAGCGCCTGGTACCGCTACCTCGTGCGCATGCACACCACCACCGCCATGACACCCGAACAGATCCACGCCATGGGCGAGTCCGAGGTGAAGAGGCTGCGCAGCGCCATGGATGCCGTGATCGAGGAAACCGGCTTCAAGGGCGATTTCCCTGCCTTTCTCGCGCACGCGCGAACGGACAAACGCTTTTACACGGACGCTGCGAGTTGGGGCGAAAAGGCCGCCGAGGTCGCCAAGCGCGCGGATGGGCGCCTGCCGCGCTTCTTCGGGCTTCTGCCACGGCTGCCGTATGGCGTGGAGCCGATTCCCGCGGGACTCGAGAGCAGCTCCGCGGGCTACCTGGCGGGGAGCCCCGAGCGCGGCATCGCCGGCTCCGTTGTCTACAAGCCCTGGCTCTCGGAGAAACTTCCCACCTTCGGCATCGCCGCGTGGGTGTTGCACGAAGGCGTGCCCGGGCACCACCTCCAGATCGCGCTGGCGCAGGAACTCGAGGGCGCACCCGAGTACAGGCGTAACGACGACATCACAGCCTTTGTCGAAGGCTGGGGCCTCTACTCGGAAAAACTCGGTGAGGAGATGGGCATTTACCGCGACCCATGGGAGCGTTTCGGCAGGCTCTCTCTGGAGATGTGGCGCGCCTGCCGGCTCGTGATGGACACCGGCATGCACGCGATGGGGTGGAGCCGCGAACGTGCCGGCGCCTGCCTGCGCGAAAACAGTGCGCTCGCAGAAGCGGAAATCGACTTCGAACTCGACCGCTACATCGCCTGGCCCGGGCAGGCTCTGGCCTACAAGGTCGGCGAGCAGACGATCCTGCGCCTGCGCGGCGAGGCCGAGTCGGAACTGGGCGACCGCTTCGATATCCGTGCCTTCCACGACACCGTGCTCGGCGCAGGTGCCCTGCCTCTGGGTCTGCTGGAGCAGCGCGTACGCGCGTGGATCGCCGCACGCAAGGCCTGATCAGTCGCGCCCTGCGGCATCCAGCGCGCGCAAAAGCAGCACGCGCGTATCGGCAGGATCGATGACGGCATCGATCTCCAGATGCGAGGCGGCCTCGATGGCCTTGCCCGTCTCGTACAGCCGCGCGAGCAACGCATCGAAACGCGCGCGTCGCTCTGCGGGATCCGCGATGGCATCGAGTTCCTTGCGATAGCCAAGACGCACCGCGCCCTCCAACCCCATCGCACCGACCTCGCCCGTGGGCCAGGCGGCCATCCACAGCGGGCGCGCAAAACTCCCGCCCGTCATCGCCATGGCGCCAAGCCCATACCCGCGCCGCAGGACTAGCGCGAGCCAAGGCGCGCGGATCGCCGCTCCCGCCGTGAACATCGCGGGCATGCGCCGGACGGCAGCCTCCTCTTCACTGCGGGGGCCCACCATGAAACCGGGCGTATCGACCAGTGACACCAGCGGCAAGGGATATGCCGCGAGCAATTGCAGAAAGCGGGTGGCCTTGTCGGCGGCGGCGGCGTCGATGGCGCCACCGAGCACACGGCAGTCGTTGGCGAGAAGCGCGACGGGCCTGCCCGCGATGCGCAGGAATCCCGTGACCATGGCCTTCGCCCACTCCTGCCCGAACTCGATCCAGCTGCCGGCGTCTGCAAGCGTCCGGATGACAGCGCGGACGTCGTAGGGGAAGCGTCGGTCTGGCGGGATCAGTTCCCGCAGTACCTGCTGCGCGGGCGCTTCGCCTGCGGGAAGGCGTCCCTGGAACATGGCTAGAACCTGCCGGGCAGACTGCGTGGCCTCTGCCTCGTCTTCCGCGAGGATGTCGATAACGCCATTGCGTGCCTGCGTGGCCGCGGGGCCTACGGCCGTGGGCTCGTGCACACCGAGACCACCGCCCTCGATCATCGCCGGGCCCGCCATGCCGATCCAGGACGCGCGCGTGGCGATGGTGATATCAGCGCAGCCGAAGAGGGCGGCGTTGCCGGCAAAACAGAACCCGCTGTTCACGGCGATGCGCAGGGAGCGGCCGCGCAGCGAAGCCCAGCGCGCGAAGGTGGGAACGGAGAGTCCTGCGACCTGCGTGCTGACGTCGGTATCGCCCGGACGCCCGCCGCCACCCTCCGTGAACATCACGACGGGCAGGGACTCACGCCCTGCGAGATCGAAGAGACGGTCGAGTTTCTGGTGATGGTAGAAACCCTGCGTACCTGCCAGCACGGTGTAGTCGTATATCGCCACAGCGGCCCGCGCGGTTTGCGCAGGCACACGTCCGGCATTGATGGTGCCGATGCCCGTGATTACACCATCGGCCGCAGTCGCGCTCTGCAATTCGAGGTAATCGCGCCGGTTGCGCTGCGCCGCCACCGCGAGTTGCCCGTACTCCACGAAAGAATCGGGGTCAACCAGATCTGCCAGGTTCTCGCGGGCCGTGCGCTGCCCGCGTGCGTGACGTCGCTCGCACGCCTCGCGGCGCACCTCGTCTTCGGTGCGTGCGAGCCGCTCGCGCAGTTCCGCGAGTTCAGGGCGCAACTCTTCGCCGGCACCGCTCACGGGTTGGCCCGCACCCAGTCGAGGAAGCGTTCGACACCGTCGATCACGCGCTCGGTGCGCGGCGAGTGCATGCAGTCGAAACCGTGCTCGGCACCCGGCAATTCGGCGAACACCACGGGCTTGCGGGAGGTACGTCGCAGCCGCTGCGCAAAGGTCCTCCCGTCGTTGATGGCGGCGAGGCTGTCGATGCGGCCATGCACCAGCATGAAGGGTGGCGCGGCCTCGTGGATCTGCGTGACGGGCGAGGCAAGATCCCACAGCGCAGGGTTCTGCTCCGGGGACTCGTGCAGCACACGGTTCTTCAGGAAGCGGATGACCACCTCAGCGTTGGGGTGCTGGTCATAGCGGGCGAGGAAGTCGTACACACCGTAGAACGGCACGCAGGCCTGCACAGAGGTATCCACACCCGGGTAATCCGTCTGCAGTTCCGGGCGGTTTTCCGTCAGGCCCATCAACGCGGCAAGGTGTCCGCCCGCCGATCCGCCGGTCACGGCCACGAATCGGGTATCCATCCCGTATTCGCCGCCTTTGCTCCGGATCCAGCAGAGCGCCCGCTTGCAGTCTTCGAGGTGCACCGGAAAGCCCACGGAAGGGCTCAGGCGATAATTGGCCGCGACACAGATCCAGCCCCGGCTGGCAAGGTGATACATGAGCGGCAGCGCCTGATGCGCCTTGTCGCCGATGACCCAGGCCCCGCCGTGGATCTGCAGCAGTACCGGACAACCGCCCGGCGGAATGCTGCGCGGGCGGTAGATGTCGAGTTGCTGACGCACCCCGACCGGCCCATAGGGAACACCGCGGATCACCTCCACATCGGGATGTGCGAAGGCAGCGGGTTTGCGCCAGTCGCGAAAGCGCAGCGTCTCCCTCCACCGCCCGCGAGCCGCTGCAGGAACCGCGTCGCGGTAGGCCTCTCCCAGACCCGCCTGCAGCGCCCGCTCCACCGCCGCGCCGGCAGAAAACCCCGTGAGCACACTCCATCCCAGCACGGGCCAACTGAGCACCAGCACGACCAAGGCGGCCTGCCCCACCACGGAGTCGAGCGCGCCACCAAGCGAGAAAAACAGCGCCAGCGTGGCCTGCAGCGGCAACCAGATCCAGGCGAGTTCGCTCGCGAGCAGCGATATCGCGAACAGCAGCCACGGCGCGGAATCGCGACGGCGCGTGCGCGGCAGGAGCAGCGCCGCCATGGCGCCGGCGTTGAACAGGGCGAGACCGAGGAGCCATGTGGTCATGTGAACATCCGTGAGCGCGAAGAAGGTCGGCCCGACAGCGGGGCCGTATGCGGCGGATTATGACCGCGTCGGGCCGGGCTCAACACCCGGCGCCGGAGGACTGCTCGAGAACCTCGATCCAGTGCCGTACAGGCGCACTGCATCGCCCGCCGAGGTGAAGCTGGCAGCCGACGTTGGCGGTCACCACCACATCGGGATTTCCGCCCATCAACGCGGCGGCTCTGGCATCGCCGAGACGCGCCGAAAGCTCCGGTTGCAGCAGCGAATAACTGCCCGCGGATCCGCAGCACATGCCGGCCTCCGCCACCGGTGACAACTCGCAGCCGGCTGCCCGCAGCAAGGACTCCACCCTGCCGCCGAGGCGCTGCCCGTGCTGCAGCGTGCAGGGCGTGTGAACAGCCACCCGCAGGGGCTGCGCAGACGTCGCGGGCACGGGAGAGGGCACGACCTCGCAGAGATCACGCACCGATGCGGACACGCGCGCGGCCTTGGCGGAATAGGCCTGGTCGGCAGACAGGAGTCGGCCATAGTCCTTCAGGTGCACCCCGCAACCGCTCGCGCAGGCGACGATCGCTTCAGCGCCCTCGTCCAGCAGCGGCAACCAGGCATCGATGTTTCTGCGCGCGAAATCGAGCCCTTCCTCGCGCGCTGCAAGATGATGGCTCAATGCACCGCAGCACCCGGCAGCAGGCGCCATGACGAGGCTGATGCCGGAGCGGTCGAGCACCCGCGCAGCCGCTGCCGTGGTCGCCGGTGTCACGACCGATTGCACGCAACCAGCGAGCGCCACCATGCGTCGCGGATGCCGTGGCTCGGGCCAGGGCCCGGCTGCGGTTGGCACCGGGGGAACGTGGCTCGAGAGGAACCGCGGCAACAGAGGGCGCAGACGCGCACCGAGGCGGAGCCACGGCGCGATACGCGCCGGATACGGAAAGAACCAGCGCAGCACCCGCCGTTGCAGCCGGGGCCACCAGCCGCGCTGCACGCGCTCCTCGGCGATCTCGCGGCCGGTGTCGAGGAGCTTGCCGTACTCGACGCCGGAGGGGCATGTGGTCTCGCAGGCGCGACAGGTGAGGCAGCGGTCGAGATGTTGCAGCACCGTAGGCGCGGGTGCGGCGCCTTCGAGCATGTCCTTGATCTGGTAGATGCGCCCACGCGGTCCGTCGAGCTCATCGCCAAGGAGCCTGTAGGTGGGACAGGTCGCATTGCAGAAACCGCAGTGCACGCACTTCTGCAGGATCGCCGAGGCCTCCTCGCCCGCTGGCGTGCCGGCAATGAACTCCGCAAGAGTGCTGTGCATGGCGGCCTCAGAGTTCGCGGTAGAGACGGCCCGGGTTCAGCACCCGGCGTGGATCGAAGACCTGCTTCACCTGCTGCTGCAGCGCGAGCATGCCGGGTGCGAGCGGCTGGAACGGCGAGTCCGTGCCAGAGCTGCAATCGCTCGCGTGCCCACCCAGTTGCGCGGCGCGCGCGCGCACCAGCGATGCGTCCACATCGCCGCAGAGCCAGCGTTGGGCGCCGCCCCAGTCGATCAACTCGGCGGCATCGAGCGCGAGCGGTGCGGCCGTGGCGGGCAGAGACACGCGCCACACGCGGCGTGCGGCGCGGAAAAACGGCAAACGCTGGTCGCGCAGGTCCTGCCACCAGCGGGTGTCGGGTTCGGGCTCGCCGCCGAGTTCGCGGGCGGCGCGGCCCACGGCACTGGCAGCGCCCTCCAGGCGCAGGCGCAACACGCCGCCATCCCATGCGGCGCCGCTCAGGGGAAGCGGTTTCGACCGCAGCGACTGCATGATCTGCATTGCCTGCAGCGGTTCACACTCACGCGCGAGACTCTGCTCGCATTCGGGCAGGGGCAGCAGTTTGACAGCGACATCGAGCACCACGCCGAGCGTGCCGTGAGAGCCGCACATCAGCCGGGATACATCGTAGCCCGCCACGTTCTTGATCACGCGCCCGCCGAATCCAAGCCGCTGCCCCGTTCCATCGATGCAGGTCACACCGAGCACGAAATCCCGCGCCGCTCCCGCGAAGGGGCGGCGCGGACCGGACTGGCCTGTGGCGATCGCGCCGCCCAGCGTGGCAGCCAGAGCCACTCGCGGCGGCTCGAAGCCGAGCATCTGTCCCCGTGTGGCCAGCGTCTGCTCCAGTGCCAGCAGAGGCGTGCCGGCGCGGGCGCGGAGCACGAGTTCGGACGGCTCCCACTCGAGGATGCCGCAGTGTGCAGCGAGGTCAAGGTTCTCTCCGGCCACACGGCGCCCGGGATACTCCCGCGTGCCACCGGCGCGGATGCGCAGCGCGCGCCCCCAGCGGTGCGCCTCGACGATGCGCTCGCGGATCTCTTCGCTGATGTCCGCGTCGTGCATCAGAAGCGCTCGAGCTCGGGAAAGGGCAAGGCGCCGCCGTGCACGTGCATGCGCCGGCTCTCGGCGCAGCGCGCGAGCGTGGGGATGGCCTTGCCCGGATTGAGGAGCCCGGCCGGATCGAAAGCGCCCTTCAACGCATGGAAGCGCTGCAACTCGGGCTCTCCGAACTGCACGCACATCGCGCCCAGCTTCTCGACGCCCACGCCATGCTCGCCTGTGACGGTGCCGCCCACTTCGACGCAGAAGGCAAGGATCTTCTCGCCCAGCTCCTCGGTGCGCTGGAGTTCACCGGGCTTGCCCGCGTCGTAAAGGATCAGCGGGTGCAGGTTGCCGTCACCGGCATGGAAAACATTCGCCACGGGGAGGCCGTACTCCTCGGAGAGCGCAGCGATGCGCAACAGCACATCCCCGAGTCTGGCGCGCGGTATGGTGCCGTCCATGCAGTAATAATCGGGGGCGAGACGACCCACGGCAGGAAAGGCGCTCTTGCGCCCGGACCAGAAACGAAGCCGTTCAGCTTCGTCCGCAGCCACACGCAACTCCCCTGCGCCAGCCTCACGCAACAGTCCCTCCACCCGCGCGAGCTGGGCCTGGGTTTCTTCCTCGGTGCCATCGAGCTCGCAGAGCAACAGTGCAGCAGCATCCTCGGGGTAGCCCGCACGCGCAAAAGCCTCAGCGGCTCGGATGGCGAGCCCATCCATCATCTCGAGCCCCGCCGGCACGATCCCCGCGGCGATGATCGACGCCACCGCATCGCCCGCGCGCACCGGCGAATCGAAGGTGGCGAGCAGCAACCTCGCACAAGGGGGCCGCGGCAGCAGGCGCACCGTGATCTCGACGATCACAGCGAGCAGCCCCTCGGATCCACACAGCAAGGCGAGCAGGTCATAGCCCGGCGCATCGGGCGAATCCGCGCCGAGGCGCAGCCGGTCGCCGTTCATCAACACGACCTCCGCGGCGATCACGTTGTGCACCGTGAGCCCGTACTTCAGGCAGTGCACACCGCCCGCGTTCTCGGCCACGTTGCCGCCGATGGAGCAGGCGATTTGCGAGGAGGGATCAGGGGCGTAATAGAGCCCGTGCGGCGCTGCCGCCTCGGAAATGGCGAGGTTTCGCACGCCAGGCTGCACGCGCGCCGTGCAGGCCACGGGATCGATGGACAGGATGGCATCGAAGCGGGCCATCACAAGCAAAACGCCTCCGGCATGTGGCAGGGCACCGCCCGAGAGACCGGTACCCGCGCCACGCGCCACTACCGGGACGCCACGCGCACTGCA
>Ga0315905_10008275_pt1 | contig 10510 bp, 9 predicted proteins | sample LakEriMetagenome_5_FD_203522 | JGI IMG/M metagenome (GOLD analysis project Ga0315905, IMG submission 203522) | Freshwater fungal communities from buoy surface, Lake Erie, Ohio, United States - Buoy 4 MA121 | ecosystem: Environmental > Aquatic > Freshwater > Lake | place: USA: Lake Erie, Ohio... | reverse complement strand
GTTGTAATACTTGGCGAAAAGCGGGTCGATGGCGGCCGAGATTTCCTCCATTTTCATGCCCTTTGCCAGCTCCTCCGGTTTGTCGCCCACTTTGCCCAAGGTGTCATAGAACTTGTTCAACCACTCAGGATTGGACGCGGTGGGGCCGCCGTCCTTGAAGAGAACGGCAAACGCGAGGCTCGGCGTGCAAGGCATGTGGTCCTGCGACTCCCCCTTGATGCAATGGTAAAACTGAAGCTCAAGGGCGGCCGCCTCATTGTCGATTTTGTGCTCCGACGGCGTGTGGAACACAATCCTGTCCAGCACCATGGGCTTGTGCTCCGAGGTCCCGGCAATTGCGGGGCCTTCCTCGCACACTGCGTCGCAGATCTTACACGCCTGCGTGCACTGCTGCACGTTCACGGTGAAGGAGCGATCGACGTACTCGGTTAGCACCGTCGAACCCCCCTCGTACATGGGGCCATTCTTGACCGGGAAGGATGGGCCGTAGCACGCAGGCAGCGCTTGGTCCGTGGGGATGCTGATTGGGGAGCTCATTTTGCCAGTAAGGTCCGGGTCGCACAGTTGGTAGTCCTTTTTCAGCGTAGACCACAGGTCCGGCGACGAGTCAGGCCCGTCGTAGCTCCAGGGCACCTCCGGCTCGTTTGGTACCCGCTTGTAGTTCCGGATCCAGTCCTCGTAGCGGCTGTGCAGGACCGAGTCGCCGTCAATGAGCGAGTCCGGCACGCCGCTGATCGTGATCTGCGAGTCGAGGTCCTCGGTGTACGGTTCGAACCCGTCGCCTGTGTCCTCCTCGATCCAGTTCCCCCCCGAGGCCAGCATCTGCGGCTTCGCCGGCGACGCGGCCAGCAGCTGGGCGTCGATCGCGTCCCACTGAGCTTCCCTCACCGCATGCCTGCCGTGCGCCGCGGGCTGCGCTCCCGTGTCCCCCGTGACGATGTGCAGCATCTCAAAGTCCGAGAGCTCGGGTCGCGGGGCGCAGTGGACGGTGTCGCACACCAGCGACACCGCCACCAGCGCCCCCACCCACCCGAGGCGCCCTGCGCGCGCGCGGCTCGGGCTCAGCATGTACTTGAGCGACAGCCCCCGTCCGCGCAGCATTTACGCACATTCGCGTTCATATTGTGCGAGCGCGAGCGCGCGCGCACACACAAAATCACACACACACACACACACACGCATACGCTTACCCGCTAGCGGCATTGCTGCCTGCCGTGGCCCTCTTCGATCGCACCCCAGCCTGAGAGTCCAAATGTCACTTCATCAGTTTATTTTATTTTGTTGGGGTTTTTTTTGGTTCATGGGCTCACGAACAATCTTGGGATCATGCGAGCAACGACGGAGCACTGGGTGCCCTCGTAGTACCGCCGCCGACGCCGCCGCCGCCGCCGCCGTCGTCGTCGTCGCCGCCGCCGTTGTCATCGCTGCCGCCGTCGTCATCACCGCGCGCGTCCCGTCCGATAATCGTGATGATTGGCGCGGCGGCAACGGGCACGGCGGCGACGGGATCGGCGGCCTGGGTTGTGCCCCAGCATGCGCGCGCAAAATATGTGGAAATCTGCAGAAAGTCGGCGACCAATGGCTACGTAAGCGGCCAGCGGGCAAAGATGCTGCTCGGGCAGTCGGGCCTGCCTACCGCCTCCTTGCGCGCCATCTGGGACCTGGCGGACCTGGACAAAGACGGCGCTCTCAACCAAGCCGAGTTCGTGGTGAGTGGGCTCCCGCGGCGTCCCCTCGTGCACGCTGCTGCTTCCTTTCCCGTGTTGGAAGGACTTGCTGAAACCACACCGCTGTACACGCGATGGCAGGTGGCCATGCACCTCATTGACAAGGTCAAGTGCGGCCTCCCGCTCCCAAGCTTTGTTCCTGCAGAGCTCCGGGCGTCAGCGGAGGGCGCGTCTTTCGCGGGCGTAGGCACGGGCTTGCCAGAAGACGACGACGGGTTTGCGGATTTCACTGGGGCCTCGGACGTGGGAGTTGGCGATGATTTTGGGGACTTTGGCGGTGCTTTCCAGGCCCCGGGGGCCGCCGCTGCGCCGCGCGCGCCGGTGCTGTCGATGGATCTGATTGGAGCGTCTGAGGCGGCGCTACAGAATCTTCCGCCGGCTGTGAGCGCGAGCGCCATGGATGATCTCTTCGGTGCTGCGCCGGTGAGTACCAGCTGGACGGGGCGCGATGCTGTGGATGTGGATGCCAATGTCTGTCCCCTCCTTGCTACCTCCGCTGGTTCTGCTGCTTTCAGCCCAGCAGTGCAGCAGTCGCCGGTTGTGTCCAAGGCAGCGCTCTTTGCCGACTTGTTCGCTGAATCTTTCAAGCCGCAGCCCAAAATGCGAGACATGAAAAGTCCGTCTTCCTCCACTGCCCCGCGCTCTCTGCTCGCGGCGAGCCCGGCTGGCACCTCGATTCAAGATTTCGCCCCCCTCCAGACAAACCTCCTGGGAGGCGGCAAGGTGCAGCCTACACCCGCCAGCACCAACCAATCGGCGCTTGTTTTTGAACTTTTCACAGATCTTCTGCAAAAGGACGGCATTATTGAGGCGGCTCCTGCCGCTGCGGTTGATGAAGACTTTGGCGACTTTGTTTCCGATGCTTCTGCGTTTGGGTCCGCCGGCGACGGAGGAGGTGCTCTGCAGGCTGCCGCGCCCGCTGGGGCACTATCAGAGGCATTTTCCCAGTTTGGCGTCGCCGATGATGACTTCGGAGCTGACTTCGGCGCTTTTGAGGGTGGAGCTGCCGTGTCGGGAGGACAGGGGGTTGTGGAAGGGGGGCAGGCAGGACGCATCGGCGGGGGCCTGGATCCGAATGCCATTCAGAAGGGCGGGATATATTGGTACAGAGATACAAGGGATGGGGTGGAAAAGCAGGTGGAAGTGGTGGCCATTGATCGCAGCGTCCGGCCGCCGTCATTTGCCATTCGCGTTGATGGGCGGGAGCGTGAGACCGAAGCCCACCGCCTCTCTCTCCACCAGTCTTCACTGCCGTCACTGTCGAGAGGGCAGGGGTCTGTACAAGGCGGTGTTCCTGCGGCTGTTGATGCCGACTGGGGGGCGTTTGGGGATGATTTTCAAGGTGCCGATGATGATTTCGGTGCAGACTTCGGGAGAAATGACGCGAACGATGTACCGGGAAGTCTTGCGACTGTGGCCGGCAATCATGACGGGCTGTGGGACTTTGGGGACATGGTTCGCGGTGGCCTGGGAGGAAACAGTGGAGGGACTGTTGAATTTGGGGGAGGAGGTGAGGTACAAAAGGTGGAAGAAATGACGACAGCTGTCGCGGAGGTGACGGAAAGTCTGATCCAGGAGCTTGTTCACATGGGGTTTGCACGCGACCGCGCTGAAGTGGCTCTGATGAAGAGCGGGATGGATCTAGAGGAGGCAGCCCGCTGGCTATTGGGTGATGACGGCGTTGACACTAGCGCTTCTGCTCCTGCCCCCGCTCCTGTCACTCCTGCTGCTGCCGCCGGCGCTGCGGCTGCCTCTCGAGCTGTGGCAGAACAGAAGATGTCTAGTCCACCGGATCTCTTTGGGGATATGGGCGGGGACATGCTAGACATGCAGCATGGGGCTAATGGGTGGGTCACGGGCATGGACAGAAGCGAGAGCCAGCGCCAAACGATAGCCACGATGCAGCCCTTGCAAATGCTGGCGCAAACGGACAGCGACGATGACTTTGGAGACTTCACCGAGTATAAGGACGGGAATGGTGGTCTGGCACAAAGTGCGGCAGCGTTTGGGGAGGTGGGTGCAGTTGGTGACTTCGATTTTGGGGCAGATTTTGGTGCAGATGATGCCGACTTCGGTGATTTTAGTGGAGCCGAAGCTGGTGGTGCCGGGGCCAGTACACGTGGAGGGAGTCCAGGAGGTGCAGCTAAAAGCTCCAGCACAGTCGCTGATGCCTTTGCTAGCCTGCTCGAAGCAGATGGGATTCTGGGTATGATTGCAGCAGTTGCCGCTGTCTCCGCTGCTGCTGTTGCTGTTTCTCTTGCTGCTGTACTGCGGTGATTTGACATTTTGGCAGATAGTGTTGCTGCGTTTTGTTGCACCATGGTTTTCGGGCCCTCTCATAGAAGCATGGGCACATTCTCGACACCTATTGCCCAATTTAAACATAGCAATAGCCTGACACAATTTTTATTCGTGTGTTTTCCGTACACGTGCTCGTGTTGTTGTGCACATTTACTTGGACATGCAGCCGGCGCTGCCGAGGCCCCGTCCGTCGCACCCGCTGGAAACGACGGAGACGGAGCTGGAGCTGGAGTTGGGCTCACGGAGGAGGACCCAAGAATGGATGTTTTGACATCAGCTGCACCGGCACTTGTATCTCAATCTTTGCCCGGGTCTGTTGCGACGTCTAGCATGGGCCCGTGCGATGGCGATCTATCCTCTCCAATCGATGTGTTTGCTGCTTTTGAATCCACTAGTGGTCCGCTTCCATCCACTCTCGCTCATTCTGCCGAAATTGGAAGCAATGGCGCTCCTGCTTTTTCGTTCTCCACAACCCTCGCAGACGACTTGTTGCCTTCGGCATCAGGAGGTGAGGCTGTGAATTTAGTACAGAATGATGGCGACGGCGTGGGGGAGCTAGATGGTTTTGGGTTCTTGGATGATGGTTTGGGGGAGTTGGACAAGACAACTGTGAGGGGATCGGGGATTCGGTCCAAGAGCGGTTTGACTATTGAAGTGCCCTCGCCCCAGTTTGCAAAAGATAAGAGAGGTGAAGGTGTATTGAGCGAGGGAGCAACCGCATACTTGATCACGGCGGAAAGCTCAACGATTTCTTCGGGATTTCCCGCCTTCGTCGACGAACATGGTGGGCGGGGTAGTGCTGGTGCAAGCACTAAGGGGTCGGGGGCTTCTGGTTTCAGCGGAGATGCTGCGCAAATGGCAGGTGACACCGCAAGCACGGTGGGTGTGACTGGGCCTATGGGAGCGGAAGACGAGCCTGAGAATCTTTTTGCAGGACTCTCTGTCGGGGGGGGCTTGAGCGATGCAAGTGCTGGTTCTGACACCAATGCACCTTCCCCTGTAACGGATCTGCATAGCCTTTCTTTCGCTAACTTGTGTCACCAGGCCGACCAGCTCGTGATGACTCCTGTGAGTGTCTTTTTCTCGTCGTCGTCTATTCTATCTTCTTGTGCTTGAGTTACGATGAAGATGCCTCAATCATATCTGCGTTCCTAGTTGCGCGTCAGCAAGCTTGTTGCTTTACTGGCACGGAGCCCTGTCAGCGCAACAACATGTCCATTCACGCTCAGGCGTGTGCCCTGTCGAAGCAGGTGAAGACGGGTATGGCGCCAGAACAGAAACTAGCGCACGGCATGCCGACGAATAAAGGTATGGGGCCGTTCGGAGGTGCTAAATCAAAGTGTGTATCACGCCTATAAGGTTTTTTATGAATGGATGTATGGCATCAAAGGATTTGTCGCTCAGTGCCGAGATTATGTGCAGGATCCTCACGAACAGGGGCTGACGACAACAAGGATCTTGTCCAAGGCGCTTCCGTGGGAAAAGGGCTGGGGTTGTTTGGAGAAATCGTCCTCCCATCTCCAAAGTCAATGGGCATCGAACCTTTCCTGCCTTCTCCTCCGACAGCGCCCGACGTGGTGTCACCCGGTTAGAATTCGGACTCTTGAAATTGGCAGTAGTGGCGTCCGACCCTGCAGTATTCTTTTGCACGAACGTATGCTTAATGCACTGTACACTGCGAGTGATTCTTTCATGTTGGTTGCAGGCTTCGCTGATACCACGCCTTGGACACCGGGGGTCGATGCCACTGCTGCCTCTGCCGCTGCCTCTGCCTCTGCTTGCAATGTGCCAGACCATGAAGTTGGTGCTGTCAAGGGCCGACATGGAGGACATGGTGGGGCCGGAGCGACCGACAGGGGAACACGGGTTGAGCTGTCTGTGTCGCCGTTGGGTCTGGCAGCACACAGTGTGGATGGCGCTATGGAGGAGGGCATCGGTAACTTGCTGCAGGCTTCATCGTCGTCGAAGGTGGAGCAGGAGGATGAAGTGCTTGATGGGTTCGTTGATAATGGCGATCGCGATGCCGACTGCGGTGAATTTGAAGAGGGAGGCGTGGTGGTCGATTTGATGGCGTTTTCACCCAAAGCTGCCGAGTCAACGGGCGGAAGTAGCAAACCCTTTCCAGCAAAGACGGATGTGATGGAGGACGGTGGTGATAGATTGGGATTGGCAAGTCAGTTGGATGACATGGATGTGGGCGCTAAATTGCGGGTGGTGGGTCGGGGAGAAGTGGACTTGCTGGCGATGAGCCCGTTGAAGTTCGGAGAGAACGTGAGCATGGGAGAGCATGGAACAGCACGGGCGGGAGACGTGGTGGGTGGGACAGCCGTCGGCGGTGACTTGCTGTCTTTTAGTCCTCCAAAAGATGGCAAGGGTACATCTGCTGGCGATTTCAACGCCGAGTTTCCTGCTGCGAGCTCGATGGCGGAGAAGAGTGTGGCAGACGATGATTTCCTTTTTTCGCTACAGGGCAACCCGGTTGCGGGAACAGCGCCCCTTTCGACATCCACGAACAATACGATATCCTTTGTCGAAGGTGACTCAGGCTACAAATGGTTTCTGGTTACTGTTGGACATAAATACCGTGATGTACATCCGCAACACCCTCCCTGACTTGACTAAATGTGTGCAGATCTGTTCTCTGTCGCAGGGACGGCTGCAAATGGTCTAAATGAAGTCGCAGGACATAGAACGAGGACCGGGGGGGCAGAAAATGGTAGTGCCGACGCCGAGTGGGGAGATTTTGGTGGTGCTGATGATACTCAATTCGGGACCGAACACTTTGGCCTCGCCTCCGCTCCAGGTTTCAAGATTAAGGGAGATAGTGTACAAGGGACTGACAGGAGGAGAGAGGAGAGGTCGCACATACACAGAGTTCATTCACACTCTCATTGTTCATGAGAACCATTTGAGTACGAAAGTATTGCCGATCGCAAGCTAACGAACGTGTGTTCGGTTTGGATCCAGTCTCGTTGCTCGAGGTGGACTTGCTGCAGGACGGGGCTAGAGGGGTTGTCGATTTGCTTGTCGAGGGGGGGGGGGAGGGGGGTGCAGGGGATCTGCTCAGTGCGCTCGGAGGAGGAGGCAGTGATGCCTTGTCAATGTCAGCAAAAGGCGACGAGGTACGGGTGGTAAGGGCGTACCCAATTTAGGTCATGCGGGTGATTGTTGGCAAAATGTGCGCAGGCAAAGAGCTAACAGACATACAGCCACGCTGTGTGAGTGAAAGGCTCGTAAGACTCGAGCATCAACATTCTTGGCGGCTGACAGCAACGACAAAGTCTAGCGTTTCTTCACTGACTGTTGTGTGTAAAATTACCGTCTGCAACCCTTACTCACAGGGTAAATCGATCTGCAGTAGCTCTGGGAGTGCAGGCGTAGGTGAGAGGGGCGCGCTGTGGGATGCGATTCTAGGCGCGTGTTCTCAAGAATTGACTTCGGCCCATATCATTTTGACTCAGGTCTCTCGCGCTCGCTGTACCATTTGTGCGCTTGTGCGCGAGCACGAACACATGCACATTCAAATACAAAAACACACACACAGGTATTGCAAGCGCGTGACCGTGCTGTGAGTCAAAGGGACGGTCTCAGCTCCTACGATATGCTATCGCACTCGCCTCGCATGTCAGAGTACGTGCAGGTTCGAATGTGCTTACTGATGATCTGTTTTATGCCGCCCGCCACATACCTTTGTGACCGTTGCCGGGTTTGTATCATTACATTTCTTGGTACCAGTGTCAGTTGGCTTCTTCCGTAGTTCATACTTGCTGCAGCCTGGCGTGTATGTCCGCGGAAGACCCTGCCACATCTCTCATACATTATTACCATATACAGGGATGCGCAAGTGTATACAAAGTTTCGTTGCGGATTATGCACAGCGCTCGTCGAGCGTCGTCCTCTTCCTCCTCGTCGATGATCAACAGCATCAATCCCGATGTGTCTGCGCAGCGCGAGCAGCACAAGAATCTGCTGGTGCCTCTCCGCTCTCTTCTCACCGCGCATGCTCTCAGAGCGCTTAAGCCGGCCCCCGCTCGCGTCCCGCGTGTTCTCCCATCTGCTTTGTGCGCTGCAAGTGTCTATGTTGAAAACCCAGGCACGGGCATGCCTACGCATTTTTGCCTTGGGGACCTGCAGGCGATGGGAACAAAACTCGAAGAAGTTGTGAGTAACGGCCCTGAGGACTGGCTGGAATTGTGGTGCCTAGAGCTCCAATGCACAAAGGATATGAAGGTTCGAATTTGTGAGCGAGAAACGAGAAACCAAGGCCGAATTTCCATACACCGTTTCCTGAGAGTTCTGCATTGTTCTATAGCCTTGCCGTGTGCGCAAACATGACGAGCTCACTAAATTTCACCCTCATGTGCACAGAGCCGGAGCCGGCGGGAGCGCGAACGCGACCGCGAAAATGAGATCGGCTATGGTGGCAGCAGCAGCAACAATAGTGGCAGTAATAGGTGTGGGGTCTGCAACGTGGATTTGAGCAGCATTGGGCCCATGGAAGGGATGGTTTCGTGGGCGGGGGGCATGGGGGATGGGTTTGGGGCCACAGCTTTGGGCGCGGGCGGGATTGGGAGTGGCCACCGCCGATTTCATTCGAGCTGCATCAATTTTGCATTGCATCGCTGTTTGCCCGTGCTGTTGGAAGCGATTCAGTGATACGTAAATGTAGTTGGAACTTCTTGTTTCGATTTCTCCCCTTCGGCCGATTTCATTCGAGCTGCATCAAGTTGGCATTATATCGCTGTTTGCCCATGCTGCTGGAGTGATTCAGTGATCGTTACTGTTGCCTCTTGTTGTGTCGATTTCTCCCCCTTAGCCCGTGTTTGTGCGGGGCGCTCTCCTGCTTGTACCAAACCACCCACCCCCCATTCTTTTCTGGGCAACTGAGCTGAAAAAACATGCTACAGGGCCCAGGCCGCAATCACAAGTGTCCCACTCTCTAGGGCATTATGTTTCGCGCGATTTCCGATCTGAAGGAATCCGCCCTTGTCTTCTACCCACAGCACAAACCTGGACACTTGTATCACACAGGAGTAGAGTGCATTCTCAGCAGAAAGACGATGCGAACAAACTCAAGCAGAGTTATGCAATCTCCTGTTCAGGACTGGAACCGTTAAAAGACTCGGAAATTTCAAGTATTTGGGGTCCAAAATATCCTTATTTTCACCGGCCGGGGAAAAATAGACCGGAAAATCGCGCCACACCAAATTTTTCATTACCACAACCCCACAGGGCCTCTGGTGGGCGCGCAAGCTCCGCGATTGTGCGCGTTTTTAGTGCGCCAGAAGTCACTTGTCTCAGACCTTGTCTCACAGATAATTAATTACAACGGACTGTCCCAGAATAAATAAATCTCTCCGGTCCTCAAAGCTATTGAAGACCCAGTACTCATTTCTTGGGTCGTACGACGAGAAAATTTGTGCCGAAGCATGCACAGCTCTGAATCTCCGTATCGGGGTCCCGGAATGCAGCGTGCCTGTTCATCAACATGATCACCCTTCAAAACGATTTCGTTTGTAGCATACAAATCAAATAGAGACACTCATGGCAATCTGACAATCGGCACCAGATCTGTGATGCATGACATACCTGCCGATCTCCTCGGAGATCTTGACGGAGTCAACTACTTTTTCATGTTCTTGCGCGAGGTGCAATGCAAAAGATAGAGCTCGATTGATTTCTTCGTGGCTGAGAAAAGGATCTTTGCCTGTTGAAACTTTAGGGGACAAGGGGCTTGAATCTCTGGTCGCATTCGCGGCTCCCAGCGGATCCGACATCAATGTGCCTGAGCCAGGATGAGCCCAATCATCATAATTCTGTGAATGGGCGCACCCAGCCCCACTATCCCGCTAGGCAGGGTATCTTTGCCTGTGTGCGCTGCGCCCTTTGACGCCGATGAATGGGGAGTCCACCGCAAAGAAACAAATGTGCGAGCACACACCTGGCACGCGAGATGAGGCGGCCGACGACCCCCCTGCTGGTAAGTCCCGCGACTTCGAGCAAAATGCTGAACTTGAACCATGGCCCTGGTTTGCTACATACGCTACATCTGCTCGTGTCATACGCGAGGGTCTGTTATTGAAGGCGAAAGAATGTGGACATCACGATGTCCACATTGGTGGCAAAGACGAGAGACAAAGGCAGAGGCAGAGACAAACAGCGGCAGAGCACATCTTTGGTTGGTGCTATTGCAAAACTTCTCGATTGAGCTGGAGCTTTTGGCACGCAACGGGTAGTGATGACGGTGGGAGGAGGGGAAGCACCTGGTGCAATCGGTGCATTACCCATTTCAATCTTGACCGGTGCATCCCCTATTTCAATCTTGAGTGGAGGCTCTGAATATTCATGGCTGCAATTCTTCCGTGGCGAGTCAGGCTTTGAATACTCATGCTTCCGGTGCCTCAGAACCTCCACAGTGTAGACTGCCATCGTCTTTTTGCGCTGCAGCACGATTTCTACTGCCGAATGAAGCTCGCCGCGTA
>Ga0315905_10008272_pt1 | contig 10512 bp, 24 predicted proteins | sample LakEriMetagenome_5_FD_203522 | JGI IMG/M metagenome (GOLD analysis project Ga0315905, IMG submission 203522) | Freshwater fungal communities from buoy surface, Lake Erie, Ohio, United States - Buoy 4 MA121 | ecosystem: Environmental > Aquatic > Freshwater > Lake | place: USA: Lake Erie, Ohio... | reverse complement strand
GCTGTACAATCAGCACTAAGAGCAGAAAATGAAGTTAAAACAGCTGAAGCACAAGCTAAAATTAAAGTAGCAACTGCTGCTGGTAATGCTCAAGCAATGTTGACAAGCGCTAAAGCAGAAGCTGAAGCAAACCGTTTGAAACAACAAACAATTACACCAATGTTGTTGCAGCTTGAGTGGGTTAATAAATGGAATGGTAAATTGCCTGAGACAATGTTAGGTCAAGGTAGCAATACATTTTACGGATTGAATAAATAAAAAATTAAAAAACATTTTAAAGAGAGGTTTGGTTTTCCAAGCCTCTTTTTTTATATTAACAGTATGAAAATAGTATTAGAGAAAGGTCAAAACTTATTTTTTACTAGTGATACTCATTATAATCATTCTAACATTTGTAGAGCAACTACAAGGTGGACTGATGCTGATAGTGTGACTCGTGATTTTAAATCACTTGATCATATGAATGACACTATTGTTAATAATATTAACGAGGTAGTGGGTGAAAATGATATCCTAATTCATTTAGGTGATTGGTCATTTGGTGGATTTGAAATGATTGAAGAGTTTAGAAACCGTATTGTATGTAAGAATGTTCATTTAGTGCTTGGTAATCATGACCACCATATTAAACGTAATAAAGACGGTATACAACGTTTATTCTCATCAGTAAATCATTATATTAACTTAGATGTTAGATGTCCTTCACTTATAAAGAAAGGTGAGATGCATAAATTTAAGTTTGTATTAATGCATTTTCCTATCGCAAGTTGGGATGGTATGAATGATAATGTTATTCATCTTCATGGTCATGTTCATTTGCCTAAGCATCAAAGAATTGCTGAAGGTAGAGCAATGGATGTTGGAGTAGATGGAAATGACATGTACCCATTAGGCGTGTTTGGAGTACTTAATTTACTTAAAAACCAACCAATTAAAAAACTAGTATTACCTAAAGATCATCACGAACGTAGATTATGAAAGAATTAATATTATTAAGAGGATTACCAGGTTCAGGTAAGTCAACATTTGCAAAACTTGTTTGCAATCAACATGTTGAGGCAGATATGTTTTTTATGCAAGATGGAGAATATAAGTTTGATGCTTCTAAACTTAGGCAAGCACATGCTTGGTGTCAAGAAAAAACTGAAACATGGATGAAAATGCGTTATAATGTAGTTGTTTCAAATACATTTACTCAAGAATGGGAAATGGAAGCGTATTATAAATTAGCTGAACAGTATGGTTATAGAGTACATTCTATTATAATGGAAAATCGTCATGAAGGTATTAATGAACATAATGTACCAGCAGACAAACTAGAACAAATGAAAAATAGGTTTGAGGTAAAGTTGTAAAAAATTTGGAAATTTAAAAGAAAGATATTATATTCACGTTATGGAAAATCAAAATAGTGTATGTTTTGTAGCTCGTATTAATGAGATTAAACCAATTGAAGGTGCTGATAACATTGAGTTAGCAGTTGTGGGTGGATGGAACTGTATTGTAAAGAAAGATAGTCATAAAGCATATGAGTTAGTTGTAGTAGCAACTACAGATGCTGTTATACCTCAAGAATTATCAGATGCAATTAATGTAACTAATTACTTACGCAAAGGTCAACGTGTACGTACTGTTAAGTTGAGAGGTGTTTATTCTGAATGTTTAGTTATTTCATTAGATAGTTTACCTCAAATGAAAGAGCAATATGCAAAGGGTATTGGTTACTATTGGGACGAAGGTGCAGATTTGATGGAAAAATTAGGTATCTTTAAATATGAACCACCAGCAGTTGAAGTACAACTAGCCTCCGGACGTAAAATTAGATATAGTCAAAATCCAAACTTTGGTATTTACTATAAGTTCCCAAACATTAAAAACGTTAAAGGAATGTTTAATGAATTTGATGAAGTAGAAGTAACTAGAAAAATCCATGGTACTAATGCTCGTTATGGTATTGTTAAGAAAAACAAATTATCTATTTGGGATAAAGTAAAACGTTTCTTTGGAGACAAATGGGTTGATTATGAATACGTTTATGGTTCACATAACGTTGAAAAAGGATCCGATTCACAAGGTTTCTATGATAGTGATGTTTGGAAAACCATTGCTGAAAAATATCATATTAGAGAACAATTGTGGAATTTGTTTAAATCTTTACAAGATGTTTATGAAATTGGTTCCGGTATTGTAATCTATGGTGAAATTTATGGTCCTGGTATTCAAAAGAACTATGACTATGGTTTGAAAGAAATTGAATATGCTGGATTTGATATGACTATTAATGGTGAATACACACCATGTAGTACTAGTTTTATGTATCATGATATGTTAGGTTTGAAATATGTGCCTGTTTTGGCTGCTGATACTTGGTCTCAAGAATTGCAAGAAAGATATATGTTTGATAAAATCGAAGGAACTAAAGTACCACATGAAGGTGTTGTGATTAAATCTATAGATGGTGACAGACATAAAGTAGCTAAAATAATCAATCCAGAATATTTGATTTATGGTGAAAAAAATAACGTAGGAGATTCACACTAAAAATAAAACAAAATGATAACAGGAGTACAACCTAAACTATTAGTTGCCATTGATGAAAATGGCAACATAGGTCTTGATGAAAATCAAGCTGAATTGATGGGCTTAATTGAAAAAGAATTTAATTGGAAATTAGTTCGTGAACGTGATGGATTAACTAATCAATCTAAAGATATTAAATGGATTGAATGGAATGAAGAAGGTAGATTTAAAGCTGATCATAAAGAACCAGCGGTGGGACGAGCATTACTTATGTCTCCATTTAATGATTTTTTTACTTGGATGACAACAGATGTTACAGAAATTTTGGAAAACCAAGATGGTTATATTAAATTTAGGACACGAAATAGTAATTACGAGTTATGGAAACTAAAAAACGATTAACTAGAGAACAAAAACGAGAACAAGCTGTTGTTGATTTAATTAATCAAATGTTTATTATTGCCGGTCATGAAGTTACATTTGACGATATTAAGGACCGAAAAGATGATTGGTATATGAAATGGACTATGACTGTTGAGCAGAGTGAAGAATTGAAAAAATGGGGTATAGATTACCTACGTAAGAATCTTAAAATAAATAAAGCTTCAGCCGAAAAGGAAATGATGTGGTTTAATTTACAATGGGGTTTAACTTATTCTAATTGGGAAGAATATAATAGAAAATGAGAATCAAAACATATAGTGTGGTAATGATTAAATCATTATTTATAATTCCAAACATATGGGTAACATGGAATCATCTTTATGTTAGTATATCTTTTGGTTGGTTAAAATGGACTTACGATATTGATTTTTATAAAAAATAATGAAAAATAAAGCATTTAAAACAACATTAGAACTAGGTTATAACAACGGTTTCCAAATGACATTTGAAAACGGTTGCACAATCAGTGTTCAATTTAGTAAATACACCTATAGTGATCAAGGTGAAACAACAGCAGAAGTAGCTGCTTGGGATAATAAAGGCAATTGGTTGATGTTTGATGGAGATAAATGGACTGAAATTGAAAATGGTTCTGATGTTATGCCTCATCAAACAGCAAGTGATGTTGCTAAATTAATTTACACTTTAAGTCAATGGTAATATGAATGTACATAATTTAGATAGAGAAGAAATGGAATCACTTTATAGTTTATTAGGTAAAATGCTTAATAAAAATGAAGATAAAAAAGAACCATTAGATGAAATGATTGATGAGATCATGGATGAATTTAATTTTGCTATAGTACATAAAACAATGGTAGCTTTAGATTGGAAATGGGCATCATCTAAAAACTATATACCTAGTATGGATGAACTAAGAATAGAAGCAGAACGTTTGTTACGAGATGCTGCTGACATAAGGTTAAATATGTTTAGAGATGAACTTTGGGAATCACCTATCGGCTGCAGTACAGGAGGGTTTAAAGCAACAGCATGGTGTAATGAAGATAAAACTAAAATTACAAGATTAAATTTAGACTTTGTAGTATCATCTTGGATGTCAAGAATTAATTAATATGAATATTAAAACTATACTTCGAGAAGGTGATTTAATTGAAGACAATGAGGGTAACATAATAGAAAAACAACGTGATTGGAGTAATGGTTGTGTTATCGAACAATGGCAGTGGTATAAAGGTAAAAATATAGCACATAGACAGATTTATAAAAACAAACAATGGGAGACTCAATATAATAAAACATCAGATCGAAGAAACTTTTGGCAATATTTAACTGTAAAAATTGAATTTCCTGAACCATACAATCCAAAGAAATAATGGATCAACATAGAAAAGCAGCATTAGAAATTATTCATGAATATTATTATGCTTTGCCTAATAACGGTTATTTAAATCATGGTCTATTAAGTTGTGATAAGCGTTATAAAGAAGCAACACAGTGTGCTTTAATAGGTGTTAAACGAATTATTTTAATTTTAGAATTCATGTCAACCGAATCAAATGATCCTGCTATTATGGGTAGAATAAATTTCTATGATAAGGTACAAGATGAATTATATAAAATACAAGCCGATAACCATAAAATGAAATTAAATGAGCTTCCTACATCATCTGAGTATGAAATAAGTGCAGAAGAAGCAGTAGCATATTTTGAACGAGCAGAAAAAAACAAGAATAATGAGCAACAATAATATCAAAACAGTAAACATGGATGAAAATACATTGAATAATGTATTTGAGGATTTAAATTTCTTATCTAAATTGATGGATGACATGGTTTCAGATTTACACAATGTAAAGGGCGGTCAACAAGCAAGACACAGTTATATGCTTTATAGAGAGTATATGTGGAAAATTAAAGCTGAATTGAAAAAAGGCATACAAGAAAAACAATAAATTTGGAATCCCGAGATAGGATTCGTATATTGACGACATAAAGGAATTAAGGTTATGCAAGAAGAGAGATTTAAAGTTACCAAGTACGAAAACAATCCAGATTGGGATAGAATTGACATCAAACAGAGATGGTCAGAATGGACTATTGATGGTTGTTTGGATGGTGATGTTGAATTTTCATGTTATACAAATGATAGTGGTACTCATAGTTTGTTTGTAAACCAAGATGAACTAAAGCAACTAATTGAATTTCTACAATCTAAAGTTAAATAAAATTAAATAAATGATAACATTAATAGTATTATTTACAGTATTGTATCTCATTTCATGGTACAATCTTTATAAAGAAAATTGGGATGTTGTTATGATGCCTTTATTTTGGGATATAATTTGGCGGATGGGAAATATTATAATTGTATTAGGATTAATTATTTTAATAGGACTTTATTTACCATAACAAATGATATACACAGGCAAATCAGCAGACGGAAGTGATATGTACCCAGCTAATGGATTATATCTTTCCCCAGACGGTGAACAATGGTCTAACATGCCCTTCACTAAAGAAGATAAAATGTGGGATCAAATTTACAATCACCTAGCATCTAACTTAAGATCACCAAGAATGGAATATGAACTTATTCAACAAAAGAAATCAAAGTTAAGTAGGAGATTGCGAGACCATCTTGTATATTTAATGGAAAATGAAAAATAAAGAACAAACAGCAGTAGAGTGGTTTTTTATGACTATGAATATTTGTGGACTATTACCAACTGAAGAAATAGTTGAATATTATAATCAAGCCAAAGAAATGGAGAAGGAGCGGATGATTGGTTTTACAAACAAATACATAAACGAAGAACTTTGGGTAAACTGCAACGCAATTGAATCTGACAGCACTGTAGAACAATACTACGAAAAAACATACGGAGGTAACAAATGAATAAAATAGACAACATATCAGGACTAACATGGGACGAATATGGTAATCCAATTCCCTTGACAGGCGATACAAATAACACTCCAGCTACAATTGATATGTGGACGCTAAGACAAGGTATTACAATGTACTTAGATGATCTTGATTTATATGGAACAGATGCTGAAGTAAATACAGCAACAGATGTGTTATGGGATTTTGTTAGGTATGTTGAGGCAATGGGTGTATCAGTTGATGATGAAGACGAAATAGAAGATGAACAATGACACAACACGAATTTACAGAACATAGAAATACATGGCTAAAAGAATGGGCCGATAAATGGAGACTGCTTGATATTGACTTTGAATGTTACATGCTTATGAAAGGTATGACCTCTGAAGAATATAAAACAATGAATGAGGATAGTTGGAAAGCATCTGAATTAACTGATGATGATTGGAGTGAAAAATTAATATAAATGGAACTAAGAGAAATATTACGTAACAAAACTAGACGTGAACATTGGAATGTAACAACTTATAATGTTACATTTCCAGCTGAAGTAAGTATGGTTGAGGGTGAAAATATATTAATGCATCCGGTTGACATAATTGGAAGTTATATTTGCGCTGATGAACGTTATTATGAATTTAATATCATGGATATGTTTTGGGATTATATTCCATTTGAAGGTACATTCTTAGATATTGGAGCAAACATTGGTAACCATGCTTTAATGTTTAATAGGTTTAGACCAAATACAACAATACATTGTTTTGAACCAATATTAAAAAATTATATTTTACTCCATGAGAATACTAAAGACAAACCAAATGTTAAAACACATCATATTGGGTTAGGAGTAGCAAATGAAATGGTTCCAACCTCTCAACCACATCAAAACAATCCTGGTGCAACTAAAATTGATAGAGAAAATGGAGTGGGAGAGACAATAATAATAATTCCAGGCGATACAATGAACATTACAGATGTAACGTTTATTAAAATTGATGTTGAGGGACATGAACGTGAGGCATTAATGGGATTAAATCAAACAATTGCAACATACAAACCAAACATATGGATAGAGGATTTTACAGGTGAAGGGATGGAATGGTTAAAACAAGAACATGGATATGAGGTGGTGATGGATGATGGTGGTTATGGAAATTATATGATGACAAGTAAATAACAATGAATAAAGAAATTATACCACACTTAATATTAGTAACATTGTTAACATGGGTTGCATGTTACAATGGATGGGCAACAAATTTTCGTCATATAAGGCGAACAAAATTCTATGAAAACGTTTGGGCAATATAATATGATAAAAAATGATAGTATTAGCAGCAATAATTGTATCTTGTCCTTTATGGTTGATAGCATCATTTCTAAAAGACATAGTTAAACAAGGATATAAAAAATGAAAACATATAGAAAAATAGCAACAGTACAAGCCAAGTTATTTGAACAAGGGGATGAAAATGGATTCATACATCCTGGAGGTATTGGAGGTGTAATAACAGATTTAAAATCCGGATTTAAACCAGATTTGGTACCATACATTAAAACATTAGAAAATCCACATCACATAGGTGAATTTGGTAAACATTATATCTGTGTGGGTGTGAAGGGTGAACGATGGTTAGTAGAAAAAGATATATTTGAATCAACATACGAGGAGGTAACATGTGATAAAGAAACTAATTAATCGTTGTAAGATGGAATGGGAACTATTTCAACTTGTAGACTCTGTAGCGTTCAATAACATGCCTCAATGGAAACAAGAGGAATCAATAAAACAAATAAAAACCAAATACGGGTATAACATATGAAAGTTTATAGACACAAACTAACTAAGGCAATCATGAGCGAACATGATTACAATCATTTATCAAGTTATCAACAGCAACAAATGGAAGAAACTAGTGCAGTAACTTTTCTAAAGAAATGGCTGATGACCAATCTATTAGACAAAGATGAACTAGAACAAATGTCCCGAGACACATCTTATTGGGTAAGTGAAATGAATGAGGGGGGAGTGAAAGAGGAGATGAATGAGACGACGGTGAATAATAATCCAGGTCTAACGATGGACATGTTTGGTCCAAACACGGAGACACATACAATAGCAACCCCGTCGGGTCAAAACAATACGGGAACATATCCTGAACCGGGTCAAATATGGTCACATTATAAGGGTGGACGGTATGAGATAGTTGCGATGTGTAACCATACAACAACAAATGAGGTAATGGTAATCTATAAATCACTCTCGTTTAATGGGTTTCATGCTCGCCCGTATAGTGAATGGCATGATGAGGTATGGAATGGTCCTCATTGTGTGAGGAGGTTTGAATTGGTATGTTGGTAATATGGGCGATAGAGAAATAACACAATCCAAAATTAAACACACTATAAACTATGTTGAATCGTTAATGCATAAGTTGACGGACGATGAGTTGGATGAGTTAATAGACGAGTTAGTACATTTATATGCACGCTATAATGTCTATGTCCAATCACGCAATGGTGACCAACCTAAATAATACGGATATCAAAATATTATTATATTTGTATTGTATGTGACAAAACGGGGGTGCGGTGTGGTATGTAAGATAAAGGGCATGTTAACCCCTTTTCCGCGCGCGGCCAATCTCTCCCCTATATAAAAGAGGATATACTTTCTTTAACACTTGGCTTGGCCTTTAGTAAGCATGATGTTATATTTAAGTATAATAAGAAATAAAGGTTATGGAAAATATGAACATTGTAAAAAGAAAAGGTCGCCCAAGCACAAAAAATGTTACTTACACTCCATCTTTGATTGATTTTTCAAAGGTAACTAAATTGAATAATCTGAATATTGATCCTAAAATGATGAACACATTTAAATCAGGATTGAAAATTGATAATTTGATTTCGCATGAAGGAGGTATTCCAGCCGCAACCAACATTATGATGATCGGTGACCCAGGAGTAGGTAAAACAACTGTATTGTTGGATGTATTATCTGCTGCTCAAAACAAAGGAGCAAAATGTTTATTTATTTCAGGTGAGATGGGTAAGAAGCAAATGTTTAAGTACACACAACGTTTTCCACAATTCGGAAACATTGAAACATTGTTTATGCAGGATTATTTAGAGTTCAATACCAAAGATGTTATCGAACAGGTTTTGAACATTGGTTACGATATCGTTTTGATTGACAGCGCAGCTGAAGTTATTGACGGTGTTAGAGATGATAACAATTGGGATCGTAAAATGGCTGAGGCATGGTTGGTAGATGTTTGCACTAAAAATAACAAGGGTGAGAACAAAACAAACGCTTACACTTCGTTTTTGTTGATCCAACAAGTAACTAAATCAGGTGTGTTTGCAGGTTCAAACAAATTGAAGCACTTGGTTGATGCAATGGGAGAGATGCGTCGCGAATCAGAGCGTGATGGTTCAGGTACATTTATTAACTTTACTAAAAACAGAAACGGTTTGGTTGATAACAAAATGTACTACGAATTGAATAACAGCAAAATCGTTTACGGTAATGTAATCGTAAACGAGGAGGCCTAATATTAATAGTCAGGTGGCGGAACGGTAACGCAAGGTGCTCCAAACGGTGAGTGTACATAACCTACCTAAAGTACAGGTTCGAATCCTGTCCTGACTTCAAAAGAAGGTAACACTTGGCTTGGCCTTGTGTGATGGTGATGTTATATTTATAGCATAATAAAAATAAATAAAGGTTATGAAAAACATTATCATCGCAAACAGAAACAAGGATTTGAAAGTGTTATCACTTATGGGTGAATTTAAAGCAGGTAAAGGTACTTACCGTGTCATCACTAAATGCCAAGCCGGGTTTATGGTTTCGAGTGAGATTGAAGCTAATAGTGCTATTGATGCGTTCCGCCGTTACAAGCCAAAAGCAATTCAATCGATTGCCTTTTTATTAGAAAGTGGTTATCCAATTACTGTTTATGCTCGTGCCGGTAAGAAGGTTTGGGCGAGTGAGTGTTTCTTGAGTGGGGTGACTGTAGGTGATATTAACCAAGCACTTCATAACACAGCATTGTATGGCCAAGGCCAATACGAGGCAGTTAATGCTAAGACATGGGCTGATAAGGCTTATGTGATGAATGAGGTTAAGGAGGTTGCAGCATAAGTTTGGCCTCCCAAACACACTATGTTATATTTAAGTATAATAAAAAATAAATAAAGGTTATGGTAAAAATAGGAGATAAAATTTTAGTTAAAGACAAGGATTTGAAAGGTAGAACGTTCACTGTAATTAGCACCGACGGTAAAACAGCTTATATTCAGGATGTTCATAACTTTGAAAGATGGACTGTAAGTGTTAAAATTATACGCTAATAATATAGATATGAAAAATATTATCAAACAATCAGTAATTGGTGGGCTTTATTTATTTTCAATAGCTTCTTTTGGAGCTGCGGTTGTAATTACCTTTTATGCCCTAGCAGGTAAGTAGTATGCATTATGGTGTGTGTACGTAGTACGTACGTATACATCACCGGATAAATACCACGTGCGTTGATATCACTGTAACGTTGGATATGTGTAAAAAAGGCATTAGATGTAAAAACAGATCGTAAACGATTTTTACCATCGATGCTGTATATACTTATATCCAATACCACATATCAAAATCTCAAAATGGAAAAAGGAATAAAAATACAAGGGACATA
>Ga0315905_10008270_pt1 | contig 10514 bp, 9 predicted proteins | sample LakEriMetagenome_5_FD_203522 | JGI IMG/M metagenome (GOLD analysis project Ga0315905, IMG submission 203522) | Freshwater fungal communities from buoy surface, Lake Erie, Ohio, United States - Buoy 4 MA121 | ecosystem: Environmental > Aquatic > Freshwater > Lake | place: USA: Lake Erie, Ohio... | reverse complement strand
TGGAATAGGCAGCGATGCGAGCATTGATCTCGGCGTTACGTGCCACTTCGATGGCTGTGGCTTGGCGAGTTCCGAAGACGGGATGATCGTACTGGTCCGCGACCTTGGCTGGGGTAATCAGCACAAGCCGGGGAGCCGACTCGCCGTTGTACTTCTGGCCGAGGGTGTGCTTCACAAACCCGTCGAGTTCTCCTCGGAACCCGGCGAGCCCCGCCTCCCCCTTCCAACTCTCGTTGTAGCCAAAGAACGCCAGCACCACGTCGGTCTGAGTGCGAGTGAGCCACTGGTCCGGCGAGCCAAAGTCCTGCGACCGCAGCCGCATATTCAGCTCATCGCCCGAGAACCCCAGGTTCCGAAACGAGAGTTTCTGCTCGCGGAAATGAGTCTGAAAGACCGCTTCAAACAGCCCGTCATGCTGCAACCGGTCAGCCATCGTATTGCCGATCAAGCTGACATGATCTCCCGATTGAAACGCGAACTTTCCGGGCTCCGCAGCTGTGGCACTGGCCGAAATGCACCAACCGAGCAAAACGAGCCCAACACCGAGAGCAATCCGAATCATGGCACCTTCCCCGTCGATCATCGAAGTTCATGGTCTGAACTGTGGAGCAGACGATACCAACCGGACCGCTCTGATAAAAGCGGCCCGATCCAAGTACGACGATTGAAGAACCTGCCCACGAACCTCCGCCTTGACCTCGGTCTTCCCCTACAGTGCAGTCCGAACCGAATGTGCCGAGGATTCCGACCGCTCCAGGAGTTCCTCGTATTCCAAGCCGACAAGCCTCGGCAGCTTGGATGATCGCTTCTGAGGCGCATTTAGGTGACATCGCAACGGACTTCTCAGAGAGTCTGACCGGGCCACATCGGGCATCTCGTTTGCGTGAGCTACTATTCACGGGATGACTGAGGGGGAGACTGCGAGCGTGTCTGAACGAGTTCCGACGAGTCGAATCTCAGGGGCCGACGGGCTGCGAGCCCTGGCGTGCTTGTGGGTCTTTTTTCATCACGCAGCCATCCGGATTGACCCGCTCGAAATCCGTTGGCACGAATCACTGCACACGCAGGGGATGCTCGGCGTGGCCATCTTTTTCGTTCTTAGCGGGCTGTTGCTCACGATTCCGTTCTGGCAGGCCCTGTGCGGACAGCGTACGTGGCCAATTATGTCGAGTTACGCGACGGCCCGTTTGGGACGCGTGGTTCCCGCCTATCTGGTGTGTCTGCTGGGCTGCTGGCTTCTTGCACCCTCCAGTCCAGACCGGGCCCTGCGAATCGGAACGGCAGTAACTTTTACCAATTGGATCCACTGGCGAACATTTTTTCCCTCACCCATCAACGCGGCATTGTGGTCGATCGGAATCGAGGTCTGTTTCTACGCATTGTTGCCTCTGTGGGCACTGGGATTGAAGCCGTTCAAGAAACCACTGGGGTGGGCGTTCTACTGGATGGTCACTCAACTGGTGATCATCGGGGTTCAGGTTCTCGTGTTGAATCGGATCGATCTCTGGACTTCGGACACTCAGACTGCTGATCCGCTGCAGAACTATGCGCAGGGACTGGTCCCCTCGAAGAACCCGCTGGGGTTGTTCTCGCACTTTCTGTTCGGCAGTGCAGCTGCGGGCATCCTGATTGTGCTTTGGAAGCCCAAGGAGCAGGCGGAATCGAGCCCGGGGCACTGGAATCGGTTCGATATCCTCGGTTTGGCCTGCGTGGCGTGCCTGGCCATCCAGATTCACCCGAAGTCGTTACCAGTCCCTCAAGGGACAGCCTGGATCGAGCGTGCACAAGTCTGGGCGATGCACTATCAGTGGCCCCTTTTTCCCGCGGTGACGGCCGCTCTACTGCTGGCGATGCATCGCTCGAAGATCCTCGGCCGGATTTTCGACAACCGAGTCTTATCAGGTATCTGCACGCTGTCCTATGGAATCTACCTGTGGCACATGGTCGTTCTGGAACTGTTCTGCAAGACCTGCCCCTGGACTCTCGGCACCCTGCCCCGGCAAATCGCCGCATCGCTGGTCTCGCTGGCGATCACCGTCGTTCTGGCGGGGATTTCCTACAAGTACATCGAAGTCCCCGCGATGAACCTGATCAGACGACGTTCATCCCGCGCACCTGATCCGCAACCCGGCGAGGCACGCAGTCTGTCACCACTTGCGGGCGCTTAACACAGACATCGAGTCGCCCTGGTGCAGGAACTTGTTCGGTCTGATTCCGGGATCGCATAACCGCGTCTTTCTGGGTTGACAGCCGAACAGGTACGCGCGAAGATCGAGTCACTCAGATGACAATGGCAGTCCCTGACTGCCATTTCCCAGTTCCGGGCGGAGTTCTCCGCTCATCGCGTCTTGCAAAAGGTTCCCATCATGGCGGCTGCCAATCAGCGTCGCTTGGACATCGAAGAAGTGGGCGACGTGACGGTTGCTCGATTCGTGGACAAGAAAATCCTGGATGAAAACAACATCCAGATGATCGGAAACCAGCTGTTTGGTCTAGTCGATCAAGACAAGCGTAAGAAGATCGTCCTCGACTTTTCCAACGTCGAGTATCTGTCGAGTGCGGCTCTGGGCAAGCTGATCACCATGAACAACAAGGTGAAGACCGCCGGCGGCAAGCTCCGTCTGTGCTCGATTCGCCCGGATATCTACGAAGTCTTTGCCATCACCAAGCTGAACAAGCTGTTTGATATCAAGGATGATCAGGCCGCCGCGTTGGCGGGGATTTAAGCTGGTCGGTGTCCAGCCGACAGAGGTCAGAATTCTTACGAATTCTGCTACGAGATCATCGTCTCTCAACGAAATCAGCCTGAAGAGTGTCTTCAGGCTGATTTGCATGGGTCTGGCTGCATCGAGGCGATTTACTTCTTCGCCAGTTCGGCCTTGATCGCGTCAAGCACCTGGGGATCGTCAGGCTGGACACCGGTCTTGAACCGGGCGACCACCTTGCCATCCCGACCGATCAGGAACTTCTCAAAGTTCCAGCCGATCTTTCCGGCGTGCTGAGGGTTCGTTTCGGGGCTGGTCAGGAACTTGTACAGCGGGGCGGCCTTCTCGCCGTTGACGTCGATCTTGGAGAACATGTCGAACGTCACGTTGTAGTTCGAAGTGCAGAACTTCTTGATGTCTTCTGCTGAGCCCGGCTCCTGCTGACCGAACTGGTTGCACGGGAAGCCCAGGACCACGAACCCTTCGTCCTTGTACGCCTTCTGCAGGTCCTGCAGCGCGGCGTACTGTGGAGTGGCTCCGCACTGGCTGGCCACGTTGACGATCATCACGACCTTCCCCTGATAGTTCGACAGGGGGACATCCTTGCCATCGATATCTTTGACCGTGAAGTTCAAGGCAGCAGGCACGGCGGTCTCTTTCTTCTCTTCAGCAGGCAGGAGGGCTGACAGACCCAGCAGCAAAATGGAAAATGCAGCAAGACGTTTCATGGGGAGGTCCTTGGAAGGCGGGCAATGGAGGCAGGAGACCGCGCGCTCGGTCTACCAGAATTCTATCCACGCGGCTCTCGCTCGCCAAATCGGACAGCCAAATCTCGCGGGAAAACTTGAGTGAAAATATCGGAAATGATCTCAGGCCAATTCGGCAAGCCGGTCGGCTCGCCTTCCGAATCTAAATCGACCGCGGTGAGCTGAATCGCCCAGCGGCCGAGCGGGTCGATCCACCCGAGCGTGTTGCAGGAGCCACCGGAGCCACTGCCGGAGCGGTCTGGTCGGGTTCGATCGCTGGGGAGACCTGCTCGACTGGCGAGCCCGGCAAGTTGCTGGTGGCCTCAGGAATGGGGATCACCAGTTCGAGGCCCAGCGGCAACCGGTTCATATCAACGACCCGATCGCGATTCGCTTTCAACAATTCCCCGTAGTTGGTCGTGCCCAATTCCTTAAGGGCAATACCGCTCAGCGTGTCGCCAGCTTTCACGCGGTAGGTCCGAGTGTGAACGACGACCTCTGGTTCGACCTCGCGCGGCAGCTGAGGCACCGTTCGCTCAATGCGTTCGGCCGGGAAGACTCGAGGATCAACTGGAGTCGGCTCGGAGCGAGTGGTCTCGGAGCGAGTGGTCAGGGGGACGGAATCGATCGGCGTGGGCACCGGTTCAACGGGCAGAACTTCCTCGACTGGCAGCAACTCGGGCTCTTCCGGCTGCGGAGCATAGACCTTGGCGTTCGTTAGCCCGATCGCCACATCCAGTTCCGAGGCGGTTTCCAGCGGCAGATCGGTCTGTCCTTTGAGGTCCTGCCGCGGAAAGCAGAGCGCAGCAGCAAAGCCGATCACGAGGATCGCCATCGCCAGTCCGAGCTTGGTGTCGCGGTGCATGGATGCCGAACGTGCCGGTTGTGCAGGTTCCTCCTCCGCGCTCCCACGGCGCGGAATTCGATACTCTATCCATGCCCTCAAACCGCAGACTGTCAAACGATGTTTCGAAAAAGAAACATGTTTCCGAAAAACCACAGGTCTGGTCGTAGCGAACAGTCCAGGGATTCCGTCAGTTCCGACTACGATGCAGCCTGTTTAAGTGTCCACCACTTCTGCCAGTCGCGCTGGTCATACCCGAAGTCCTCGCCCGTGATCGCCTTCAGGGCCTCCAGGACGCGGGTGTTGCGGACGATGGCCTTCACCGTGACCGACTTCATCGGCGGCTTCGGACCGGCGTCGTTGATGGTATACCCGTACGGCAGCTGGCCGGCCCGGTTCAGCATTTCGATTTCGGAAGGCACCATTCCCGTGGTCCCAGCCGGAAGCATCGAAGGTGTGCCGTTCGGAGCGACTCCAAACCCGATGCTGATCGTCTGAGCGGGTACGAGCGCTTTCACGCGATGCGTGGTGATCAGCGCGTCGATCAGTTCGGGGATGACCCGCTCATCGCCGAACTTCTCCATCACCAGGGCTGACCGCTGAACGACGTCGTTCGACTTGTCCGTGAGTCCTGGCAGGCAGTTCCTGAGCACCTCGTCCTTTTGCTCGGGATTGATCGAGTTCAGCGCGAGACGGAACGTCGCCTCATCCGACTCATTGAGCAGGAACCGCGACAGCTTGCGAGCGGGCAGCGGTCCTGGAATCTGGCTGACGACTTCGACAAAGAGCTTCCGGCACTCCAGGTTCTTGTGCTCGCCCAAGTAGTTCCACAGTGCAGCCACTGCGTTGGGTTCGCGGAGGTCGCGCAGGGCGGTCACCGCCTCGCTGGCCCGGCGGGCGTCGCGGCCCACGAGCCAGTTGGTCCACTGTTTGACCTTGGGAAACCACTCCTGCTCCGCAGCACGTTCGGCACTGGATTTTTCCAGGAGTTCAAATTCGAGCTGGGTGATGTACTTGCCGTTGTGCTTGACGTAGCCCTGCTTGGCCATCGCCTCATCGCGGCTCATCCATTCCCCTTCGTGGCGAATGTGACCGAGTGAGCGATGGACGATTTCGTGATCCGGTTCGAGCTCCAGAATCAGCTCAAGCTGCTCAACACGCTGAGCCTTCAGCTGTCGCGAGACGCACCAGTCGGCCAGCTCCTGATGAGCGGCGACAGTATGCGGGATTTCACGAGAACGCGTGATGTATTCCTCAACCAGTGCCGAACGAGTCTGCACGACTTCGATCTCAGTTCGAGGGACCGTGATCGTCGCCCCCGAAGTCGACACGATCGTCAGTTCGGGCTCGCTGGTGCCCTTTCCTTTCACGAGGCTGCCCCGCAGTTCGCCGCCACTTTTTAATTGGATGAAGTCCGCGTGGCAGGCCCTGCCCAGCGTCCCCGCTAGAGCGAGCAGCACCGCAGCCAGTCGAATTCGTGATCCCTGCGACATCACCAGCCTCCTTGCGGCATTCTACTGGTCTCAGGCTGGTTTTATCGACAGGTTTTTCAGATTCGGTTCAAGAATCCGATCGCTCACCCTGCAAACGGAAAACCAAGGCACAGTGAGCTTGCCCATTCCCCACTGCCCCACCCGCTTCTTCCCCCTCACTCCTGGCCCAGACGACTTCCGACACGGGTTTTTTACGAGTGCCGCAAAGCCTCAATCGGGTCGAGCTTCGCAGCAGCATTGGCCGGGTAGACGCCGAAGACGAGCCCCGTAAAGACCGAGAACCCGAACGCGACCGGCAGGCTCCAGACCGCGATCGTCGGCTCCATCCCGAGGAACATCTTCCCCATCTCACTGGAGGCCGAACTGGCGTCGAGAACGTACTTCACGAGAATCGACTTTGCGGCAGAGAACACCACGGGGGTCATAACTCCCATGATCATCCCGACGAGCCCACCGGTGCCAGAGAGCACGATGGTCTCGGTAATGAACTGCCAGATGATGTCGCGGCGGCGGGCCCCCAGGGCACGGCGGATCCCGATCTCGCGGGTTCGCTCGGTCACCGTCGCCAGCATGATGTTCATGATGCCGATGCCACCGACCAGCAGACTGATCCCGGCAATCGACCCCAGCACGATGTTGAAGATGTTTCGCAGCTGTTCCGCCTGCTTGAGCAGTTCAAGCGGAACCACGACGGCGTAGTCCTTTTTGGTCGCGTGGGTTCGCTCCATCGTCTCGCGAACGACTTCTGCGGTCCGCACCACATCGTCCAGGCTTTTGACCTGCAGCGTGATCTGGTTGTAGACGACGGACTCGAGGTTGAAGTTCCCCGAGGAGAACTTGGCGAAGATGTCTCCCGCAGTTAGACGAGCCTGCAGCGTGGGCAGCGGGATATAGACATCCTTGTTGAAGTCCTGCCCCGACAGGCTGCCCCCGACGGCCGCGGAGGCGGTCCGGGACTGAGTGACACCGATCACGCGGTAGGCCCGTGCCCCGATCTGAATCGATTCGCCAATCGGATTGTTGATTGGGAAGAGAGTTTGAGCCGTCTCCTGTGCGAGGACCGCCACGTTCGCCATATCGGTACAGTCGCGGTCGGAAAGAAACCTCTCGGACGCCATTCCCAAGTGGTTCATCTCCAGGTAATCCGCTGTGCAGCCCACGACGCGGGCGTTAGTCACGTGCTCGTCGTGACGAACCTCCATGATCAGTTCGCGGACGGGGACCAGCCCCTTGCCCGTCAGATTGGGAATCGTGTCCGCCAGAATCTTGTAGTCCTGCCGCGTCAGACCGTAGCGCAGCGGAACCATCGAGCTGCGCCCGCCGCCGCTGCTCTGGTTGGCTGAAGGGTCATCGGGCGGTTTGACGCTGCGGACGATGATGTTCGTCGCACCGAGCGAAAGCACCTGCTGCTGAGCCTGCTTGCTGGCTCCTTCGCCGATCGCCAGCATCGCGATCACGGAGAAGACTCCAAACACGATCCCCAGCATCGTCAGCCCGGACCGCAGCTTATGCAGCAGCAGGCTCTTGAGTGCCAGAGAGATCGTGCGGAACAGCTTCAGCATCGTGATCAGACCTTCACCAGCTTGTTTCCGGGGAAGATCCCTTCGCCCGCGATCAGACCGTCTTTCATGTAGATCTGCCGCGTGGCATTCTCAGCCACGTCAGCTTCGTGAGTCACCATGATGATCGTGCGGCCTTCGGCGTGCAGTTCTTTCAGAATCCGCATGATCTCCTCGCCGGTGGCTGAGTCGAGATTACCGGTTGGTTCGTCAGCCAGGACAATCGTGGGGTCGTTGACCAGCGCCCGGGCGATCGCCACGCGCTGCTGCTGGCCCCCGGACAGCTGGAACGGGCGGTGATCGAGCCGGTCACCCAGCCCGACGCGTTCAGCCAGCGCGATGCACTTCTGGTGATCTTTCGCCGAGATCGCCCCACCGCCTGAGCGATAGAGCAGCGGCAGTTCAATGTTCTCAAGAACGGAATACTGCTGCACCAGATTGAACTGCTGGAAGATGAAACCGATCAGGGAGTTTCGGGCTTCGGAGAGTTCATCATCGGAGAGATCGGCGACATCCCGATCTCGCAGGATGTACTGGCCGCTGGTCGGACGATCAAGTGCGCCCAGCAGGTTCAGCATCGTACTCTTGCCCGAGCCGGAGGAGCCCATGATCGCGAGAAATTCCCCCTCGGGGATGTCCAGCGACACTCCCCGCAAGGCCTGGACTTCGTGAGCGCCCAGCTTGTAGTGCTTGCGGAGATTGATGAGTCGGGCAGCGTACTTCATGCGGTGGGGCGGAAGTCGTCGAGGCGATTCGGGGGAAGGTCCACTGGTATGTTGATCGATCCCCCAGCCAGCGGAAACCACTGGCGTCTTTAGGGTACGGGAAAACAGGGCAATTTCGTCCGGATCGGATCGACTTTTCCTGATTCGGGCACTTGCCGCCTAAACAGCGGTATAGTATAACGGTTCAGGTGCACAGTAGTCGACAGACGTACTGGTTCTGTGATCACCCTGCTGGTGATCACTGAAAAACCAGAGTTCAAGCGACGAACTGCTGGCTGATCGCTGACTGCTGATGGCTGAAAGCTCTCCCCATGTCTGACCGACTTTCTCTGACCCAGCGTCAACTCGAGATCTACGAGTTCATTAAAGACAAGATCCTGAACCGTGGCTACGGACCAACGGTGCGGGAGATCGGGACCGCCTTCGAAATCCGGTCCCCGAACGGGGTGATGTGCCACCTGAAGGCCCTGGAGCGTAAGGGCCTGATCTCGCGCGAGCAGCACATGTCCCGCGCTATCCAGCTGACCGACCAGCCCCAGCTCAAGCGGACCAGCCTGCCTCTGGCTGGCCATATCGCCGCCGGTCGCCCCTCCGCGGCAGTGGAGCAGTCGGAACGAGTGGAGTTCAGCCATCTGTTCCAGGAGCCAGACCATTTCTGCTTGAAGGTGCGGGGCGAGTCGATGATCGACGCGCACATCGCCGATGGCGATTACGCGATCATCCGCAAGCAGCCGACGGCCCGCGATGGAGAGATCGTTGCCGCACTGGTCGATGGGTCCGATGCGACGCTCAAGCGTCTGTACCGCGAAAGCGACCGTGTTCGACTGGAGCCCGCCAACAGCCGATTTCAGCCGATCTACTCGCAACATGTCGAAGTCCTCGGAGTGCTGGTGGGCGTGATTCGCCAGTACTAGCCGTAGCAGAATTCGCAAGAATTCTGGTGTACCGCGCCTTACAGCAACTGGCGAATGTGATGTTCAACCTGACCGGCCGTGTAGCCCTCGTGACGGGCGGAGCCAGTGGCATTGGGCGAGCGACTGCTCTCTGCCTGGCCCGGGCCGGGGCGACTGTGACCGCGTGTGACCTTCGCATCCGTGCAGAGAACGACACCGATTTTCGGCCGCTCGGGATCACACAAGTCGCCTGCGACGTCCGCGATCTGACCCAGTTGGAGTCCGTCATCAACGAAGCAGCCCAGCGTGGCAGGCGGCTTGATATTCTGGTCAACAATGCCGGGATCACGATGACCGGCCAACTGCCGGAGATCAGTGAAGCTGACTGGGACAGCTGCCTGGATACCAATCTGAAAGCAGCGTTTTTCGGCGTGAAGTACGCCCTGCCCCTCATGCGGAAAGTCGGCGGCGGGGCCGTCGTCAACATGGCCAGCAACGCCGGACTGCTGCCGCGGGCTCATGACCCGGTCTATTCGATCAGCAAACTGGCTCTGGTCGGACTCACCAAGAGTCTCGCGCTGTGCCATGCCGCGGACCGCATCCGCGTGAACTGTGTCTGCCCGGGGCCGGTCTCCGGGACCGACATCATGAACGACGATCTGAATTCCAGGCCCGACCCGTCCGCAGCTGCGCGGCGCGTGATCGCCGCCAGCCCGCTGGCGGACGCATTCGGCCGGATGATGACCCCGGAAGAGATCGCCGAGGCGGTTTTGTACCTCGTCAGCGACGCCGCCCGGATGGTGACCGGGACCTCGCTGGCCATCGACGGCGGCAAGTCTCTCGGCGTCCCTCCCGCGAGATAGAAGCACCGACTTGCTAACGCGTCAGCACCCACTCATCCCACGGTGCCTTCGCCGCTCGGTCGCGCAGCCGGGGATGCACGAAGATCCGCACCCGCTTCACGTAGTCATCAAACTGTGTCAGGGCGAGGGCCTCTACGACCGGTGAGACTGCTCGCAGCGAGCGATAGGTCTCCGTCTTCGGGAAGTAGATGTCGACCGCGAACTCGACCTCTTTGTGAGGCGGCGGAGCATCGACCAAGATATCCAGCGCATCGACTTCGACGCCCCATGCGCCACTGGCCTGCCGGGCCAGAGACTCCGAGATCGTGACCAGTTCTCCAAATGTCCGGCCCGCCACATTCCGGTAGACCTCGGACGCCTGCGACGGTGTGAACTCGGCCGCTCGCTTGTAGATCACCCGCCGCAGCCCAAACACCCCGTCCAGCAGTCCCTCGCAGGCGGAGCCCCGGGCGGCATCTCGCAGCTGGCCGATCATCTCGGCATCAGTGAGGGTGAACAGCGTCTCCAGATTGAATCGCGGCGACAGATGATAAAACGCGCGGGCGAACATATTGGTCGCGGCCCGCACGGCATGGTGCCAGTAGACCTCACTGAACATTACATAGCGAGCGAAGACCATAAGCTCGGCGGCTGTCTTCCCCTTGGAGGTAATCGCGAGCCCGTCCCCCTGCTCATTCACGACCAGT
>Ga0315905_10008269_pt1 | contig 10514 bp, 7 predicted proteins | sample LakEriMetagenome_5_FD_203522 | JGI IMG/M metagenome (GOLD analysis project Ga0315905, IMG submission 203522) | Freshwater fungal communities from buoy surface, Lake Erie, Ohio, United States - Buoy 4 MA121 | ecosystem: Environmental > Aquatic > Freshwater > Lake | place: USA: Lake Erie, Ohio... | reverse complement strand
TATTCAGATATATATATATATATATATAGAGAGAGAGAGAGAGAGAGAGAGAGAGAGAGAGAGAGAGAAAGAGAAAGAGAGAGAGAAAGAGAAAGAGAGAAAGAGAGAGAGAGAGAGAGAGAGAGAGAAATCATATCATATATTCATATATATAGTACTATTTTATTTTGCTTAGACAATAATCAAACGCATATGCAAAGTTATATTTGTATGCATGCATGCAACACTCACTCACACACACATGGAATATCATACGCGTGCGCACGCGCACAGATGCACGCTCACACAATTGGTACCAGTTGTCAGAAGTTGCGATTCTGAAGAGGGTAAGAATGCTGTCGCCCAAAGTGGAAAAGTGTGCATGGACTGTTTTTCGCAATCATGCGCGCGCGCTCACACACACACACATAAAAGCACACATCGAACACACACACATTCCGCGGTCAGCGCGTTTCCCAGCAGGACAGAGGAAGGAAAACAATTGACGAGGAATCTCACAGTCGATGAGGTACGAATCGCTCATCATGATGCAGCGATCAAATTTGTTCCCTATTCGAGGCTCGAACGCTTCGATACACAGGCCTGTGTGTGTGCGTTCCGTGCGTATGTGCGCAAACGTGCGTGTAAGTAAAAACTGGCGCCGAGGCTGTGATCCCTGCAAGGAGTAAAACCATTCCCCGGCGTCCACTAGTGCGTGGTGGTCAGACTAGTCCACACAGGCAGCGGTGTCGTCGTATCCCATAGCACATGTCGCAGGCACGGGCAGAACGGAGGGTAGGCGTAGTTGGGAACGTCACACATAGGGATACCGGCGTAAAGTTCAACTGTGAGGACGCCAACGACAAAGAAAAGCAGGAGAAGAAGAGCGGCGAGGTTTCCAACTGATGTCAGCGACCGCAGCAATGTCCGGACCAGGTTCTGCAGCCCTTCTGCAGCCTTGAAAATGCGGAATGCTCGCAGGATACGAAAAACCCTAATGGTTCGCAGCGTCCGCAGCACCATCGGATCCAAGGCGCCTGTGATGCTACTGTCAAGGTTTTCGATGGCAACGCCGAAGAACGAGACCATGACAACCGCGAAGTCAAACTTGTTCCAGCGCGAGCTGAAGTACTGCTGGGGGTACAAGCCCCACTGCTTCGCAAGGACTTCGGCGCCAAACACAAAGTTGAAAATAAAGTCACACAAGTTCAGGATGTAAATGTGCGTCACACCTTGTGTGACGGTCTCAGCTGACATAATGATAATATTGCCCACGATAAACACCGCGATGCCCAGGTCAAATATCTTGGTGGTCACAACTACATAAGTCGGCCACCGTAATCTGGAAGCAGGTTCTTCATTGCCTGCGCCAGACGTGGCGGAGCTGTTTTCCGAAGATAGCGACTGTTTCTTCTGGAGGGCCTTGGACTCCGATGTCACAGTCTGAAAAGTATCGATGAAGACACCCACAAACAGCTGCATCACAAAGAAGGAGGCGATCACCAAGATGGCAATATAGAAGACGCCAGTTTCGGGCCTGTTGTTGGCAATCGGGCCAAGGCCTTTCGATGTCGCGTCGATGCCGGCGTACATGTGCATTTCCCAGTTGTCTTGCGAGGCCAAGACGAACATAGAGAGCATTGCCGACCCGATCCAACTATACTGAAGTTGGCGCGGAAGCCACAATCGCTCCTGGCCTGTGTGATTATCCACACCCACGCAGTCGAACTGCGAGTGGACGTGGATGTCGCTGCAATACATCATTCGGCCCCCAAGGATCTGCACAGACATGATTCCAGCGACGAAGAAGACGGTGAGCGCAATGGCAACCGTGTTCAGAACGGGGCCAACGGCACGCGCGAGGGTTGCCAGCACAAGCTTGAGGCCCTTAGCACGACTGAGAATTCGGAGCGGCCGCAGCGCTCGCAATGCACGAAAATTCTTCAAGAATCCCAGTACTTGGAAAGCAGGGTGGTTCTTGTCCATCTTGTCCCCGACGATGGTGCGGATTACATCTCCAATCATGTCGATGATCTGATTTTTTTGGAAGCAAAGTTGAGTCAGCGAGAGGAGGCACTGGAATGGAGCACACAAATCGTGCAGAAGGGACAAACAGAGCATGTATCTAACCGAAACAACAACAAGAAAGAAGTCGAGTCGATTCCATTTGTTGCGTATGTAGCCTTTCCAGCCGTAGGTGGCAACTTTCCACATAAACTCGAAAATAAAGACGAAGTTGCAGACAAAACTGAGATAGCGCGAAAGATCTCGTTCGTCCTTCGTGATCGCGGGACTGTGTCGTGCATTGCCGTCAGTCCCAGGAAAAACAAGAACCACTAAACTCGTCCTTGCGCTTACTTTCTTTTCGTCATTACCGGGCCAACATGAGCGGGATGCACGACAATACGATGAAGACGATGATCAGGTTATTCCAGTACTTGTTTTCGATCACCTTTCGCATGAACGTGAGGCTTTCCCAGTCGACCTCCCCACCCGAATTGACGCTCGCTGTGTATGACGTGGGCGACATGAATTCGAAACAATTCTCCAATATGGCTAGTATGTATGCACCAACACTGAGCATGTTTGCACGCATACAGATGGCAATGTCCCCCAAACCGGCTTAGCGGCGATTGGCGCAGCCTGACTGCCAGCTAGCCTGCGGCAGACAAAGAAAGGCACTATAATAGGTCTCTTTTGACACTACAATAGGTCTCTTTTGCTAGCCTGCAGCAGACAAAGAAAGACAGCAAGTACCAGCTTCAGATTTTTGTTTGGCCTTGTCCTTTTCAACTTCAACAACTTTTTGCAGGTCGCTAGCCGTGACCGCTTCCTCCACATTCATTCCTAGCACTGATACACGAGCAAGCAGGGCCAGGATCAGCGTTCGACAACAGCCGAAGGTCTAGTCCCTGACGAGGATATACGACACACGTACAGGCGAGCACCATCTTGCACCATGCGTGCGAGTTTCACGAACTCGCATCAAATACCAAGGACTCAGATTCTCATCACACACAATGTAAGCAACTATTTTAAAAAAACATCTGTAACATCTTGCAACATGCCTGCGAGGTGCCTATATATGTGTACATATCATTATTTTACTGAGATTATCAAAAAAAATCAGATTCTAGAGCTGGAATTTTATTACTTGATAGATCATTAATTTTCCTTAATTACTTGATATGTATTGTCTATTTTGCGAAATATCAATTCGGTGTTCGTTTGTGGTATTTAAATAAGAAGTTGATAAAGTAACCATCTCTTCTTTTAAAGCTTGAACATCGTCAAAAATATCGGTATTTACCATTGTCGCTGAACCATATAGACCTTTACTACTAATAGACATTATTATATTTTAGTTGTATATAATATAAAAATGAACAAAAAAATTATGATTAATAAATATGTATATATTTTATATACATATTCATTATTATTTTTATTTTTATTTAAAATCTTTATGCAGTGATTCGCATCATAAATTTTATTTTTTAATTTTTACAAACATCATCAATCATAAGTTGAGCATCTATTTTAAATTCTTCATATGATTCATAAAAATATTTGCCCATATAAATTTTATTATAATTTTTTTAATTATAATAAAATTTATATGGGCAAATATTTTTATGATTTTTTTTATTATAATTAAAAAAATAAAAAACATTTACATTTTTTTTTCAATAAAAATATTTGCTCACATAAATTTTATTATAATTAAAAATAATAAAAACATTTACGATGAAATTGAATTGAAAAAATTCAATTTCAACGTAAATGTTTTTATTATTTTTACTTAAATCAATACATATATCCTCAATATCTATGTCATCTCTTTTACTTCACCAAATAATATTTTTCGTAAATTATCATCAGGTTCAGTCATGAAAATTTTATTAATTTTACAATCACTTTGTAAATGATTAAAAATGATAACTTTTACATCATCATTTAGGGCCAAAAAATTCATGCTGTACGATGTGCTAAAATATTCTAGCAACACTGCTTTACAATATCTACATAATATATATTAGCGTCAAGTCTTTAAGCCATTTTTCGAAGTATTTTTTTTTAAAATAAAATTATGAAGTGATTCTTATCATAAATTTGAAAAACACATTATTGAAGGGGTTTACAAGGGGGGGGCCTCGGGCGCCCTCGCTCGTGAAGCAAAAGTTAAACAGGACGTAAAACCACGAAGCAAACACAGCGGCGAGGACGCAATATATGGCATGGGTGGATTAATTAGGTCGTAATATGTATACACATACATATACATACATAATACATATATATATATACATATATAGCCATTTGGTAACATTTTGCAACGCACGTGCGAGAGGCATTACTTTCTGGTTGGGATACCAACCAGAAATGCTGACAATTTTGAACGAATCCGCACGACACCGCAAGTCCACAAAGTGTGGCCTCTGCACGAGTGCGGGAGGGAAGCATACCTTTTGCCTTGAACCACTTCCAGCATTTTTCGGCCATACTTTGGCCCGAGCGCAACGATTCTTTGGAAGCCAAGGAAGTATTCTTCGCGATTTTACCTTTCCCAGATTGTGCAATCGACATGCCGCGAGTCAGCGACTGGGCCTGGCGGATGGATTGCCGAGAGCGTATCGAAGACGCAGATCGCAGGGAAGGACTCCCGTGAAGTTTATCATGCGTCGCCATCATTGCATTTTCTTTCTCCTCTTTCAGGATATTTGCTTTGTTCTCTGAAAACCCGGTGATGATAATAGCAACAAACAGGTTGAAGAGCATAAAATTTCCAATCACTGTGATCACGATGAAATATATCACAGTCGCTTCGCCCGCACCTCTCATGGCAGGGTACATAGCATCGCCAATGTCAGAAGTAGTTAGTAGCTGGAACCCGGTGAGAACAGACATCCAGAAGTCATCGAAGTTGTTTCTAGGAGCCAACCCCACAATCATCGTGCTGTTGATCGTCCGCTGGATTTCGGGAAACTCGTTGGGGTTGCGGTCCTGAAGGTGATCCCACGCAATGTCCTCCCAGTCGTCGGCGGGGCCAGGGACGTGCCGGACGCGGATGACCGGGCTGGAGAGGTTGACCTGCATGATTTGCACAGTGCTGACGCCCGTAACGCCAGGGGGAAGGCTCGCCAGCGGCCTAATCGCACGGGCGTAGGCACCTTCGCGAAAGAATGGTATGCCATCAACGTCTTGAGTGTCTAGCTCGCACATGGCGTAGTTGCCAAAGACGTTCATGCCGAGGATGGCGAAGATGAGGATGAACATCGTCATGAGGCCAATCAAAGAGGACACTGTGCTGAGAGTCTTTTGGATCACTTTGAGTTGCCTCTGGACCTGGGGAAACAAGCGAATAAGCTTCCCAATCCGCAGTACTCGCAGCAATCTGAACGAGCGCAGCACCGAAATTCCACCGTCACCCGCGTTCTCACAAACGCCCGGGACGGGTTCGGTTTCGAAGCAATGGATCATTGCCACACCGACCGGAAACTCCATTAGAGAAGTCGCGACGATGACGACATCAAACAGGTTTGCAGTTTCTTTCAGGTACACCATCGGGGTATAGCCAATCATCTTGACCACCAACTCGAAGGTGAAGAATGCTGTGAAGAAGAGATTGATGCGCTCGAGTTCTCGCTTGAATGAACGGCAGTACTCGGGCGTCTCAATGAAGTCGCAATCGCGGTCAATGGCCATTTGCAGCACGTTAAAGAGAATCACCACGATCGTCGTGTACGTTAAAAAGGTAGAATATGCCAACACCTCGCAATAAAACTGAAACCAACCGAGGCATGACCTCTCTTCGTCCTCGTAGTCGTCTTCATCATACATCTCGTCGTCTTCGATTTCTGGCAACGCAACCCACTCTTCGGTATCCTTTTTGCGCCACTGTGTGCGAATCCGAATGCCGCCTTCGACTGAATGGCCCTTCCCATCCACAAGCTCGTACCATTTGTCTGTGCCCTCTTGCTCGTCATCCAGCGTGCCCACTGGTACAGTCAGTCTTCCCAGCAGCTGGTGCGGCCCATATCGTTGCCAGTTGTAGACAGAGATGTCGGCTGTTGACGTTGCCGAACTTACGGAGAACACGTAGTACTCATTCCACACGGGCGCAACTGTATTGTTGATCACGCGGGTCTTCTTCTGCTTGTCGTCCACGAATACCTGGCAGTATGTATCCAGCGACGGTTGCGTGGTGCTGTTGATCGTGGCGCATACGAACCCTACTTTCACCTCATAAAGACACACGGCGGCCTGCTCGGCCAGGGCCTGCTCGGCCTTAGCGTCCGAATACTTTGAAGCCACCACAACCAGGAAGAGTTGGATAGCAAACATAGGCCCGACCAAGTTCAGCACGATGTAAAATATCCAAGTCCACCAGGAGAGACCGTCCCATGTTTGATACATGATCGGTGTCCAATCCTCTTGGAGCATCACCTGGAAAATAATCATCATAGCACCGCCAATGTTGTCGAAGGATATGTAACCATACCATGGGTTGGTGTACTGCAATAAGCATTGCTCATCATCCGGACACGGATTGAACCCACCGTCAAGACCCTTGTAACCCTTTTGTGTCCCGTGTGGCGCGAATGGTGTGCACACGATTTCCCGAGTGACCTCGTTCAAGAGGCCAGTTTGCAAGTTGAAGCATCTTCCTTGCATGCCTCTCTGAAAGAGCTGCACGCCGAGGATGCCGAAGACAAAAAGGATGAAGGCGATCAGAGAAAACACATGACCCAGCATGGGAACGCAGCCCAGCAACAATTCAACCAGCATGCGCAGACTTTTAAAGCGCCCAATCGCCCGCAATGCACGAAGCGGCCGCATCAAACGAAACGTCCTTAAAACAACAGAAGAGGAGCCTAGAAGTTTAGTGAACTCGAGCAAGCCAGCCATAACGATGACAAAATCAAGGCGATTCCAACTATCTTTCAAATAGGTGCCCTTGCCCTTGCAGAAACCAAGAGCAGTGACTTTGACGACGCATTCAAAGGCGAAAATAACCCAAAAAACAACCCCGAAAAGGTAGGATAGTTGTTTCGCTTCCGAATTGGGATCTTGCTCGCGTGGGTCTTCAGCTGCCATCTGAATACAGTTTGCAAAAATGGTCAAAAGGATGAAGCGATCAAACCAGGGAAACTCGAGCAACTCAATGGCGCGGCGACGAACAGGATGATTGATCGTAAGGTAACCGAACGCTTTCGGCGTGTACCACATTTGACGCCATTTCAAAAGTTCTTGCCCGTGGAAGTCCAGGCCAAATTCGTCTCCCATATCTCGTTGCTGGATCTCATCCGTCATGTCACATTTGGTGTTTTGCGTGAAGAGGCTGGTAAATGTGTGCGTCGTTATTTTGCGGCGCGGCTCACCATTATCAAGAGAGGGCAACCTTTGGATTCGGTCACGCGAGGCCGATCCCTCAAGTATTTGCAAGTCGGGGTCTTTGATACCGCTCATCTCTTCATCGTCTGCACCAGGGTGTGCGGAAGCTGCGTTCTCAGCGTCTTCCAGTAGAATTTGTTTCACGTGTCCCTCGTCCTCTGACAACACAATCTTCACTCCACCCGAGATCGCCGCGGCCTCATCCTGTCAGCACAGCACGACAACCATCAGCATTTGCGCATGCTGTGGGTGCGTATGTGTGTGTGTGTGAGCACACACACACACACACTCACACAAGAACGCGTCTTTGTTTTCAAAAGTCTGATCATAAGCTCAACTCTTTGCGTGTGGAGTCATAGATATGACGTGCAAAAGTAAGCGCAGACATGCACTTGGTATATGTCCACGGTAGAATCACCTCGCTTCCAGGTTGCGATGGTAAGTCTTGCAAATCTTTAGCACCGGGCGACGTGTCGACAAAATCTTCGCCCGCAGAAGGCTTCTCATCATGCGGGGTGTGTTCCTGGGGCGGATCTTCTTGACGAGCAAGGTTTTTGTCGTCGACAAGGTTTTTATCGTCGACAAATACCTTGGGTGTTTCAGATTCGTCCCGCTCCCGCACCTCACCCTTACCCCGAGCAGGTTCCTGCGCCGCAGAATGGTCGGCGCCATGACCGCCATGACCAGCGTCGGGCTGCGGACGTGTTTCCGTGTTTTGTGCCGGGGTGGTTGCAACATTGTCAAATTCGCTTTCGAGCCCGCGGAGTGGGCCGTGCAGAGCCTGTGTTTTCGCCTTGGTGGTAGAGCCTGGAATTGGAATCACCACCGGCTCAGACCAAGCAGTTTTGGATTCGAGTTGCCTGATGCGCGCTTCCAATTCTTGCTGCATTTTCAGCGTTTCTGCTGCCAGCTTCTCGTTGGAGCGCTGAACTATCGATTCTACCTCTTCAGGATCCATGTAGCGTCCTTCGTGAGGCGTAGTACCCCACCCGTACCCTACGCTCGAAGGACTCACAGTGTGCATTGGCGTTGTGTACTGCGCCGTCTCTGTCTTGCCATGTTCATACGGGGTCGCGAAGGGTGGCCGCTGCGAGTTCCTGTGTTGTGTAGGAGCAGACTCCGGACGACCTGTGCGGATTGGTGCACGCGTCAATTACATCGATGCAAAATAAACACCCCCCGCTTCAACGCACACTCACGCACATATGCACCTGCCATGCAAGGCTGCTCGACATTGCGGAATGCCGGCTTTCCTGGCCGACTTCGATCGGACACGTAGGCTGCAGACCCGACAGGTCGTGTTGGCGTGCCTGGAGCGAGGGGCCCCCCAGGCTGATCGGCAGCAGCCGCGTCATTGCGGTCATTGCCTTGCGCAGACTGCGTGATGAGCGCGAGAAGCTCATAATCCCTGCGCTCCAGCGCATCCATGGCGAGCTTGGCCTGCAGGGCCGCACCGCCGTGCTTGCTCACGTCGGAGGTGCTAGGTGTTCGCGAAGGATGGTGTATACTCTTTTCCGTGCTGTTAGTGCTGCCTGTGCTGTTGCTGTCGCGGTCCCCGTGAGGCCGGACGGGAAGGGGCGGGAGCGTGCCATTCCCCTCATGCAGCGGCGCCTGCGTTTCCGGATGTTGTCGCAGCCGAGCTGCTGCCTCCGCACGCTCCTCCTCCGTCGGCTCACGTATCCTCGCGGCCAGCGGCGTTTGTCGCTCCCCACCGCCGCCCTGGACACGCGCACAGGCCGTGAGTACAGGCGTGCCCCGGCTAGGCGCCGATCCCACCTGTGCCTGCTCCTGCGCTGGATACAGAACAAAGACCAAAAACCCTCACCCTAAACCCTAAACCCTAAACCCTAAACCCCAAACTCCAGGCCTGCATCGCCGCTGCCAGGGCGGGGCACCGCCCTGGCACCCCAGGCTTGTGCAGATGAAGAGCGAAAAGAAGATTACCTGGCCGCCGGGTGGAGGCTGCGGCTGCATGCTTCCCTCCGCCAGCCCCGGCGGGTGCGGTGTTAACACCGCCCTCTCTGCCCGTTGCCGTTGCTGCTGCCGCCGTGTGCCCTACGGTTGGGACTTGACTTGGTCTTTATTCCAGATAAATCTAGGGCCCTAGGCCCCCCGGTTAGAACTCAGTTACTGCTAAATTTACCGTACATTGTACGAAAACTAAGGTCATAAGGGGTCAAGAAAAATTAGGGCATACAAAAATTCGGAATTGTAGGGACGAAGCATACAAAAAGAATTCTAGAGACGTCTGATCCAACGTTTCCGGATTCTGGATCCGAAACGTCGTCCAAAAATCCCATCCGGGAAAAGTCTCCCAATCACGTGCGGGTTTTTGCTGACAATTGTCAAAAACATGTATCTGACAACTCTCAATTTCGTGTACGATGGTACGCACATGCCGTATTCGTTATGGTACGATGGTACGCATGCCGAATTTTCAAGTTTGGTACTTTTACTACAGATTCCACCAGGTCCGGTATTGCCGATATTTCCGTTCGCACCGATGTGTGTGGAGGATTGGTTAAAAAAAAATAAAAACCACTCCACGTTACGTTGCCCTGCAAGTTGAGATGAAGAACTTCAACTGTATGGCGGCATCAGCGGCGGCAGTTGCAAGCGAGGCTGCTTCGGGCGCGCCAGCCAGGAAACTGCCCGTACCTGCTTACGCCCTGCCTCCCCGCGTGCGGGTCATCCATCACGCCGATGCAGGGTTCAAGGTCGAGAATTTCGGGTTCACGAGCTCTTGCCTCGGTTAAGGGTTTAGTGTTTAGGGTTCTGGTCTCTCTCTCCCTCTCTCTCTCCCTCTCTCTCGTAACTCTCTACACCCTCGACCCTCAACCATAAAACCTGATCCTTGCCATAAACCATCAAGCCGGCACCATGACTGCGAGAACTAAAGACCATGCTAAAGTATGGCATGTGTGTGTGTGTGTGTGTGTGTGTGTGTGTGTGCATTCTATACGCACACATACTTGTATGTATAGATGTGTACAAATATGAATACACACATATTATATGTGGATACATGAAAGTATATATGTGTATATATCCACACAAACACACACACACACTGTCAGTAAAACCCCAAAATGCAAAATGCAGTACACTTGTTGACCGTGTGTGTGTGTGGGGGGAGGGGG
>Ga0315905_10008267_pt1 | contig 10516 bp, 22 predicted proteins | sample LakEriMetagenome_5_FD_203522 | JGI IMG/M metagenome (GOLD analysis project Ga0315905, IMG submission 203522) | Freshwater fungal communities from buoy surface, Lake Erie, Ohio, United States - Buoy 4 MA121 | ecosystem: Environmental > Aquatic > Freshwater > Lake | place: USA: Lake Erie, Ohio... | reverse complement strand
AGTGTACCGGTTTGCCTCACAATGTCGACGTAAGGCAGGATATCATGGTAGTGGGTACGAGAAGTAAAGTCATGAATTAAGATTGATTGTACTCGCTTTATGACAGCTTTACAGGCACAGGCTAATCTAAACCTACCATCTACTAAGACAACATCAATATCACTATACTCGTCTATAACATTGGAGTACATCGGAAAGTTGTCTTTTTTATCGTTGTTCGTTGGTCTCCCCATATCTCCAGCGTTAATGTCAATATGGCGAAACTTTATATCTGGATGGATCTTAACTGCCTCGTATTGCTTCACCTCCTCTATCCACATCCTTTGAGACTCCACTGATACTACCTTCCCGGCCCCATTTTTGCACGCCCGAAAAGTACTCCCCCCGCAGCCCCACTCAAAGTAAAACACGCAACCCCTAACAACATCTATAAACATTTCTTCCTCATCCTTCTTCATTAGTATTCCTGGCTCTTTTCTCATAAATTCTTTTTACATGCTTATTAATCTCTTTCATGTATAAGTAGATTCAGAGATAATCATTATTTCATTTTACACATTAGAAGCATTTCATTTTACATATTATTAACATTTTACTTTACACATTAGAAGAATTTCATTTTCTCTACATTTACTTATCATCTTTTTTCATTTAATATTTCATGCATTTTTAATTTTACACTTTAATATTTCATGTTATTTTAAATCTTATTTTCATTTCTATTTCATGTATCTTGTCATTCTCATTTGATGTATGTCTCATGTTATATGGATTCCAAAAGACATCTGTGGTAATTTTTTTTGTCCGCGGTTTTTTAAATATTGATTCCGGAGAAGTGCCTAAACTGTATAGGGAAAATCGTAAAAGTCTGATAATTAATAGGTTGCTTAGTGAATTACTTCAAATGGTATATAAATAACTAGTAGGGAAAAAAATGGACCTCGATATGAACGTGGTTCTAACCGGCGATCCCTTTTTCGTCTTTTTTGTGTCTTATCGAAAATAATGGAATGGCTGAAAGCCGCATGGTTATTGGATCGATCGCTTTTTGTCAATTTTTTTGAAAAATAATAGTTGACAGCCAATATCTGAAAACCTATCTTTGTGGTGTACTTAATCGGTTACGACGTACGGCACACCTACAAACGTGTAGGTGTTTATTTTGAAACGCGGGAAAAAATTTCAACCCTTATAAATGTGAGGAACAATAAAGGGGTTGAAAAAAAATTAAAAAAAAATTCGCAAAGTGCTTTTTTTATCAAAATTTTTTTTATCTTTGCATCAACGAATTAATCACTTAATCACTTTTAAATCTTTCATCATGAAAAAGTCAACTTATGTCCTTGCTTTCATCATTGTAGCTTTATTTTTTGCAATATTAACGTATGTTGCATTCACTGTAAACAATGGTAATGCAGGACTACATTTTAACTAATGTAGTCCAACAAGAGGGACGCGGCTCTTGATAAAAACGCGTAATTTTTAAAAAATCATTAACCTTTACAATCTTTTAATTATGGAATTTGCAAGCTTCAAAAAGTATAATGGCACTTTAACAGTGCATTTCTTTACTGACAATTTACAAGTTTATGCGCTTGATGGACATGAATTATCCATAGCAATGTGGGAAAATTTGAGCGACGACGATAAAAAGTATTTTGTTTCTCAGGCATGGGAACAAATGAATGAAATGAAGTCAAAATACGACGAAATTGGAGCAGTTTTAGACTTTTATGAAAAGTACGGTTGGTAAAAATAAAGAGGGGTTTCGCCTGAAACCCCTCACTAAAAAAAAATCGGGCAAAAAAAAATTTATCATTTTAAACTTTTTTAAATTAATTGTTATGAACTTTTCAAGAAAATTAGTATGTTTCCTTAACAACAATAAAAGTTGTATGGTGAGAATTAAAAATCAGTACAAAAATCCATACCCTCAATACTCACATGAAATGGGTTCATTTTTCGAAGAAACAATAACTCACTATCCTCGTATAAGCGGAGTAACTGTAGAAATAGTATTACGAAAGTATGTTGATTATAACTATCATGTAGTTCATGATATAAGGGTAGAAACTTACGGTCAAAATAGATGGGCTAATGAATGTCCAACAGAATATACAAGAAGGGAGCGAATCTTAAATTTCTTGTACAAAGAAATTGCAAGACACAACTAAACAGAAAGGTGGGGTGCGCATACCAACAACGCATAAATTTTTTAATCACTTAAACAACAAAAAATATTAACCATGAAAAAAGTAGATGAGGAAATAACGGTATTAGCCGTTATCATTTTATTCTTGTCTTGTCTATTCATCTTTGCCGGTATGGCATGCGGATGTTAGATAAACAATAGACAAGACCCCGGCCGGAAACGGTGCGGGGTTTTTTTCGTTCGGCCATACGGTGCGATTAGACGCGCAGCGTATTTGAATCGGATAAGGCTTAAGCCTGACCCGATAAAATTTTTTGCCATATTAATTTAAAAAAATATTTAAATTTATTTGTAAAAAGTTAGGAAATATCAAATTGTTGTTGTATATTTGTTATGCAATCGCAAGGAAGCGAAAGCACTAAAAAACAAAGTTATGAGAAAGTTATTTTTTGGCGACGTGGTCGCGTTCAATTTCTATCAATTAGAAAACGGCAAATGGGCCGGAAGAAACAGCAGCCACGTTTACGTAACACTTACACCTTTCCCAAAAGGTGTAAGCCCTGAGAGGTTTAAACACGAACGTTGCGTTCGTGCGACACCTAAACAATCACACGAGTACTTAGATGCCTTCATTATAAGACTCTAAGTATTCAGCTAAAGCCCCGCGGTGACAGAGCGGGGCAATTTTCAAACCATTTAAATTCAAAAAAATGAAAAAATTTTTGAAAAAAATGTGGTATAACCACGAAGAGCTAATCATTATAATTGCGGCCATTCTCACCGTATTAATCCCGATACTTTTCGCGGGTATGGCTTGAGAATGTTAAACAGAAACCCTATATCGGAGACGGTATAGGGCTTATTTTGTTATAACGGAACAGATCCATAACGGAACGGAGCCGATGAATTTCGCTCTGTCAGGCTTAAGCCTGGCCTGAGCAATTTTTTTACCCTATTAATTTAAAAAAATATTGAAATTTATTTAGCAAAGTTAGAATATATCAAATTGTTGTTGTATATTTGTAAGGCAATCGCAAGGAAGCGAAAGCACTAAAAAAATGAGTTATGAAAAATTTAAAAGATTTAGAAAAATCAACTTTGGTAGCACTGGTTACAGAAATTGAAAATCAACTACGAAACGCCGTTGAAAACTCAAAGAAAACGGCCGAAAGATTAAAGCCTCAAGATGCTAGAGAAAGATTGGCTTATGAGGTAGGATCTTTGCAGGGTAGCATCGAATGGTTAATTAAAACAATAGACCACGTAAAAAAGTAAACCAACAAGCCCCGCGTTTTACCGCGGGGCACTTTTTAAAATCACTTAAATAAAAACAAAATGGTATTCACAAATTTTGAGGAGTTTTTAGGCGTACGACTAGACTCCGGTATCTTAGAACAGTGGTCGGAAGACTTAGAGTTAAACGAACTCCTATTAGAGATTGAGGACGAAATAGAAGAGCAAGAAGAGTACGAAGAGTAAAACGGAAGCCTCCGGACGGAAACGGACGGAGGCTGTCTCTTATTTATCGGAATGGACGCTACCGAATTTCGCTCTGTCAGGCTTAAGCCTGGCCTGAGCAATTTTTTTACCATATTAATTTAAAAAAATATTGAAATTTATTTAGCAAAGTTATGAAATATAAATAATGTTTTGTATCTTTGTTATGCAATCGAAAGGAATCGAGGGCACTAAAAAACCACTACTATGGACTTCACACCAATTTTCAACATTGCCAGAACTCACAATTCTTATTCAGCTGCAAGAGTTGTATTAAATTACTTTTTGTTACAATCAGTGGGTATGGGATTAGGAGATTTACCAGATTCCTATGAATTTACTCAAATTACTGAAGAATTAGCCAAAATTATAGAATTAGGCAATGATGAAATCATAACCTACTATGAAGCCGAATGCGAATTACGAGAAGTATGCGCACAAATAACTATGGAATACGTTCAAGCGGTATGTATGTAGTAAAAACGGGGTGCAGCATCCGAAAAAACTGCATTTTTTAAACCACTTAAATAAAAAAACATGACAAAAGCTAAAAGAATTTTAATCGACATCAAGAACAATCATATCGAGATTGTCTGTATGTCTTTCTATCTAGGAATGTTATTGATGATTGTTGCCATTGTAGTCGACAGTATAATCAAAAACATATAGAACGGTCGAACCCCGGCTTAGAACGGTCGGGGTTCATCTTATCATTAGAACGTATTACATTTTATCATTAATCTTTTCAATTCTTTAAACATGTACAATCTATCCTCTCTTTTAAATAATGATGCAATTCAATTTGGAACGCATGTAATGGAATTTTTATCCATTGATGCAGTTCCTCATGATTGGGCATTCTGGATTAAGTTATTATTGGTTATCATTGTCATTAATAACATTTGGGATATATGTAAGGAATTATTAAACATTGTAAGTAAAGATGATAAGATGGATTTAAAATGTATATTCAATGATTTAGTTTGGATTTATATAGCATTAGTTTGTATGAAGTATTGGTTTTTATAGGCATGGAATATATAATAGGCTGGGATTGATTTAATGACTGATCCCCGCCGAATTTCGCTCTGTTAGGCTTTAGCCTGACCTGAGCAATTTTTTTACCATATTAGTTTAAAAAAAAGTGAAATTAATTTTAGCAAAGTTATGTAATCTAAACTTTATAATGTATCTTTGTTATGCAGTCGCAAGGAAGCGAAAGCACTAAAAAATCAAGTTATGAACAATCAAAATTTTGCGGCAACTATGTTCAATGCCGTTTTCCCTATCTTAAATACAGCTCAAATCTATATTGGATATGGTTGTAGCCGAGAAACCACGAAAGTAGCATTTTGTGAAGCATTCCAAGAATGCCAAAGTATATTAGAAAAAGGTGAAGGTAGTTATCTTGAACCTGAATGGTATATTGAACAGTTTAAGAAATGGGCAAAGCAAACTGAAGAAGTAATTTTTATGTCTTTGCTGTCATACCACCCTGAAAAGTTCTATCCACAGCAAATAAACGGATTACCTGAAGCATCTGAATTCTGGGAAGGGATGTATCAAAAGGAACAGTGGGAAGAGTACGACGAGGCTCAACATCCCTTCTTCGATAGCTGGTTACAGGAAGCGCAAGATATCACACAGGAAATGTGGCAAGAGCACTAAGCAAAACGACCCCGGCCGGAAACGGTCGGGGTTTCTTTAATCAGAACGGAACGGAGCCGATGAATTTCGCTCTGTCAGGCTTAAGCCTGACCTGAGCAATTTTTTTGCCATATTAATTTAAAAAAATATTGAAATTAATTTACTAAAAGTTATGAATTGTAAATAATGTTTTGTATATTTGTAAGGCAATAGCAAGGAAGCTAAAGCACTAAAAAACAAAGTTATGCAAAATTTAGAAGTGGTGGCAATCGAGTTAAAAGAAGTATTAGCCGCAAAAGCAATTTTAGAAGCGAGAGAAAAGTCGCTTCGCGCTGAAATTATCGAGACTTTACAATCTCAAAATTTAACCCTATTAAAAGTAGGTGGTTTTACGGTATCAATTCGTAAAAATAAAGTTTGGGCTTATTCTAAATGGGTTCGTACCTTAGAAAAAATGCTTAAAACGCGCAAAGATAACGAACAAAAGAACGGTACCGCTTCATTCGAGGAAAATCCAACTTGGCAGTTCCTAAGCGCAAAGTAAACCAAAAGGGGTGAACGAAAGTTCACCCCACATTAACAAATTTTTAACATTTAAAACTTTTATCATGTTAGGCAAATTAATAATTATTTCTATTTATGTTTACGTTTGCGCACCACACCCGAACGGCGGCAAAACGGAATACATTCAAGAGGTAGGTAGACGGTCATGGGAAATGCCTGGAACGTTCGCTAAAACGGATTCTCTCGTAAAAGAAGCTATCAAGTTTTACGGCATTGACCTTGAATATAACACTGTAAAGTACGAAGTTAATACACTACGCGTAAAATGTGAATGTAACTAAGGTGAAGCAGAAGGCCGAGCTGGAGCGAATTTCGCTCCGGCAAGGCTAAAGCCTTGCCTGAGTAATTTTTTGCAGGGGCGGATCTTAACATTTCTTTAACTAAAATAGCTAAAATATTAACACTTATTAACTACTACTTATTGATTTTATTCTTATCTTTGTCATGCAGTCGCAATGAAGCGAAGGCGATAAAAAATCAAGTTATGTACCTATTAATTTTAGTTTTCTTTTTAGGCTGTATGTTTCCTATCGGTTTATACGCTATGATTTTAAACAGTGAATCCGATGGTGATACGGTAAAAGAAACCTTATTAAAACTTTACATGGGTGTTTCGGTATGGTTAGTATTAATTGTAGCTTTTACAACATTACTAATTTAACAAAACATTAACACTAAGGGTATTGCATAATACATTCAATACCCTTATCTTTGATTTATAATTTTTAATCACTTAAACGTAAAAAAATGTTAGCTGAAAAGAAAAATGTATTAAAGACTTTAAAGTCAGCCATTTTAAAATCATATTCTGAAAATACTAATTTAGATTTTACTGATTTAGAAGACTTGGCTTTCGATTTACAGGTAGACATAGAAACCGAAGAGGACCAAATAGAAACGGAACTTAATATGTTTTATAACGAAGTTAGAGAGACCGTAGAAAGCGACTACTACGCATTCAGGCAGGCACAAATGTAAAACGGAATTTATAAGCCAAACCCACCGAACGGAACGGTTCGGTGGGCATTCCTATGCCAGTGAATTTCGCTCAGGCAAGGCTAAAGCCTTGCCTGAGTAATTTTTTGCAGGGGTGGATCTTAACATTTCTTTAACTAAAATAGCGAAAATATTAACACTCGTTAACTACTACTTATTACTTTTTTGTTTATCTTTGTAATGCAATAGCGATGAAGCGAAAGCGTTAAATAAACAAGTTATGAAATTAGTAGGTTTTAATTTTGTTCATGGTTCAAATGTTCATTCAGTAGATTTAAGACTGTCAGGAACAAAAAAATTAGGTTATGCTTTTATAGTGCAAACATATCATTTTGATATTGAGCAAGTTATAAATAATAATCTTGTTTTGGATTCGGGGACGTGTTTTAATTGTCCATTAAGTTTTAACCAAAATAACGGCAAAACAGGCGGCTGTTATACACACAAAGGTAATTTAAGAAAGGGCTTAGGCTCAAAATTAAGGTCATTAAATAAGCAATACAAAGCCGGTAAATTGCTTAATAATTACGATACGGTTTTAAGCGGTTTAAACAAATTTGCAAAAGACGTTAAAATATCTTTAGTGCGATTTGGTACATACGGCGAAGCGGTTACATTACCTTTAGACCTGTTAAACGGTTTATCTAAGTTAGCAAAGCGCAAAACGGGTTATACGCACCAATGGAACAAACCAGAATATAAAGACTATTCTAAGTTTTTAATGGCATCTACTCACAATGTTTTTGAGGCTAACATTGCTAAAGATTATGGATTCAGGACGTTTAATATAGGAAATATAGAAAATAGTATTATGTGTCCATCTTCGCCAACAATCAAAAAAGAAAATAGAACGCCATGTTCTGATTGTGGATTGTGCGCGGGAAATTCAATCAAAGCAAAGGATATTTATATTCCTAAACACTAAAAATAATATGGGGGAATGTTTGGATATGTCAAATATTCCCCTTATATTTGCAACATATTAATAATCACTTAAAATTATAAAGTCATGGCAATTAACAGTAGAATATCTGCAAGCTCTCAAAATGACATAAACGAAGAGCTTATAAAACTTGCAAAAGAAACGGTATCAGAACTTAAGGACTTTGACGGGTTCAACGGTATATCAAAAAATGACTTAGAAAACTTTGTAAACTACATACTAACAATATACGACGAAGACCCGAGCGACGACCAAATTTTCAACAATGGTAGATGCGAAGGAGGCATAAACTATTAACTTATAAAAAATTAAATTATGAAAAGTTTTGCAGAATTAAGAATGGCAATTAATAATAATATTCCTGTTGTTTGGTGTGGTTTTATTGTATCTTACATAGACTACATAGATGATAGTGATAATTGGGTAACTGATTTACCAATACTAATACAATACAATGAAGGACGTTCAGAGGCAGCAGTCTTTTTGCACGAACTAACTATAAAAATATAATAACTTGTTTTTTAGCCCCGTCGGATTTAGTGTCCGTCGGGGATTTTTCATGCCAGTGAATTTCGCTCAGGCAAGGCTTTAGCCTTGCCTGAGTAAATTTTTGGCGGGGCGGATCTTAACATTTCTTTAACTAAAATAGGGAAAACATTAACACTCCTTTAACTACTAGGTATTGATTTTACCCTTATATTTGCATCATATTATTAACCACTCAATACAATCTTCTATGAAGTCCATCAATGAGTTTATTTCAGGTCTTTCATCAAGAAACACATTTGCAGCTATTCAATACGAATCGGCAGCAGATAAGGTAGCAAAAAAATTAACTTATGGTTGGTTGGCTGCCAATGGTATTACACGCGAAGAGGTGCGTTGTATTACGTTCCGCACCTGTCAGTTGGGTAGCACCTACAAAACAAGAGTAGAGAATAGAGAAGGCGAAGGAACGGTTATTAATCCAGGTTGGGCTAGAGCGTTGGATAGTAAAGGTCATTTATTCGACAATCCAAAGAACCTTAAGAGATTTCTACGCGTGTTCTTAATTCCAGGAAAACAAGTTAAATGGGGCTTTCCGGACGCAACAACAGAACGGAACCGATTAGCATTAGTTAAGAGAATGCAGGAAATAGAACCGGAAACGGAATCTAATACCTTTGAATTGAGGATGATTGAGCTTGATTGTATTCAGTCTTTAAAAGCAAAAGAAATTTTTCAATTAGCGTAAAAAATGTGAGGGGAATGTTTGGATATGTTAAATATTCCCCTTATCTTTGCCTTATATTAATCACCACTTAAATAAAGTATCTATGGAAACAAGACATAATTTTTATGGAATTTTAGATGATTCTATGAATGAGTTGCAATTAAAAGAAGAGTTAAGCAAATGGACAAGGGAAAGCTTAATTAGTTGGTTGAAATGGAATGATAGAAATGGAGTATATTATGATGAAGAAAGTATGTTAGAGTTTGGAAACATTCTCACACATAAAGAGGCAATGAATATTATGATTAGTCAAATCATGGAAAACAGATTAGTAGAATTTAAATATTTTAATCACCACGAACTAAAAGAATGGCTTAAGGCTAATCAACCTTAATATAAGAAACCTATTATTAACCACTTTAAATTTTAAAAACATGATATTAAAGAATGATGTTAGATGTAATTGGTGTGACTGGGAAGGTTATGATGATGATTTAGATTTGATTGTTGATTTATCTGATGATGGTATTTCACATGATGTACATTATATTAAAGTATGTCCTGAATGTAAGCAAGATGGTTATTTGATGGATATTAATATTGAAAACCCCGCGGAAAATTAAGGTATGAAAACAAAATATGATAATCTATTAAAGGCATACGAAGATTTGCTAAGTATGGCAGAAGCGAGGTTGCTATATGCCATTGCTAAAAACAAATTTAATATCGAAGACCTTAAAAAAGATATTGGAACGATAGAGAAAGAAATTGAATTTACAAAAAATCTTAAAAACAAGTTAAATGAATAATAAGCATATTTGGGAAGGTTGGACAGTTCAAGATTTTATCAATGAATTGGAATGGTTGTTTGATATGATTATGAATGGAAGATCTCACATTAAGCCTTTTAATAACGACAAAGATTTAAAAAAATGGCTTATGGAGAATCAACCTGGTTATAAGAAACATATTCCCGAAGTTTTTAATTACTTCAAAGCAAAATTAAATTAACAAAAAATTAACGATAAGGGTATTGCATATTATATCCAATACCCTTATCTTTGAAACATATTATTAACCACTTAAATAAAGTTATGAGCAAATTTATAATTCTAGATTGGATGGGAAATCATAAGTTCAATAATATTATTTTTGATTCTTTTGAGGATGGTTGGGATTTCTTATATGTTACTTTTCCTGGAGATGATTCATACTTGGATGATTTCTATGTCACTGAAGTTACTAAAGATATTGCAAAAAAATATTCTATAATACTATAAGAAACATATCCCCGAAGTTTTTAAGTACTTCAAAGCAAAGCTCGGATAAGAATACATGACTTGTTTTTTGCCCCGTCGGATTTAGTGTCCGTCGGGGATTTGTCATGCCAGTGAATTTCGCTCAGGGCAGGGCAAAGCCCTGCCTGAGTAATTTTTGCGGGGCCAGGATCTTAACATTTCCTTAACTATAATAGGGAAAACATTAACACTCCTTTAACTACTAT
>Ga0315905_10008264_pt1 | contig 10518 bp, 6 predicted proteins | sample LakEriMetagenome_5_FD_203522 | JGI IMG/M metagenome (GOLD analysis project Ga0315905, IMG submission 203522) | Freshwater fungal communities from buoy surface, Lake Erie, Ohio, United States - Buoy 4 MA121 | ecosystem: Environmental > Aquatic > Freshwater > Lake | place: USA: Lake Erie, Ohio... | reverse complement strand
CCCATAGGGGGAGCACCCTCTTCAAGGAATACCGGGGAGTCTAACTGCATGAAGGAGTAGTCTCTCGGTACTGCGACCTCGCCTGGGCCCATCATCGTAGGACGTTTAAGGTTGTCTACGAGAGAAAGCTGAATCTCCTGCCCATTAAGCCGGGCGGCGTAGTACTTACGCCCCTCTACGGTAACTTCAGAGATGATCTCTACCGGCGTAGTAACAACAATTGCGCGCCCATCTGACTTGTAGAACGCGCCCATACCGCGAATGTTGGGGGTTGCGGGTAAATTGAAGTTTACTCCCACAAGACTGCCCATAATCACAGGCTGAGTTGCGTACTGGCTACCGTTCACAAATAGTGCCTGTGGCAGCATCTGGCCGGACATCAGATCCATCAGCTGGGGGATGACATAGCCGATGATCTGCTTGCCGGTGCCCTTTTCCATGACCTTGTACATTCCAAATGTGGTAACGGGCTGTGCCGACTCCACAAGAGGGTCGGGGTCGGCCTCAACTCCGGTCATAGTAGCCGCACCCATTTGGTCCGCTGCCTGCATGGTCTCCGGCGGCAAAGCCTCCTCTGCCTGCTTTTCGGTCAGGAAAAACGAGACAGGGTGCATGTTGTCGGGAGCAGAAGACACCTTAACGGTGTACCCTCCGACGGCTGGAAGGACCTGAATCACATCAAAGCGCTGACGGGCAGCAAACGCCTCCGCCTGCTTGAGTAAAACGTCCGACCGAGTTGCAGGGTCAGTGACAAGCTTCCCCATGTAGTACATGAGTGATGCGTTCTTCTCGAGTGCCGGGCGCCATTGGGGATCGGCAAACACCGCCTCAAAGCGCGCAAAATCAGCGGTGTTAATGGTGCTTGAGATGGCTTCACAAAGTGAACGAGTCATGTACGCCTCAGTACTGTGAGATAGTGTCGGTGCCCTTATTTAGCAGGTAAGAGCCGCCTACTAGGGTCCCCGCACCTAACGCATACGGGAGTAGATTTTTTCCAGCAACGGGAGCAGGGGGTCGCGCCTGCTGGGACGCCGCAAAGGCGGAACGCTCTGCATGTGCCTGCTGGGCTAAGTTCTTTACAACAGAGTTTTGAGGTGTGTAGAAGTTTCCAGCTACACGCGCACCTCTAGCAGCACGAGTCCCTACCCCGCTAAAGAGCTTTGGGCTGGCACCGTGCTGTGCCCAGTTCTGTGAAAGTTGACGTCCTGCCCCTCGAAATCCAGCACCCAAACGGGTAATGAACTTTTCCCCGCCTGTTGCGAGCGAAGCAAGCGGCTGTGTCAAAATGCCTGCGTCCTTCTCAAGTTCTCTTGAGATGAAGAAACTCCCGGAGTGGGCCAAGTTCCCCGCTCGCGGTTTTTGGTGCTGCGGTTGCGACCTGCGCTGCGGGGGTGCCGTAGTAGCGCTTTTGAATTGCAGCAAAATGAGGATCTGCCAATACGGCATTTGTAGCGGCGTTAAAGTCGTCGCCAGTTAGCTCATGAAGGCCCTTACCCAGCTTCTTTGCATGGGCCTCCATGCCCGCATTAAACCGATCTAGGTTATCTTGGCTATTCATTTCATCCACCCAGCGTCGGTTAGGCGCGGCGGCTTCTTCGTGACTAATCTGGTTTTGTAGCAAACCGGTATACTGACGGTGTGCGGCACGGTCGAGTAAGTGCCCCCCTATGCCGCCTGCTGCGGCTCCGATAGCCGCCCCTCCAAGGGACTTGTACAAGCTGCCGCCGTTTACAATGTGGTTCATTGCGCCGGGAATGGCCCCCACAAGCCCGCCCGTTACCCCGCCTACCAGCTTGCCGCCGTAGCCCGGACCCCGTGCCTTTACTTGCGCAAGACGGTCCCGTAGGGGCTGAATGTAGGGATCTGTCTGCACAGAATAGGCGTCTTGCTTCGCTGGCTCCCCGTCTGCGATCTTGTTTCCGGCAGGAAGAAATGGCGCGTCTGCGGTTAGCTTGTCCAAACCCCTAATTTCCCGCCGTGTAGTTTTCTTCATGGCCTTCCGTACGGCGGCCAAAATCTCAGGGTTTCCTGGCTTCTTACCTAGTGCTGCCGTGAGGCGCTCTACTCTTTTTATCCCAGCAACCTTTGTCCCATCAGGAGCAGAGCTAAGCTTGGAGACGCCCTGCGTGGCGCGGTCCCCACTCATCATGCCGTAGCCCTGACGGTGCTGGAACGGCGGATAAATCTGGTCGAGCAGAGAACGTGTGCCCGGAGGATCAGCTGCCCCATCAAACATAGCCGGGTTCATCATTGCCGACTCAACGCGGTCTTGCGTAAGCGGGTAGACCTTGCCGCCGATCTCAAAGACATGAAACGGCTGTAGCATGCGGTCAGCGACGATCACCGGTACGCGCAGCTTGTTTGTCGGCTTGCCAAGTTGCTCCTCAGCGCGCTGCCGACCCGTCTTGTTGCGCAGGATGGCGTACCCAAGGGCGTACCCGGCCTCAGGCTCAACCCGCGTCATCTCGATGTCTACGTCGTACTTTGACATAAACGGCAGCTGCTTGTGGATCTCGCTCAACACCTGCGCGGGCCAACGCTTGTCGTCGTCCGGCATGCGCGCAATTGCCGCAGCTTCCTTTGTTAGAAGTTCTGCGGCTGATTTGTGCTGGATGAACAGCGGCTGGGACGTGGGAGTGTGGAGCATGTACGCCTCGGCTGCAAGGATAGCAGACGTTAGTCGATGAAACCCGGTGTAGATATCATAATAGAGGCAGTAGGGGGAGTGGTAGGCAGAACTGCGCTCGCGTTTGTCTCGCTTTGAAGGCCCGTGTCAGGCACTAGAGCGCCAGGAACAGCTAGATCCCCGCGTTGAGTGAAACGATCTCCCCAATCCGTAGACAAGGTACTTCCCAGGTCTAGCCCCACGACAGGAACCCTGACCTCGGCCATAGTAGTGATGTGCTCTACGATAGCCTCGGCTAGCGCATCTACAAGGTTAGACCGCTCCGAGGTGGAGGAGTCCGGATTCTTTTCTACGATTTTGGCTTGTATTAGTTCGGCAAGCACTGAAGCGTTAAGCGCCATTATTCGACCTTCAGGCGGGGCGTTAAGTACGGCGAGTTAGACGTTAACGACTCGGAAAGGCTGGACAGCAGCGTAGTAGTGTTTGGGAGGGGAATACCTATGGCGGTCAGCGCCGTAGAGATTTCAGTCAGCGAGGACTGAAGATCCGTCAGAAAGGTTCTCCCAAGGATCATTGGCTCGGCACTGTCCTCTGCGTTCTCAAAGATGACTACGTCGCCGTCGGCACCCAAAACAGTACGAACATCCTGTAGTTCGATCCCCATTCTGCCTGTTCGGTCGAAGCTTACTTGCGCAGCCGGTACTGCTTCTTCATCCTCTGATTTACGAACGAGCAGATGAACTACAGGAGTCTCCACAGTTGTGGGCTTTTCGTCGTCCTCCATTGAGTCCGTTAAAGCGCCACCCATTCTTAGCTCTGCTACGTACGATCCCTCGTTGGCGTACTCAAGAATCTTCAAAGAAAACTGAGAAGAAGAGACGCCGTTATTGTTTTGCTCCGGTCGGGCGCGTGTCAACGCCATCATGCTGGTAGGCGTCTCTACGATTACATTTTCAGCGTGAACACGGGCAACCTGATTGAGGTCCTCTAAGGTCAGTGAGCAAATGTCGCCGGCCTTGATCTGCACATCTCGATTTCGGAAAATGCGTACACCATTTCCCTCACGTGCTTGGAGGAAAATGTCTCCGGGAGACATAGTCCCCCTTCCATGCCGAAATGTTCCATTTTGGTCAGAAAGCGGGCGAAATCCGATAATGAACGGCCTAGAATTTTTCTCAGAGGGGATACACACCCACGCGGTCGCCCCCCTTTCTGGAAACGCGTATACGCCTTCTCCTCTCTGCGAGTGAAGGTACGGCGCTGCAACGACGCAATTAGGGAAGTGGGAACGGGGTGCGAGATCCAGTACTACGTCGCAAGTCATGCGCTCCACGTCAATATCTACGACCGTAGCTGAGTGGATGTAGGCGGGAACTACTCCCTGTTTTGCAGTATTAATCACTTATGCAGTCCGGGCGGAGGCGGGTGGTTTGGCGGAAGAAGCGGCTGTGGCTTCTTAAGTCCGTACTCTGCTCCGTGTGCAAGCCCTGCAACGTGTGAACCGTGAATATCGGACGTCCATGCTTGCGATGCCGCCTCCTCAAATGTGTTCTTGAGGTAGCGGTAGTTTGCACGCGCAAGGAAGTCCTCTGAGTACGTAAGAGGCACCTGCTGCATGCTCTTTAGTACGTGCGTGTACTCAATTGGCTTAAGATTTTGTGTCTTGGCTTGGCGATTTAGGTTTTCAACCTGATCAAGTGCCACAAGCTGTCCACGCAAGTACTCTGGGTGGTCGGGGGCGTGCTCAACTCGCGCTACGTTGGTCATCGCTTTTACGACAGTCTCTACGTTTCTGCGGCGTAACTTGACCCCTGAGTTCCCGTAAGCACTGAGCGCCTCATCGGTCAGATAGCCACGAACTGCGTGAATGTTGTTTGTGGCCGCCAACAGATCGTGCGGATTAATCGCTCCGTAGGTAAGTGGCTGTCCCGCCTTGACGGTAGCACCGACCTTGATGTCTTCTTTTAGATGGCGATCGGCAAGAATTCGGTGCTCAGTGGCCCCTACGTAAACGTGGTAACCGCCGCGCGCCTTATCCTCTTGAATCTTCGTAATAGTGCCTGCAACAGAGGCGACCGTTGCTGCGCCTGGGAGTGTCGTAGGCACGTAGAAGATCTGCTTTACACGCTCAAACGCGTCGGCAGTGTAGTCGCTGCCCTTCTGCGAAGAAACTGCACCGCCTGTATGGAACGTTTTCATCGCAAGCTGCGTTACAGGCTCACCCAGAGAGTGGCCGGCAATTACGCCCACGTTGGTGCCAACCTTGTAGGTGTGCCCATTCTCATTTAGGCCATAGCACTTAGCGCAGATTCCTTTTGGCATCTGGCAGTGAAGCGGGGACCTAACTACAACCTGCGCAACTTTTGCCGAACGAATCTGCTGAACCACGGAAGACGTTAGAAGCGTTCCAGCAGGTACATCCTTCCCAGCTGCTATGTGTACAGGCTGGGCAAGATAACGATCATGGACGTCACGATCGTCAATTGAAAGAGCCGCACCTTTTGTCGTGTGGCAGTCCTCGCCGGTGATCTGATGATCAATGACGGTGTTGATGATGACCTTCGACATTGCGCCGGGCTCTGCCGTACCGGCTGCTCGGTCGATTGCGCCCTTACGGGCACCATGCATAGAGGTCCAGTACTGCGAGGTAGTAAGACCCTCTGCGTACGACTTGGTAATTGGCAGGGCAACTGGGCGGTTCTTTGCGTCGGCAACTAGGATGGGGCCAAAGGTCATTTGGCGGAACTGTTCCCAGTTACCGCGTGCCTTTGCCGCAACCCACTCGTACATCTTGTTCTTACTACCGCCGTACGCGGCTTCGCCGCGCTTCTTGATTTCGTCAAGAGCCCCGCTGTAAAGTTGAACGATCTTCTGATCCTTTTCCGCGTCGCTAATCTTGGAGGCTCGGATCTTCTTCTCTTCGGCTTCGTACTTGCCCAGGATGTCGTCGCGCAGCTTGAGAGCATCGTGGAAGTCGTGAAGGGAGAACGAACTGCCGTTGAAGTAGGCGGCCTTTACGCTGAAGTCTTGCAAGGCCTTCACGACACGTGCGTAGTCCTGCTTGTGCTCCTTTCCGACGCGAGTCAGCAACGCCTGGAGTGTGCCCTTATCGAACCTGTACGTCTTGTCGTGTAGCAACTTATCGTCGTGCTGCATGTTGAGTGGCAATAGTGATGCGATAATTGCGCGACCAACAGTGGTTTCACGCCCGTTTAGCGTAATGAGGTCGGCCTCTTTGACCTTGCCCTCGTTCCACAGCTTATGGGCCTCCGCGGCAGTACTAACCTTTACCTTGGCTTTTTCGTCTCCCCACTTTGTTGCCTGGAAGAGACCAATCAAGAGGTCTTTCTCTGGCATCGACATTACTGTGCCTGATGTCGGAGAAAAGAGGTTGTTCGATGGGAACATCTTCTTCGCGTCTTCAACCGCTTCGTTTCCAAGAGGGACGAACATTGCCATGGCGTCGCCATCGTGGTCGGCATTGAAGCCCGTCGTCACAAGCGGGTGGAGGCCAATAGCCTTGCCCTCGGTGATTCTCGGTGTGAATGCCATGATAGAAAACTTGTGAAGCGCAGGGTCACGCTTCAGCAGAACAGGGCGATCAGCAACAACACGATGAAGCACCTCAGTGGCAAAGGAATGCTTTTCATCGACCATCTTCTTGGCTTCATGCGGGAGGTAGTTGTGCTTAGCAACGAGGTCCTTCACTACGAAAGGCTTGTACATCTCAAACGCGACAGGCATCGGGATGCCGACCTCGTCTAGTCCAAGCTCAGGTGCAGTAATAATTGTCGAACGCCCCGACAGATCCTGTCGGCGGTAAACTACGGAACTCTGGAAATATGAACCTTTGGTTCCCTCCATCAGCTCCATAAGACCGCGGTAGTGGCGGGCCTTGGAGGACTTCTGCTGGATGTCCATACCGCCTACGCGCAAGGACTTTACTGCATCGTAAAGATCGGCAACCTGCTTCTGCTGCCCGGCCTTACCGACACCCTCTGCTACGTTCTTGCGCAAAGACTCATTGAGAATGCCGACGTTCTGGTACAGCAAGTTCAGGTCGTCAACTGTCTGTGACCCGTCGGGGTTTACCATTATGGGTCGCATTGTAGGAGGCAGTACGGGCAAGTGGTTCATGGTGTACGCGTCTACCGCAGTCAGGCCCGTCTTCTTTAGAGCCTGCAGGTAGCGGACACGACGATACGCACGGTCAAGGGGCGCGCCCTTGAGCTTAGGCAGCTGTGCCTCTGTCTCTTTTAGTTCCTTGTCTATATTGATCTTCTTGAGGGCGTCTACGATGACCTCTGTACCAAGCTTTCCGCCCTGGTGCCCCTCAGCGGAGGTAAGCTGCTCGTATGTCTTGGCGTTGATCCCCGTTAGGGATTGGATGGCCCCTTCAAACACGGGGTTAGGTAGCTTGTGGTGTAGGTCAATATGCGTCCAGAAGTTACCCTGAAGACCGCCCGTCAATTTCTTATCAAACAACCCGCCCTTATCTTCAATAGTGCGTGCCGTGACCTGCTTCAGGTCGCCCTTAATCGTCGTAAGGCGGGAGGGTGCGCTCAGCTTGCCCGTGCTGAAATGCAGGGTCTGCTTGTCGGTAAGCGGCTGAAGTACGTACTTGTCGCCCTTCTTCTCCATGTGCATGCCCATGCCGCGCATGTAGTTAATAAACTTCCCCATACTCTTGTTTGGCTTGGGGTCAGGCAGCGGACGGTTTTGCTGAAGTGCTATCCAGACATCCGCCTGTGACTGGTCGGACTTCCAAGTCTGCGCTTCACGGAGAATGTTTGTCGCCCCGTGCGCCAGAAGAGCGTAAGTCGTAAGCTGGTCAAGTGTTTGACCGCCGCCGGGAATGCCAGAGCCACCAGGAGGCTCACCGTTAGAATCATACGCACCTCCGTGTGAGCGCGCAGTCATCTTCTTATCTACCTGGTGGTGCAACTTCAGTAGGTATTTATCGCCCGTTAGGATTTGTCCAAGGCTACGTCCCGTCTTCGGGTCAAATAGCTCTTCAGTATCCGACAGATTGTGCTTCTTCAGCTCGTCCATCACCTTCTGGGTGTAGTCGACGCCCGGAGAGAAGTTGTCCACGACGTAGGGCTTTCCCGTCTTCTTGGCAATCTTTGAAGCCGCTGTCTCGAGTAGTTGTCCGATATTCATACGGCTAGGGACACCGGCCGGCCCGAGAATAACGTGGAGTGGCTCTCCTGCTTTATTCTTGGGCATCTCATGGTCTGGAAGGATCGTACCGATGATTCCCTTGTTGCCGTAGCGACCCGTCAGCTTGTCGCCAATAGTTGCGGGCTCTTCGGTACGCACAAAAACCTTCACGGACTTTCCCGACCGTGCAATCTTTGCGACTACTCCGGGGTAGTCATGCTCCCAATATACGGTGCCTCTGGTGTCGTACGGCGTGGCAAGGGATCGCGCGATTGTCCGCGCTTCATCTCGAGAATCAACGCGAGCAGGCGAAACAACTGCAATAAGTACATCGCCATGCTGAACACGCTGCCCTTCCTTGATTACGCCGTCGTCTCCAAGTTTAGATAGGCGAGCAGGCGTGGCCTTGTCCGGAGATGAGTAGGAGGTCCATCGCTTCTTATCTGTTTGCATGCCTGCGAACAGATCAACGGACATCTCATGTAGGTGCGTAGAGATTAGCCGCTCAGAAGCCGACTGCGAAATTACAATTGAGTCCTCAAACGTACGACCGTGGTACGTCATGTACCCAACGCGCATATTTGTGCCTAGCGCAATATGCCCATCCTTTGTGTAGTTTGTATCCGCAATTGTCTGGCCTTTTGTGACCTTGTCCCCGACCCTTACTAGCGGCTCGGAGTGCATCATGGTCTTTCCGCCGTTTAGCGGAAAGTGATCGTAGAGGGACACCTTGCTGATTTTACCATCGCTGCCTTTTATCTGAACCTCACCCTCTGTGATCTTAGTAACAGTGCCCGCCACCGGAGATGCGTGTGATCCGAATGAGCCCACGAGCTGCTCAAAGGTATACCCGCCGTCCGTTTTTGTTTGGACTAGGGGGGCTTCGCGGTTCTTGAGGGAGATCGCCTGCTCCATTTGCTTTGTCGCAAACATGGTTCGGTTGCCCGAATTTGTGGACAAAAATGGGATTAGGTTTGCCGCAAAGGAGAATAAGCCTTTTGAAGAGGGCAGAACGTACTGCACCTCGGACCACGGGCGCTGCGCAGTTCGGCGCTGGGCATCGTAAACAGTAACCAAGTCACTGACAGGTTCGGGCTTACCGTTCTTCCACGACACTTGGTCTGGGTACGCAACTACTGCGCGCTCTAATGTTCCCGGGGTAGCCTCAATAAAGGCACCCTTCTTTACATCCCATACGCGCGTAACTAAGATCTTTCCTTTCTTTCGCGCACCAATTGGCAGATGAAGAGAAATGCCCGTAGACTCACTTTCTGGAGTCTGGACGGGGTCTAGGAAACCCAAGTGTGACGGATTGATAAGTTTGTCGTCTGTCTTGATCGTGTCGCCGCCCTTAATACCGCCAAAATCGGCACCAAGGATCGTTGTACGCATATGGCCGGACAGGAACTGTAAGGGATTAGTCTGCTCGGGTAGCTGCGCACCTCGGAACGTGTTGCCAATTGCGCCCGTATAGAGGTCACGAACCGGCAAGTCTGCGAGACGAGAAGCCCGGTCGATCACGGCAGTAATCTTGCGTGTAATATCCCGCTGCCCACGAGTAATAAAACGCTCTACAAAGTCCGGCGTACTGGTGATGTCTTTTGCCGCCAGGCTCTGGCGGTCGTCTGGCTCAGCTTTGCCGCGAGAAATATCTAAGACACGCTTTGCTGACGCCATAAGCGAGGGCGCCGTTACGTGCCCGAATTCAACACCTAAAGTATTGTGCTGGTCGCCATCTGGGCGAGTTGTCCTCATTTCTTGGAAGAGCTTCTGCACGTATGCAGCAGCGTCCGCCGTAGACATGCCAGCAACCTTCTTCTTATCCTCGTTTGTCTTGGCAAAAGTCTTTGGGATCTTTAACAGATCCTCGGGCTTAGACTTTGCCTTGTTGGCCGCAAACACGTCTTTGCCAAGCGCCTTCTCCATGTCGTCGTCGGAGACATTTAGCGCCTTAAGCACCGAGTAAATGGGTACAGTTGACGTACCGATTGCTACCGTGACACGTCCACTGGCGCGATCGATATCTAGGTCAAAGCCCTTCTTGCCTTGAAACGCCCAGCGGGCCTGGATCTCTCCGTTATCCGCAACCCGGTGATAGACACCCGGCTTGAGCAAGAAGACACTGTCATGCTGCCTTTCGTGTCCGTCAACGATGTAGCTGTACCGCCGCGTGATCTTAGGGATGCGCGCCACAACAATTGTGTTCTCGTCTAGTTTCTTTCCTGACGAGATCTCTACTAAACGCAGGGTTGCCTTGACGGGAACTGCCCAAGTCCCGCCTTCCACCCTCTTTTGGTACTGCGACTGGATATCGTCCAGGTGCAGGTTGTCTTCTACGACAAGGTTGACCAGCTCCAGTCTGTGCTTGGTTCCCGCCATCGGAAACTGGGCACGAATGGCCGCTAGGGTGCGGGTCTTTACCTCATCAAACGCGGCTTCAGGATTCAGTTCCGGCATGGTGAAATGCTAACCCGTAGAAGGTCATAAGATAACTGCACGCGGCACAAAGTCGTAGTGCAGAGAGGACGGATGAACGGGACCGACAACGACGACAGTGATTACTCCGCGCAGAGCTACTCCAGCCTGTCGGACTTTAGCAACGACGTAGATGAAGCGGTATGGGGATGGAGCAGCGATTCGTACACTGGAAAGGACGAGGACGAAGAAAAGAAGTGAAATATCTGCTACTAATGTCGTTCATTGTAGGGTTTCTGCAGTTCTTCCTCGAC
>Ga0315905_10008263_pt1 | contig 10518 bp, 8 predicted proteins | sample LakEriMetagenome_5_FD_203522 | JGI IMG/M metagenome (GOLD analysis project Ga0315905, IMG submission 203522) | Freshwater fungal communities from buoy surface, Lake Erie, Ohio, United States - Buoy 4 MA121 | ecosystem: Environmental > Aquatic > Freshwater > Lake | place: USA: Lake Erie, Ohio... | reverse complement strand
ATTTATAGTATGTTGACATTATGGCTTAGGATAATTCTGTAAAAACAAACTAAACGGATCTAGCAATGACTTACCAAACTTCTTGCCTTGAGTAGCATAGTAATCTTGGAATGCATAAGGAGTCATCAATCCCTGAATAGGTTTGCCCTGAGCATCTACTCCAGTAGCCGTATATCCAACCCCTGACAATTGAGCAAAATCTGGGTTAAGTTTTCCAAATTCTACAAGTTTATTCTGAAGTTGTTCCTGACTAAGGCCTTGCTTTGTAGCCAAACTTTTAAGTTTTTCGAACTGTCTCATGCCCTGAGACTTATCAAATAATGGAGCTGCTTCATAAAGTTGTTGAGCACCACTCTGTAGTGATTGCATACCTTGAGTTGTTGCATCAGCAGCTGCTCTCTGAGCATCACGAGCAGCAAGTTGTGCACCTTCAGCAGCCTGTAAGTCAAGTCCTGCTAACGCTCCTGCAATTCTAGAATCCTCAGCAGCAACTAGTTTGTCTAGACCCATTAGATCTTCGGCCATGCTAGCTCTCACTTGTTCTTGGCCCTCCAATCCAGCCGCATAAATTTGACCAGCCGCAGCTCCAACACCACGCCCTTCTCCCTGCTGAGCAGCCCTAATCAAATCAGATGCTGTGCTTTTGGCTTGTCTACTAGCCATCTCATAAGCACCAGTTTGTAGACCAAGCTGCTCATAGTAGTTGACATTCATTTTCTTTTTTGCTTCAGCAAGAGATCTTGCGGCTGCTTCGTTAGCCTTCTGATTCTCTCTCATCATTTTTCTTGCATTGCCAAAAGATGCACCTGCTGTACCTAAAGAGGTTGCCAGTCCGACTCCTGCTGCGATTGTAGTAAATGGGGCCATATTATAATACTTTTATCATTTCACCTGTGTATGAATCTCCTTTTATATACCCAAAGTTTTCGTAGGTACTTACAAGGTTTCTGTTCTTTATCAAAGCATAGACATACTTATGGTCAGTGCTTTTGCAAATACTAGTAAGCGTGTAGATTAATAAATCTATGCACTCCTTTCTTGTTGGCTTCTTTCTGTAGGTTTTGCTAGATATTATCCAGTCCACCCATGCGACCTTTGAATTTGTGGTGTACATGTATCCAGCACATACTGGTTCGTCACCATCAAAAACAATTAATCCACCTTCTCCATCTGCCGGCAAGAAATCTTTTTGAGGGGCTACCCACCCCCAGTCATTCCACCATTTCAATAGGATATTATCGTAATCACTTGCTGTAATTGGTCTAATTGATATTGCCATATATGCAAATTTAAGGATAACTTTTCATTACTTCAGACTCCACTGCAAATAGCTCTACCTTAGTAGTACTATTGTTCTCTAATGTAAATATACAATAGTGTCCAAGAACTCCATGCGACTCCGCTACCGATCCCTTAATATACATAAAGAATGGGGTAGTTATAGGTGGGATACCACCTCCAGCTATTGACGCATTAACTACAATTCTGTTATTGCCTGCTGGATAATCAACTACAATGCTAGTAATCTGACCACACAATATTGGCGTACTGTAACTAGGTGGCAAGCTGTAGTACAAGTAGTCTCCAACACTTACAATGCTTCCAATCTCAGTTAGGTTTGGACTAATAGGAAACGATACGTTCAATGCTGATGCAGATCCTGTTACGTTCTGACTTAAGCCAATACCATTGACTGATCTAAGAGCATACTCAGATGGATTAGCCGGGATGGTCCCTGCATTTCTAACGAAAGCAAAGTAAGATCCTTCCTTCTTCTCATACCAAGCAGCCTCAATGAATCCAGAAGTTTGTATATCAGTCTCCATTAACGTAGCCCATCCACTGTTTCCCTCTAAGTTAAGAGTCTTAAATATTTTGTTCTCAAGGGCTGACATGTTAAAGACACTTGTAATTTTTGAGTTGTACTGAACTCCGTAGAAATTATTTCTGGTCTCATTCACGTTGTGACGATACAAGTTTCCACCCTTAAAGGTATAGAAGTAGTTGTTCATCCCAATCATGTAGTCTGGATTGAAGGAGTAGAACGATGGCCACCCCTGTGATGATTCGCTATATGATAATGTGTAGTTTGCCATAGTTTAACAAGATCCTCCAAAAGTTGAAATTACACCACTTCCAGAAATTAATAATGTCTGTCCTGAAGCAGGAGCAGATACAGTCTTATAGTGTGTATTGTTACCATTCAATGGTGTAGTAAGACCTACGTTTGTGTATAGAACCTTACCTGCAAGAAACACATCATATAGTGATGGTTCTGTCCCAGTAATGTACACTGTTAAAGGTGTACCAGTACCTGCACAAGCAGCAGATGAGCTACCCCATCCATACGTGTTAGGTGTAGTTGATGAGTCAAAGTATACAGTGAATGTATTAGATGTGCAATTACCAAATGCAACTATAACACCATTGGCATCCACTTGAAACCAATTGTTTGCTCCAGCAGCCGTAGTCTTATAGTATCCTGCGGCTAATTTAAACTCACCATTGGCATCACTAAACACTAAATCATACAAGCCAAGAACTCCAGATGCTCCATTGACATAAGCAACATAATACGTTTGGTCAATAGCATCAGCACATGCTGTAGCACTTCCTGCATTTACTGTACTAGAAGCAAATGATGGTAAAGCAGCTGGACATGACACATTAATTGAGAACACAGTGCCAGAACATGGACCAATAAAACTAAGGTTCATCACCGATGGGGAAGCAGCAGTCTTTGGTATAACCATAACAGTATTACCCGGAGAAGCAGCAGTTAACTTCATCTGTCCAGACAATACTGATACGCTAGTGGTTGTACCCAAAGGAGTAAATGTAGTCCCATTGTACTCAAATTCATTAATAGTATATGGAGAGTTAGCAACTATACCGCAGTCAGATCCACTGGCACCTATATAAGTAGGTAGTCCAGCTGTTCCTTGTAACCATCCATAAGATGGAGAAGATACCCCGTTGTATATAGTACTGTTATATACCGCTAGTATCCCATCTGGTACACTCAATGGATTAAACCTAATTACCACAGCCCCTAAAGAACTGCCTAGGTCTGTGTTCAAATAATATATACCCTGATTTCCACTAGCACTAATCGTTCCTCCACAAGGTATAGCACAAGAAGGACAAATGACAGGTGGTAACAATACTCCACTTACTTGCTGTCTTGATATTGATCCATCAGAATAATACCCATTAGCAGCAACTGTTGTCAGTGCTGCATTTGAGTATACCACCGTAGCGGTACTAAGTGATGGTGCGTCTAAATAAAATGTTCCTGATGTTGCCATATTAATCGCATCCGCAGCATGCATCCTGAGTAGTTGTCGCAGAATAGCAAAGCTCTAGTGGTAATGAATTTCTGTAATCCCAAATTAAATAAAGATACTGTCCAGTGTTTGGAACAATGAATGATCCTGAATAAACTCCAGCGGAACCTGTTATTGGAGCCACTAATGTGGAGGCTGCAAGTAAGTTTGCAATTCCTACTGAAGTGTTTGGATACAACGTGTTGCTGCGAAGATACCTAAACTTATCCTGCCCTAATACAAAATCAAATGTATCTGGAACGATCTTATTAGATGTCATCCTTAAGCTAGCCCCATCTGTTGGTATACTTCCAAATCCTTGAGCACCAGTTACTAACTGATATTGAGATACCACAGGGCTTGAATCATCCGTAGCAAAAGTAACAAATGTAGATTGCAATGGAGATACATAAGCACCAGCAGTATATCTGTATTGATTATGAATATTTTTTCCTGCATCAACTACACTAGTCAATGTCACACTAACAATAGTTAAAGTCTCTTGAGCAGGACAGCTAGGAGTAACGGTAATTTCAAGAGGATTATTAGCCACTATAGTTACAGTAGCTACATTCACATTGTTTTTATTTTTCTCAAACTGTATACTTCCAGATGTAGACACAAGTCCAGAGGTTACAGTAGTACCATCATAAGTTACAGATACAGTAAAATTAGCTGTAGATCCAACAGGTACAGTATATGGTATAGTAACTATGCCAACAGGCTGACCTAAGTCAACGCAATATGTTTGTGTATTACCAGTTGGTATAGTAAACGTCTGCCCTACACCACAAGACAAGCACTCTAAAGGTCTAGGCAACTCCTCAGAGTTAGTGGTAAGAACGTATTCATTTAGATACGGATCGTAAGCACCAAGCTTCTGAGTATTGAAAGACTGAATGAACTCATCTCTAAACCAAGATCTCATCCCCATGTCTGAGATTACAATAAGCTGGTCTCCCTTTAGATTAAGCACCGCTCCACGCTTCACGTCAGTAAAGAATCTATCAGGTCCCCACTGCACATAACTCTCTGGATGGAAACTAATTCCAAACTCTTCAGTCCTTGCTATCTGTGTGCCAAGTATTTGTGGAACAGAAGCAATAGCACCACCTCCAGTAGAGTCTGATATCAAGTTCTTGCTAGACAGTACATAAGATATCTTGTCCTCCTGTAGCACAAGTATGTCAGTCTCACGGCCATCTAGAATATAGATTGGACCGAATGCCACCTCAAGATATTTGTAGTTAGATAAGCCAAGGTTAAACTCATTAAGTTTATTCACATTTGACTCAAAGTTGTACACACCGCTGTAAGTGATATCTGCAAATCTTCTCGTTCTCTTGTAGTCTTGAGCAGCAATTGCAGTAACTCTGTTGCCTAATGCTAGTGGCTTACCAACAATAGAGTCCAATATCTTGTAACTCTCTGCTCCGTTACCATAACAGAAGCAGTTAAAGAATTTGGTGTCAATAATTGCTGGCAGTGAAGACGTTTGATTCTGCACATTTCCTGTATGGAATCCATTGACAATAGGGAATGATAGCTCATTCTCAAAGAATATGTCAGGCAAAGCAGGAGATGGCTGAGTCTCAAATATAACTGTAGTATCAGCTTTGAATATCTCAAACGTAGCAGTTATGCTAGAACGTCTCTTCTCCTTGGCAAGTGTACCAGTACAACGAACGGTACCAGACATCAATAGAACAAGCTTGTTTGAGTTGGCATTACCACTAATAGTTGGATACCTATAGAACCTATAAAAGTTTGTGCAAACCTCAGGATCTAAGTCTTGATTATTCGCTGCCGGAGTAGGAATATATACGTTATTAATTGAGCACTCACCAGCACCAAGATCACTAACTCCTTCATTTAAAACTACTTGTACGTTATCTCCATTAAACCAATCATTCATGCTGTCATAATCAGCAGATGCAATGAGAGTCTTTTCTAGTGTGTATATTCTTGTTCCGCATTTACGGTTTCCTTTACCTGTACCTTTACGCTGGAACTTGATGTTCATCTTTATCCTACTTCCAGCAGGTATGTCAATGTCCTCCCATATTTCGTCAGTCTCATTGTACACACTCATTGGATACTCTAGGATAGGATAATCCCCACCATTGTTTTCCTCAACATCTACAGTACCAGGAGTTACAATTGAGTCCTCATTCTTAACTACAGAGAAGTTGTTTGGATTAATCTTTATGTATAGTCCAGAAGGAACTAGTATGTTAGTCGTTGGATCTGCTGTGCTGGGAATCTCAAGAAATCCCTCAGGCTTTGCTTCCTTCTCAAGGATAGTAGTATAGACACATCTATTAGTGGCCCCATTGGTATCCGCCTTAACAATAAGTCTATCTCCTTGCTGTACCTTTCTAGCGTTCTCGCCTTCAAGTAAGAAGTAAACATTGTTAGTCAATGGATCATTAAAGAAAATATTACTGAAGATGGTATCGTATCCTTCTTCGTCAGGCTTGATAACAAACTTGTATCTAGTTGCCCAGTAAGGAGGCCTCTGTTCATCTGGTATAGTAACCTGAATAGAGTTCTTAGTATCTGATGCTGAGCATGGTATATGAACTGTATTGTTTGAGCTAACTAAAGCAGTTGTTGATCTGTTAAAGTCATCCATGTATACAATACCAATCTCATACCCTCTGTTGCTATGCAAACTTCTAGGAGAGTTAATCTTCTGATAGAATGCCTCAATGAAACTATAAGAGTAATACTCGTACACACTTACTGTAGGCGTAGTCGTGTTGTCGACATACCTCATGGCAAGCAACTGCAATCCAATATAAGGGCTAGCAGGCGTGGTTATAATACCAATCCCTTGACCAGCAGACCCAATACCACTCTGATATTTAGTCAATGGTGTAAGTGGTGTAGGTCTCGTTAAGTTAGTTGGAAGGGCACAGTTGAATTGATCGGTGAATGTGGTCCCATCGCAAGAGTCAACTACAGGAGATAGTGGAGGTACACCTATAGCCTCCTGAAACTCCGCACTACTTGCCAACTCATAGACCGAGTTGTAAGACTTAGGCAATACAAATGAAAAAGTTAGAGACACATCTTCAGTGGTCTCATTAGGGAATGGAGTATCACCTGCAAACTGTTGATGACCAAGAGACATCTCGACCGTAATAGAGGCCCCTGTAACGAGTTCAAATCCTCCAAGGTCTAAGTATACCACAGAGTCTGTGATCGTTTGAGGAGAGCCAAAATTATAGGTCCCTGTACTAAGGAAGTCAATCACCTCTGTGGTGTCTACATCTTCAGATATTAATGTAGTGGAATACTCCAGTTGTACTGGCTGACCAAAGTTGTCAACCATATCAAAACCCTCCACATAGTTACCATACATAAGCCTGTTGCCCATAATAGTTTGGGCCTTGGCTAGCAACGGTACGTTGTCGTAAAGTCTAAACAACTCACGCTCATCAAGCGTAGTAAATATCTTACTGTTTGTAAATGTAAATGTGTAGTTGGTATTGTCAACTAAACCAAGATCAGCCTTGTCTAGTTTCTCAATTACGTTGATGGTGTTGTTGTCCATCTCTTTGAACAACAAGTCAATACCTTTTACTAATGGGCCTCCAGTGTTGTAGGTTATAATAGCAGTATTGAATTGGTTTTGCATACCCTCATTGAGGTAGCTGTTCAAACTAAAGTCAAAAGGCCTTGGCTGGAATGCAGGGTCTGACCACTGAGAAGTAGCAGAGTACTCGTCATCCTCATACCAGTAACGATATGCGAAGCAAATGTATCTGCCCTCTAGGTAGTTCTCTTCATTCCCAGTATTTATAAGCTGAATACTTGGTGACTCTACCGGTGGCTTCTTAATAACAAGAATAGACTCAGCACTAAACTGGTCTATGTTAGCAACTGGGTCTGGATAATTTTTAAATCTATTGATAACCCGAGGTGGGTTGTAATCATCAGTAAAAAATAAAAGATCATCTATAATGTTTACCCCAGTAATGAGATACTCTGGATTAAAGTTCAACGTAGTTTTTGTGCCACTGCCATCGTTGATACTAATAACGTGGTACGTTAATATATTATTGTACACGTTGAAAGAAACAATCATGTCCAACTTACCAGTAGCACCAACTCCAAAGTTAGAGTCATGGATAAACCAGTAAATCGTCTCGTTTGTGTTGTCAGTAATGGTGCCTATGCATTTTGCTGAAGCACTAAGAGCTGTACCATTAATGTACTTTATTGTGGTAAGCTTGGTGTTACCTTTTGTGTTTTCAATTACTCCAATCTCAGATCTCTCTGTAGATCCCATGCGAACATTAAGAGCATCTACATACTCTCCATCAGGAATAAGTCGTTCATCAACGACTTTATTCATTCTACCAGCTATGAAATTCCTTGTAAAATTCGCCATATTATTTCAACCACTTGTCCAAGCCACGTAGGTTCATTAACAATCTGCCCGGATGGATATTGCTTAATCTAATTTTAGAGTTTCTCATAAGAGAGGTCTTCTCTTTTCTTGCACGAGCAACAATGTATTCTTGTACACCAAGTTTAGTGCTTAGAATTTCGTACATAATGTACGCATAAATAAACTTTTCAAACAATTTATTTACACTTATTAGTGAGTCATCCCCATTCTCCATACCATCTGATATGTACTCTAGGATTACTGACTGACCATACATGTCTGAGTTAAAGTTAATTACACCACTCTTGGCATCTACATTAAACGTAGGGTTGAAGTTAGCAGTCTCAGTATTAAGACCATATCTCTGGCCCAATCCATACTCAAAGCACCACTGACCATTACCCAAATCCCATCCTTCTTCACCATCATATCTGCTGTCTGGGTTCAAGTAAATACTCTTCTTGGTTCCTGCTAGTCTCTGCAAATCAATCTCTGAATACTCAGGAGACAATGCATTGCCCTGCTGATCAAAAAGAATCTTACCAGTTTGGTCCTGCAAGTAAGCCTTAGCAGAAAGCACCTGAATGTTCTCAGTCAATGGTCTTAAGTATCCATCCTTATATAGATTTACTCTAACCCAATTGACATAGTCTGATGGTAGGATGTACTTAAGTGTATCGTCAACAGTCAACTCAAGAACTTTTATTTGCTTAAACGCATCATAGTTTAGTTCTTGTATTGCTCTCTTAGCATGAAACAGAATTTTATATCGCTCTTCGTTATTTATCAAAGAGTGGTTGCCAGCATACATCAACATAAAGTTGTTGACAATGTCCTGTAAACTAACATACTGATATGACCCCCAGTTTGCATCTTTAGGAGTCACCCCATTATTTTCGTAATATTTTTCTTGAGTGATGTATGCCATGATTATACAGATTGTTTTTGTTCTTCAAGGCCACCAAACTGAGCTACCTCAATCTCACGAATAGACATTCCAGCGTACTGAAGAATCTTTGAAACTAATTTTATCTCATCCTCAATAGGCACCTCAAAGTCTTGATATCCTAATCCCGGAGACTGATTAAACACAGGCTCACCATTAGTCAAGGTAGTAAATGTCCACTTAGGATCCTTAGGATATCTAAAGTAACTAGCATCTACCTCATTAGCAAGATTAATCGTTGATGGGTATACAGTTAGTACATTACCTTCCTGAGTATACGCTGGGAAGTTTTCAGTTGGAGCAGTCAAGTTAGAGTTTACCAACATAGTAATCTTTCCATGAGTAACCTTCTCTGCCTCAGCCTTAAATACTCTAGGAGATACTGATGCATCATAGCACAAAATCTTGTTGAGCATAAAGTAATCAAACCCAGTCGTAGTTACTGATGGCAAGTAGAATCTATTTGTTGCTGGAGCAAACTGAGTAAGCGTTGATGTAACTGCAAATGTTTCTATTGCCTCCTCTAATGCCTTCTTTTGGTCAGCATAGTCTGTGCCAGATTGACGAGCATTCTCCTTGTTAATCAAGTCATTATACCCAGAAAAGTACTCTTCAAAGATTTCTAGCTGTGCCTGCTTGGCAAACAGGTTAAAGTCAGAAGGGGAGATGTACCCGTAATTATTCTTGTTCAGAATTGCCAATACGGTATTTCTAACTGAGTTGATCATACTAGTCTTTTTACAAATATAAACAAAAAAAAAGAGGGTGTTATTACACCCCCATTTTTGATCATCTATCTATGAAAAATTAACATTACAAATCTAAATTATTTTCTAGCATTTTCAAAACAGTAATCCCCTCATCTGTCTTTAAATATTCAGCGACACAGAAGTATGGGTCTTCACCGAAAGGAACAGTCAACATCTTTCTTTTATTAGACCCAGTGTTAAACCAAACTTCTTTGTTACCATTTCTGAAAGTCAACAACTTGTTCTCGAAGAACACATGCACATTTGACTGCAACTTAAGCATTGGATCATTAAGCAAGTTTAAGAACCCTCTTGGATCTCTCTTAGCATAAATCAACACATCACGCTTCAATTCAGCAGTAGTAAATCTATTTGGATCTTTGTTGAACAATACTCTTGATACCACCTCAAGCTGGTCAATACTAAGCTGTCTTGCTTCAATCAATGCATCAACCTCAGATGTAAGTCTTTCCACCTCAGTAGCAGCATCCTTCTCGTTATCAACCTCAATAAAGGCTCTGCCATTAAGTGGGTGGTAGTGTAGGAACTGCTGTAGAACTGGGTTATTTTTTGGTACAGTTAAAAATCCATTCTCGAAGATTACTGGCTCAACGATGGCATTGCCATCTTGCTCATCTTCAAATGGAGACCTCTGGTTGATAGCATATCTCAGTGGTCTGTTTACATTGTTCTCTTCATCAAAGTATAGAAGAGGATATCTTCTTGTGTTTCTTGATGGTAACGTATAAGATAATGGAGCAGCTTCTCCTTTTAACTTATAGATTTTGTCAGTACTAGTTACGTTTTTTTTCATTTGATTTAATTTAAAGTTTGAAAATAGAGGGAGTCACAGCGACCCCCTCAATTAATTTATACTACTATCTATAAGCAGCACAAGTTTTTCCTCCTCCTCTTCTTCGGCCTCCGCCTCCTCCAAAAGGATTTTTAAAACTGTATCTTTTTAATTCATAAGCAGCATCTCCAATAGCAGATCCTACTTTTTTTACTGCTTTACCTACAGCACTAGGCCCTTTCTTCTTTGCAGGAGCAGCAGCAGCAGCTTTACCGCCTGGTCCTAAAGGCTTAGGACCAATGATA
>Ga0315905_10008262_pt1 | contig 10518 bp, 3 predicted proteins | sample LakEriMetagenome_5_FD_203522 | JGI IMG/M metagenome (GOLD analysis project Ga0315905, IMG submission 203522) | Freshwater fungal communities from buoy surface, Lake Erie, Ohio, United States - Buoy 4 MA121 | ecosystem: Environmental > Aquatic > Freshwater > Lake | place: USA: Lake Erie, Ohio... | reverse complement strand
GCGGCGGCGGCGGCTGCCAGGCGCGCTTGGCCCCCTTGGCGCTGCTGGTGCGGGGCGGCGGCGCCGCGTCAGGTGCGTCGGGTGGGTGCGCCCGCCGCTGCAGGTCGAGCGACACGGGCTGCTGCTGCTGCTGCTGCTGCTGCTGCTGCTGCTGCTGCTGCTGCCCCCCGGGGGGCGCAAGCGCGAGCGCCCCGCCGCCGCCGCCGCCGCCCGCAGCGTGGTGGTGCGTCGGCGGCGGCGGCAGGACGGGCTCGCCAAACAGCGGCGGCGCGCCGGGCGCCGCGCCCTCCCCGCCGGGCGGCAGCACGGGCGGCGCAACGGGCACGGAGCCGGGCGGGGCAAACAGGTGCGGCGCCGGGCCGGCTACGCCAGCGCCAGCGCCGCCGCCTTGGCCGCCGCCTTGGCCGCCCATCGCCGCCAAAAACAGGTTTTGCTGCGTCGCCAGCGGCAGGGTCGCAAAGTCCAGGCCAAAGCTCGCGGCGGCGTTCCTGGCCCAGGCGAGCAGCTCCGCGCCCTGGTGGTGCGCCGCGGCCGGGTCGGCCACGGAGCTGACGACGTGCGGCGGCAGCGGCGGCGCAAAGCCGCCGCCCGCAAAGAGCAGCGCTCCGCCCGCGCCGCCGCCGCCCGCAAAATGCGGGGGGACAAAGAGTGGGGGGCCGGGCGCGTGGTGCAGCGGCGGCGGCGCGGCGGCCGCGGCGGCGCGCATCTCCTCCGCCTCGCGCGCCTCGGCCTCCTCCTGCAGCTGCCGGTTGCTCTTGCGGCCGCGCCGGCGCTTGGGCGGCGCGTCGGGGCCCCCCTCCGGCTCGGGCGGCTCGCCGCGCGCCAGCCGCTCCTCGAGCTCCTTGGTCGCCTGGGCCTCGCGCGCCGCCTGCGACGGCTTGCGCTCGCGGCGCGCGCGGCCGCCGCCGCCGCCTTCCTCGCTCATGGCTCGGGCGGCGCAAAAAGAAAAACACGACCACCCGAAGAGGCTCTTGTGGTGTCGAGTCGGGGCGGCGCCGCGTTGCAGCCCCTCTCTCTCTCTCTTCCCCCTTTTTTTTGGCTCGGGGGGTTTGTCCGTCGCGCGCGTGGATGGGCGCGCAGACAAGGAGGGAAATGCGCGATTGTGCGTCTTCAAGGGTGTGGGGAAGCGTGTGCGCGGCGAGCGCTCGCGCAAGGGATGATGAAGCGATGCGGGAAGAAGCGGCGTCGTCCGGTTTTTTGGCCGCTGCCGGCTCGCGCTCGACCGCCCCGCCCCCTCCTCCGGGCAACAAAAAAAATGCGACTTCAGATCCATCCGCCTCGTCCTTCACACATCCTGCACACTCCTAGTCCTGCTTGCTGGACGCCGGGGACGGCGACGCCGTCACCGCCACGCGCTTCTTCGGAACCTGGGCGGCGGCGGGCGGCGCGCCCTTCTTGCCGCCGCTTGGCCGCCCGCCGCCGCCGCTCCTGCTGCTGCCGCCGCCGCCGCCGCCGCCGCCCACCACCATCGCCAAGAGCGGCACGACCAGAAGCAGCGCAAAGGCCGACACGACCACCCAAGAAGCCGCGTCGAGCACCTCGGGCCGCTCCGCCAACGTCCTCAGCTGCTCGTGCCTGGAAAACACGCGGTCGCGCAGCAGCTCCCGCACAACGACGCGCCGCGCCTCGAGCTCCGCCGGCGCCCGCGCCGCGGCTTCCGACGCGAGCTTGGCCGCCCAGCTCAAGCGCCGCGGCGCCTCCTCCGCGAGCCAAGCGACGCCCTCGCGAGCGCGCTCGGCGATGCCCCCGGCGGCAAAGGACGCGGGAAGCAGCGACGACGGCATCGACGACGGCAGCGCCGCGCGCGCCGAGCGCGCCGCCTCCTCGAGCGAAAACGAGGCGGCCGCCTCGCGCGCCCGCCGCGCCAGCGCTGCTGCGCCCTCCAGCGCGCGCGGCAGGTGCTGCTGCCGGGCGCGCCGCAGAGCGTCCCGCGCCGGCTCGGGCACGCGGTCCCAAGCCGCAGCAACCAGCGCCGCCGCCCGCTCGCGGACGGTCTCGAAAAACGCGCCCACGGCGGGCGGCGGCGCGGGCACGGCCGCCGCCGCGCGCAGAGCGAGACCCCGCGCCTGCGCCGCGCGGCGCTGGGCCCACGGCGGCAGCCACGCCTGCTCGACGCCGTGGAGCTCGCGCCGGCACGTCAGCGCGGCAGCCAGGGCGCGCTCGCGCTCGGCCGCCTCGCGCTCGGCCGCCGCGAGCGCGTCGCGCGCCTCCTGCGCGGCGCGCGCGGCGGCCTCGTCCGCCTCGCGCGCGCGCCGCTCGCCCTCGAGGCGCGCCGCCTCGACGAGGCTGTCGGCCTGGCGCCGCGCCTCGGCCGCGGTGCGCTCGGCCTCGCGCCGCGCCTCGGCGGCAGTGCGCTCGGCCTCGAGGCGCGCGTCGTCGGCCGCGCCGATCGCTTCGCCCCGCGCGGCCGCGATGGCCGCGGCAGCTTCTTCCTTGGCGGCGCGCACCTCGGCCGCCGCGTCCGCGCGCGCCTCGGCCACCGCGCGCTCGGACGCCTCCGACGCGCGCTCGTTCTCCTCGCGCGACGCGCGCAGGGCCGCCAGCGCCTCGGCAGCCTCCTCGCGCAGCGCCTCGAGCTCGGCGCGAAGGGAGCGCGCCTCGAGCGCCGACTCGCGCAGCGCGGCCTGCTGCGCGGCCGCGGCCGCCTCGTGCGCGCGCTCGCGCTCCGCGAGCGCCGACGCGAGCTCGACCTCCTTTTGGGCGACCGCGGCGCCCGCCCCGGCCTCGGTGCGCTCGCGCGCCGCCAGCGCGGCCGACAGCTCGGCCTCCTTCATCGCGAGCAGCTCGCGCGCGCGCCGGTCGGCCTTTTCCGCGGCGCGCGCCTCGGCGGCCGCGCGCTCGCGCTCGGCGGCCTCGAGCGCCTCGCGCACGGCCTGCTGGACGCGCTCGGCGGCGGTCTGCTCGGCGAGCTTCAAGGCCTCGCGGTGCGCGCGCTCGAGCTCGGCCTGCTGGCGCTTGTGCTTGGCGGCGGCGGCGGCCAGAGCGGCGGCGTGCTTTTTGCGCGCGGCGGCAAGAAGCGACTCTTGGTCGTTTTTGGACGACGGCGACGGCGAGGCAAAGAGGCCGCGGAAGGGGTCGGCCAGGCCCGCGGCGAGCGCGCCGAGGCCCAAGCCGCTCCCGCCGCTGCCGTCGTCGTCGGCCTCCTCCTCCTGCTTGGCGGCCGCCAGGGCGGCGTTGAGCAGGCTCGCGCCGTTGCTGCTGCTGCTGCCGCGGTTGCCGCCGCCGCCACCACCATTATTGTTGTTGTTGTTGTTGTTGGCAGCGACCATCGACTCGAGCCGCTCCAGGCGTGCGGCGAGGCGCGCCTCGAGCTGCGAGCTGACGGCCGCGGCTGCCGAGGCTGCTGCGGCCGCGGCCGTCGCTGCCGTCGCGTCGATGTCGCTGCCGCCGCCGCTGCCGCCGCCGCTGCCGCTGCGCCGGCGCGGCGTCGGGCGCTCGCCGAACAGGTCGTCGTCCCCCTCGTCGTCGTTGTACGATTTGCCGTCGGAGCGCTTGGCCTGTGCGTGTGTGTTTGCGGTTGTGGGACGGGGATGGATGGGGGATGCGTCGAGGGCGCGCGCGTTTGAGGCCGTGTCGGGTGAGACAGCGAGAGGTTGGCTTCAGGTGCGATCGCCCTATCGATTCGGCGTAGACATTGCGCTCACCTCGACGCACGCGGCCGCGACGAGCAGCGCCGCCAGCAGCAGCGGCAGCACGCGGGCCGAGGCCCGGCGCTTCGTCATGGCTGCGGACGGGACGCTGAGTTGGGCCTCGTCCTCGTGTCCCGGCCTCCGCCTTCCTGTCGCCGATCCGATCGTGCGGGTCGCGCCGTGGGATCACAAGAGCAAAGCAGGGCGCGTGTGCTTTTGAGGTGGCCCCTGGTGCGTGGTGGTGCGTGAATTGATGCGCGGGAGCGTCCGAGAGTGGCGGCGGCGGCGCCTTTCCTGGTCGCTTGCCACCAGAGGCGGTTCGGCGCTCGCCGGGCGCCCAAAAAAAGCGCGCCGTCCCTTTCACATCCGTCCCCATTCACCGAGGCTTTCATTGGTCCCGCGCCGCGCCAGCGCGCGCAAGCTCAAGACACACGACATCTCGAGCCCATCGGCCGCATTTGAGACCCCGCGCAGCTCCGTCGCGGCAGAGGCCAAGGCATAACCACCCTCTCTCGGAAAACAAAACCAAGTGGAAGTGGTTGGAGCCGTGCTCTTCATTCCGCCCGCGCCTCCCGCGTACAGAGCGCACCGATCAATCCCCAGCGCGCTGCCTCCGTTAATCAGAAGCAGGCCCACCCGATGCCCCGCGCGCGCGCCCCGGCCGCGCGCGCCGCGGCGGCGGCAGGGCGCCCCGCACCTGATGGCGCCGCGGCCGCGGCAGCTGCCGCCGCGCGCTCGCGCCGCCGCCGCCACGTCATCGCCGAATGGCGGCTGCTGCTCGCGCTGCTGCTGCTGCTGCTGCTGACGGGCGCAGCGGCTGCGGCTGCGGCGGCCGCCAGCGGCGAGCAGCGCCAAGAAGGCTCCCACGTCCTGCGCGAGGACGAGGACGAGGCCCGGGGCGCCGCCGCCCTCGCCGCCGCCGCCGCCGCCGCCGCCAGCCAAGACGGGGACGGAGACGGCGGCAGCGGCAGCGGCGGCTACGCGTGCGTCGTGCCGCTGTCCGTCGACCGGTCGGCGAGCCGGGTCCGCCTGGGCGGGCGCGTCGTCAAGCCGATCCGCGCGACCATCCAGGCGCGCGGGGACGACGGCGCCGCCGCCGGCGCGCGCGTCGGCGGCACGACCTGGGTCGCCCTGCGCCTGCCGCCCGCGCCGCCGCCGCCGCCCCGTTTTTCGCCCTCTTCCGCCGCCGCCGCCGCCACGCGCGACGGCGGCCGCGGCCCGGCGACCACCGCCGGCGGCGACGACCCCCCGCCCCCGGCCCCGCCGTCGTGCCCGACGCCCGAGCAGCTGCCGGGCGTCCTCGCGGCCTCGGGCGCCGCCGTCGTCCCCCCTCCCACGAGGGACAGCCCGGGCATCGACGCCCCCGGCCCCGTCCTGGCGGACGTGGTGCTGTGGGCGGTCGGGCCCGTGGCGACCCTCGCGCTCGAGGGCTTTGCGGGCGAGGTGGCGTCCGACCCGGGCCCCGTGCGCGAGGGCGCGCCGTTTGCGTTCGAGGCGCGCGCCACCCGGGGGACGGCGCGCGTCGCGTCGCGCGTCCTGGGCGACTCGTACCTCGACCTCACGGACCAAAGGTTCAGCGGCACGGGCTGCGTGCTGGAGCTCGCGCCACCCGCGCCCGCGCCCTCCGCCGCCGCCGCCTCCTCCTCGGCCGACGCTCGCGCGGGCGGCGGCGGCGACGCCGACGGCAGCGGCGGCGCCGACCCCCCCCCCGCTCCTCCCCCCCCTCCTCAGCTCGTCGTGCGCTGCGACGCGCTCGAGCTGCAGGCCGACGTAGACACGGGCGTCTTCGGGGCGCACCTCGACATCACGGGCGCGCTGCTGGCGCGCGGCGACGTTACAGGCGCGGCGGCGGCGCCGGCGGCGGGCGCCGACGGCCGCGGCGAGGGAAAGCTCCGGCCCGTCGTGGTGCCGTGGCGCCAGGTCGCGCGCTTCTTCGAGGACGGCCCGCGCGGCAGCAGGCTCGCTGTTGTCGTCAAGCAGCCGCCGACGCCGCCTGCCGCCTCCTCCCACGCCCCCCACCGCGAGCTCCTCGCCGTGACGCCCCCGGCCGCCAAGCCGAGCGCCGCGGCGGCCAAGAACCAGACGGCCGCGCGCTGCGCCGCGGGCTGGACGGGCGCCGGCTGCGTCGTGTGCCCACCGTCATCCTCGTCGTCGTCGTCGTCGTCGTCGTCGTCGTTGTCCTCGTCGTCGTCCTCGTGCGCCGCCCTCACCGGCAACCCGGCGTCCGTCTGCCGCGACACGTTCGACTTCTCGCGCCGCGGGGGCGGCGTGTACAAGGCTTACAGCTGCGCCATGGAGGGCCCGCTGTCGGCCATGGTGAAAGACATCACGGCGGTCTGCAACGCCGCGGGCGCCCCCTTGCTGCCGCTCTTCCCGCCGGACGACGGCGGCGCGGCCTTTGCCGCCTTTGCTTCCGCGTCGTCGTCGTCCTCCTCCTCTAGCCAAACCCCAACCACGACGGCGGCCCTGGCCTCCTCCCCGCTCGGCATGGGCCCGGGCGCCACCCTGCCCCCGATCGGCGAGCTCATCAACGCCACGTCCACGCACACGTCGCGCGCCGGAGCGCCGGCGCCATCGTCGTCGTCCCCGTCCTCGTCCCGGCCCGCCCACGACGCCGCCAAGAAAACGACGGGCCCGTGGTGCCAGCTGCGCGTCGCCGCCATGGTCCCGCCGGCCTTGGCCATGGACGAGCTGGCGGCCTCGGGCGCCCCCTTCCCCGCGGACATGACCCAGCTCCTCACCGTCCCGCTCACGTGCACGGGCGTCGACTGCACGTTTGACGAGGGGTCGGCCGCGTTTGTGTGCTCGTACGCCGCGTGCGCGTGCCCGTCGCTCAACCCGCAGCGCGTCGCCGCGGGCGAGCCCCCGCGCTTCGAGTCTTGCCCGCAGATCGTGCGCCAGATCGCGTCGCAGCTGCAGGAGAAGTCGCTGGCGATGGAGTGCGACCGCGCGACGTCCAAGTGCCTGCTCGTCGGGACCAAGCCGCAGCTCAAGGCGCGGTGCCGCGCGGCCGCGTGCGCGGCGCCGTCGGACGTCGCGCTGGCGGTGCCCGAGGCCGCCGGTGCTGCCGACGATGCCGCCGGTGCTGCTGCCGCTGCTGCCGGCGACAAGGCGGCCTCGGGCGCGTCGTCCTCTGCTCCGGGCGGCAGCGGCGGCGGGGCCCCTTTGTCGTCGGCGGCCAAGAAGAGGGCCCGCGGCGGCGGCGGCGGCGGCGCGGGCGGCCTGGGCGGCGGCGGCGGCGGCTTTGGCGGCCTCGGCGCGGGCGGGCAGTCGCAGCTCGGCCCCGTCACGCTCCCGCCCCCCGCTCTCGTCCCGACTGTCTCCGCCGCGCCCCTGGCCTTCCTTCTGCTCGCCGCCCTGGTCGGATGCGCGCAGATTCTCGCGCTGCGGCCCTTTTTGCTCGTGAGAGGGCGCCGGGCCAAGGCGGGCGCGGCGGCAGCGGCGACGGCCAACGGGCCCAGCAGCGGCGCGCCCCTGGCGGACGGCGACGAGACCAACCACAGCATCAGCGGCGCGCGCCCTCCGCGTGCCTTGGTTGAGGACGGCGTCCGGGCCGCCAGGGCGCAGGAGGCTGCTGCGGCGGCGGCGATGGCAGCGGCCGCCGCCACGAAGAAGGAGCAGGGCGGCAAGCGCAGCGGCGGCGGCGGCGGCCTGTTTTCGCTGCTCCTGTCTGGCGGCGGCGCGACTCCGGCCACCAAGGCGGCCGCCGCCTCGGACGCCGCCCTCGCCGCGGCCGAGGCCGGCGGCTCGGACGGCGGCGTCAAGGCCCCCTCCGGGCGGGCGTGGAACGTCTCCGCGGACGCCGTCGCCACCATCGTCGTCGGCGCCGCCCCGGCCTCCTCGCTGTCGCCGCCGCCGCCGACGCAGCAGCCCCAGAACCCCGGCGACGACGACGACCTGCGCCTGCTGCCCGACGAGCGGCTGGGACACGAGGCGCGCTTCGTCTTCGACGACGTGTGCGTCTACGTGCCGGACGGCGGCTTTGCGCGCCGCCGCCGCGCCGCCGCCTCGGCCGCCGCCGCCAGCCGCAGCGGCGCCCCCTTTGCCGAAGGAGAAGAGGGCGGCGGCTGGGCCGCGTGGCGCCCCCTCGCCGCCCTCCGCCAGCGCCGCGCCGCCGCGCCGCCGGCCCCCTCCGCCGCCGGCCCCGCATCGATCGCCCTGCCCCCCGACGGCGGCGGCGGCGCCGGCCCGAAGGGCTACCGCCCGCTGCTGGCGGGCCTCTCGGGCGCTTGCCGCTCGGGCGAGGTCCTCGGCATCCTCGGCCCCTCGGGCGCGGGAAAGACCACGGCGCTGGCCGCCCTGAGCTGCGGCGCGATGGAGGGCCTCGCCCGAGGGTCCCGCGCCTCGGGCATCGTGAGCCTGGGGGGCGAGCGCCGCGCCTCGGGCCTGCGCAAGCTGAGCGCGTTTGTGGCGCAGGACGACGTCCTGACGGCGCAGCTGACGGTCGAGGAGACGGTGCGGCTGGCCGCCGTGTTCAAGCTGCGCCCTTCGTCGTCGTCCTCCAAGACAGGGGGCGCCGCCGCTCCGTCCTCCTCCTCCTCCTCCTCCTCCCCGGCCGCCGCCCTGCGCGCGCGCGTGGACCGCGTCATCGACGAGCTCGGCTTGGCGCACGTGGCGGGCTGCCTCGTCGGCGCGGGCGGCGCGGCGGGCGCCTCGGGCCTGGGCGGCGCGGCGCGCGGCCTGAGCGGCGGCGAGCGGCGGCGCGTGACGATCGCGACGGCCCTCGTCACGCGCCCCCGGCTCGTCATCATGGACGAGCCCACGAGCGGCCTCGACTCGCACGCGGCGTGGTCGCTGCTGCGGCTGCTCGAGCGGGTGGCGCGCGGGGACGGCGCGCGCGCCGCCGAGGCCGGAGCCCCGCCTCGCCCTCCTTCCGCCCCCGCTTTGGGCCGCGGCCGCGTCGTCGTCGCCTCCCTGCACCAGCCGTCGCCCGACTGCTTCGCCCTCCTGTCGCGCGTGCTCCTGCTCGCGCGCGGCGGGCGCGTCGCGTACATGGGCCCGGGCGGCGGCGCGGCGGCCGCGGTCGCGCGCTGCGGCATGCCCCTCCCCCCCGGCCGCTTGATCGCCGAGCACCTGCTCGAGTGTGTGTCGTCCGAGCCCGGGGCGACGCGCCTGGCCGAGGCGGCCGCGCGCGAGCGCGGCGCGGCGCTGCTGCTGGCGGACGAGGAGGAGGCGGACGGCCAAGGCGGCGGCGTCTCGGCGGGGGGCCGCGTGTCGGGGAGCGGCGTCGCGGGCTCTCCTCCTCCCGCGGCGCTGCCGCCGCACCTTCAGGCGCGGCCGCACGCGCCGTCGCCGCTGTCGGCCGGGGCGGGCGGGCTTCATCCTTCCCTCAACGGCCTCAACACGCCCCCGCCGCTGCAGCAGCGGCCGAGCCTCGGCGGCGGCGGCAACAATGGCTCCTCGAGCGGTGGTGGCGGCGGCGGCGGCGGCGGCGGTTGGGGCGGCCTCCGGCGCTCCGCCACGGGCCCGCCCGGGCTCGCGGCGTCATCTGGCGGCGCCGCGGCGACGACGCCCTCGGCGGCCCGCGGCTGCGGCGTCTCGCCCGCGCACTCGCCCCGTCGCCCCGGCCAGCAGCAGCAGCAGCAGCAGCAGCAGCAGCAGCAGCAGGCGCCCGCGGGCGGCGTTCTGGGCGGGGCGGCGTCGCTGGCGCTGGCGTCGGCGGCGTCGCTCTCCCTACCGTCGCTGCCCCCGCTGCGCCGCCGCGCGCCGGACGACGACGCGGCGTCCTCCGCCCCCTCCTCGCCCGCCAACCGCGCCCTGACGCCCATCACGCCGCGCGGCTGGCCCAGCTTCTTCCTGTCGTCGCGCTCGCTCGGCGGCGGCGGCGGCGCGGGCGGGCGCGCGTCCAGCAGCGGCTGCGGCGACGACGGCGCCGGCGCCGGCGCCTCGGAGAGCTGCGGCAGCGGCTCCCCGATGCGCCCTCGGGGCGCCCGACAACATCACCCGGACGACGACGACGAGACGCACCGCTGCCGCCGCCCCGGCGCCCTTTTCTCCCCCGCCGCCCCGCCGCTCGCCCCCGCCCGCCGCGCCCTCCGCGCCCTGGCCGCGCTGCAGTGGCGCGCCTTCACGTGCGCCCGCCGCTCGCCCGCCCTCATGCTGCTGCAGTGCTCCGTGGGCCTCGGCCTGGGCCTCTGCGTGGGCCTCGTCTTCTTCAAGCTCGACAGCACCAACGTGGGCGTGCAGAACCGCCTGGGCGCCCTGTTCTTCGCCCTCGCCCTCTTTGGCTTCTCCGCGCTGACGGCCGTCGACGCGGTCGTCGCCGAGCGCCGGCTCGTCTCGCGCGAGGTGGCCGCGCGCCTCTACGCGCCCTGGGCGCACACGGCCGCCCTGCTCTCGGTGGACGGCCTCCTGCTCCGCGCCCTGCCGGCCCTGCTGTTCTCGGCCCTGGCCTACCCGCTCATCGGCCTCAACCCGAGGCCCGAGCGCGTCGCCACCTTCTTCTGCGTCCTGTGCTCGTACGCCGCGACCGTCGGCGCGCTCGCCGTCGCGCTCGCCACCGCGCTCGGCAGCGCCGCGGCCACGGCCCTCGCGCTCAACATCGTCCTGCTGAGCTGGGTGCTCGTCGGCGGGTTCCTCGTCAACGCGCGATCCATGCCGCCCTGGGTGCGGTGGGTGCGGTGGGCGTCGCCGCTCTCGCACGCGTTCGAGATCCTCGCGACCAACGAGCTGGCCGGCGGGCCCGAGTTCTCCGTCGACTTTGAGGGCCTGCCGACGCTCGAGCGCGTGCCGGGCGAGAACTTTTTGCGCCTGCTGGGCCTGGACCCGGGCCGCACCGCCCTGGACGCGGTGCTGCTGGCGGCGTGCTTCTTCGCGGCGGCGCTCGCGGCGTTCGTGGCGGCCGAGGTGCGGCTGCGGGCGCGGTGACGATGAGAGGAGTCGTCACCGC
>Ga0315905_10008260_pt1 | contig 10518 bp, 10 predicted proteins | sample LakEriMetagenome_5_FD_203522 | JGI IMG/M metagenome (GOLD analysis project Ga0315905, IMG submission 203522) | Freshwater fungal communities from buoy surface, Lake Erie, Ohio, United States - Buoy 4 MA121 | ecosystem: Environmental > Aquatic > Freshwater > Lake | place: USA: Lake Erie, Ohio... | reverse complement strand
TCCGTTCAAACTCCACTCGGCCTTGGGAGAAGCGCGGTTGGTCAAGCCGTCGGTCAATGCAGAGTGAACCAAATTGTCGGGCGGCGCTCGGTTTGCCTTGGACTCTGCCGATTCTGGGTTCGGCGCCCCTCGCTCCCTTCGCAAGGAACTCCGTGCACTGTGAGACGGGACTGTTCTTTGAGACGGGACTGTTCTTTGAGATGGGACTGTTCTTTGAGATGGGACTGTTCTTTGAGATGGGACTGTTCTGTGAGATGGGGCCGCACTGTGAGTTGGGGCGACGCGCACTCTCAGGCAGCGCTGGACTGGCCACTGCTGAACAGCCTGTTTCCGCAGCCGAAGTTTGATCGCTGCAGTTGAGCTTGAACCTGCGGGCGTCCGTCGGCTCGGCTAAGGGGCAAACCGGACCCTTGTCTCGCAGGCTGCAGATCGGTGGGCAAGTTCAACGCCTCGCCGGATTGAGGATGTTGTCGGCGGCAGCGAACAAGTAAACAAATTCAATTACTAATGCCGGAGCAACTCGCAATTCCGGAGAGGATGAATGTCAGTGGAACCGCAGCCCGAATCCGTCGCGCCCTCTTTTGCGGTGCCGGGGAGCGAAAATCCGTTTTCAGTATCCCGGGTTGGCTTGGGCGGGATCGAGTTTCTGGAGCCGCAGCCCGGTTGGGTTGCCGCGGTAGCGAGGCGCCTGGAGGAAGCTGATTGGCGGGGCCAGATCATTGGCCCGCACGGCAGCGGGAAGACCACCTTGACGATCGACTTGGCGAAGTTGCTCGCGGGGAAGTTTGAGCGTTTCAGCTGGTTAGTGGTTCAGCCTGCAGGCTGGTTTGCCACGCGCCCACGAGCGCGAGTCCAGCTGGCAGCGCGAAGTGTGCGACGGGGGGAGCAGAGTTCGCTGGAGTTGCTTGCATTTCAAATGGAAGAGTCGGGCGGACTGTTGGCCCCCAGATTGATCGGGACCGGACCGAGGGAACTCTGTTTTGTCGATGGGCTGGAACTCCTCTCCGGCTGGCGGCAGCGGCAACTGCGAAAGCTCTCCGCAGATAAGTCGGTCGTGTTTACAGCGCACCGCTCGCTGGGCCCTGCCCTGCCGGTCTTGGCTGACCTCCAGCCGGACTGGAAGACCTTTCGTCGCGTGGTCGCCAAACTGCTCGAGTCGGAGTCCACGCACGTGAAATCCCAGTTTTTGGAACCTCAGTGGATTGAGCGGGTGTTTCGAACGGTCGAGGGGGATTTTCGTCGAGGGTTGAGTCAGCTCTATGATGAGTGGGAGTCGCTTCGTCTTGGCCGCTCGCTTGGGCGTCCGGCAAAATCGGACCTCGGTGGGATTAGCTGACAAACTACGAAAACGCCCCCTGTCGAACTGGTCGACAGGGGGCGTGAAACTTTCCAGGTCGGGACATCCCCGCCACGCGATCGGCGAGGGCCAAAGGTTACTTGCCGAGTTGATCGGCTAACTCCTCGGCTTTGTAGACATAGCGGAGAGCTTCGCGAATCGCGCTGGAGTGGACGCTGACTGCTCGGCTTTGAGTGTCGCTGTAAACAAAGTCGCCCGTTAACGACTGGATATTGCCGTCGAAAATCAGGCCAACCAGTTCGAGGTTCTTGTTGACGACAGGACTACCCGAGTTTCCGCCGATGATGTCAGCCGTGGAAACGAAATTGAACGGGGTGGAGAGGTTCAACTTGTCTTTGGCGGCGTGCCAGCTCGGTGGCAGGTCATAATTCTCCTGGCCTTTGTGAGCGAGTTCGTGGGTGAACGCGCCTCCAAAATCGGTCCAGGCAGGGACCTGCTTGCCATCCTCGATGTAACCCTTGACTGGACCGAAGGAGAGTCGCAGGGAGAAGGTCGCATCGGGGTAGGTCGATGTGCCTTGGGTGGCGAAAATGGCGTTTGCAATTTGAGCATAGGCCTGCCGCTCCAGTTCATCGAGTTCGTCGGTCAATTTGCGGAAGCGGCGAATTTCCGGGTCCAAAGCTCGAATCATGGCAACCATCGGGTCAGTGCTGTTCCGCACCCCGGCCAGCCCGCTTTGGACCAGCGCTTTGCGCGCGGCCACATCAGCCAGAGCGGTTCCGTTGGTCAGTTCCGCGGCGCGATCGGTTGGCGACTTGCCGTTGAGCATCGCCACGCAGACCGGGTCGTCGGCGCCTCGGAGTTCGACCATGCGGGTCATGGAATCGGCCAGTTGCATCTGGTCGAGGTCAGGGTAGATCGGAGCGGTTGAGTAAAGCTGTTGTTCCAGCGAGGCTCGCCCGGCATCGGAGTATTCCGGTAGCCGTTGTCCAGTTGGCTTTTGGTCTTCTTCGACCATTTGCACGATGGTCTCGGCGATTTCGAACAATCTTGAGGAAACGGTGACGCCTTTGCCCAGCAGTTCGCCGCGGCGTTTTTGCACTTCGGCGACGCGGTCCCAAGCAGCGGCCGAGGAGGCCAGCTTGGGGTCGGCCTTTACCTTGGCGAGCAGAGCGGATTCCGCACTGGTCTTGGCTGCGAAAATCGCCGGGTCCTGCAGACCATTGACTCTGCCAAAGTAGACTTTGCGGGAGTTCTGGACGCCGAAGAGTTCATCCTTGGCACGACGAGCGGCCTCCGGTCCGGCAAGTCCAAATTGCTGCAGCGCGATCTCCCGGCGGCAGAGCGAGTTGAGAACAAACGGAATTCGCTGGTCGCGTTGGAATTTCAGGGCCGAGACGGTGAGGATTCGGCTGGTGCGACCGGGATTGCCGGCGACAAACGTGATCTCATCTTCCCCCGGACCATTGGGGGACCACTTGAGGAAATGCTCAATCTTGGCCGGTTGGTCGTTTTCATATACCCGGAAAATGCAGGCGTCGAGGTTGTAGCGGGGATACTCAAAGTTGTCGGCATCACCACCAAAAAAGGCAATCGACGATTCGGGAGCCCAAACTAAACGCACATCGGTGTACTTTTTGAAATGGTAGAGGTGATATCGACCTCCGCCGTAAAGAGTGATCACGTTGCAGCGGAGTCCGGTCTTGTCGCTCGCTTCCTGCTCGATTTTCGAGATCACCGCCCGACGGGCGGCAACCGCCTGTTCCGGAGTGAGTTCGGAAGTGACGGCTGCATTCACCTCGGCGGTCACGTCGCGGATCTCCACGAGCTGATTCAGTTCGAGGTCGGGGGCCTTGAGTTCCTCGCCCAGCGTTCGTGCGAGAAACCCGTCTTTGAGAATATCCCTTTCCGCCGTCGACAGCTTGAACAGCGTGTCGGAACCGACATGGTGATTGGTTAGTACCAGACCGTTGGAGGAAATGAAAGAAGCCGATCCGCCGACATTAAAGCGGACGCAGGACTTCATCAGATGTTCGGCCCACTCGTCCGTGACATCAATGCCATACTTTTCCTTCAGTTGCTTTTTGGGCAAATCGTTAAACAGCCACATGCCTTCGTCGGCCGTGGCTCCACCGGCCGTGAGCAGCAAGCCAGCCAGCAGGTTGAGCAGCAGGAAAACTCGTAATCTCATGTCTTCATCCCGGGAGTTAAGCGTGCGCGAAATCCGATCCGCAGCGGCGATCGGTTCTTCTCCCGCCCAGTTTACCGAAGAGCATCCGATCCCGGGACAGGGGGCCTTTGAAATTGAGGAGCGGCTCGGTTTCAAAAGGCCGAAATGCCCGCCCGGGGAACGGTCAAGGTCCGTTTAGTACCAGGCTCCGCCGCGCAGGTGATACCGAGGCGACTCCTGAACGGGTTTGTGGAACTCCAGCGGCACCGTTCCGCCATCGACCTTCCGATACTCGCTGAGTGGGACCTGTGAAGTCACCAGGGAATTGGCGATCTCTTTCAGCTCGCGTACTCGCTCGCCGGTTGGCGGATGCGATCGGATCCAGGAAGGCTCGAGTTGGTACTGTCCGGGCTTGAGAATCCGTCCTCTCCAGCCGCGTTGCTGAAACTGCTCCAGTTTGACTAATGCCGCAGCCAGTCCCAGCGGGTCGCCCGTGATTTCCGAGGCCCCGAGATCTGCTTGAAACTCGCGCGAGCGAGAAAGAGCCATCTGCATGAGAAAGACGGCAAGCGGGGCGCCGATCATCAGCAGCCCCGCCTGAAACCAGGACCCAAGTCCCTGTCCGATGAACAAACTCGGCAATCCGAGCAGGACCACCAGCACTCCGAACCGCGCGATGCCGGTGGCGATTCGCCCCATGGTGTCAGCGACGCCCATCACGGTCGTGTCACGATGGCGGACGTGAGCAAGTTCGTGAGCAAGCACGCCAGCCAATTCCCGTTGACTCATCAGTCGCAACAAGCCGTCTGTAACCGCGACCGACGAATCCTTTCCTGTTCCGACAGCGAAGGCATTTGGGACTTGCGATGGAACGTACCAGAGTTGCACAGGATGAGGCAAATCGGCCCGCTCAACCAGTTGAGAAAACAGACTGAGCAATTCTGGGGCCTCGTAGGCTGTCAGCGGTTGGGCGTGGTAGGCCCGCAGAACGGCCAGTGGAGAAATGGTCGCCCCAAAGAGCAGGTTGTACACCGCCAGCCCGGCTGCGATCCAAACCCCGAGTTGGCCGAACAGCAACCAGCCGATGGCAATCATCAACACCCCCATGCCGATGACCAACAGCAAACTCTGCGCTTGGTTGGTCCATTTGTTCGAGCGAATCGCTGAGGTCATCGGACGCGAATGGCAGGAGAGGGAATTGAAAGGAGGGACGATGGCTCGCCGCGACACGTATTCTAGCCGGGCATGGCGAAGCGACCAATCCAGTGGCGGTGCATCCCGAACGCTGAGGCTGAGACGAAAGATAACCGATCGCCTGTTGCCGGTGGATTGGGTGCCAACCCTACGTTTTCGTCAATGAGCGGACGTTGCGATTTAGGCGCGCAGGCATTCCGGCTGGAGCACGGAATAAGCGTCTCAATCCGATTTCTTGCGGTCCATTACTCGTCGGGAAAACAAGGCAGCGGCATCATAGTCCGCAAACTCGTCCGCCGCAGCCACAGAGTGGCTCAACATCGGAACCGGCAGCGGTGCGGTTTTGCGCCGCTGCGCTATCGTCGATCGGCGTGGTAGACTGGGTAACGACCCGCAGCAATTGGGCTTTTGGCGGGGATTGCCCGACCGTCCCTGGACTCTCCTCGAGGGCGATGAATCGGGCTTTGGCCGCTCCCTACTCTGTTTGCGGAATTCCGATGACGGTTCACATCCCAGTGCTGGCGGCCGAAATCATGCAGGCGCTGGATTTGCATCCCGGACAGGTGGCGGTTGACGGAACGCTCGGCGGAGGCGGGCATACGCGATTGTTTGCCGAGGCAGTTGGAGCCTCCGGGCGAGTGTTTGCACTCGACCGCGATCCGCAGGCAGTTGCGGCAACCGCCCCGACGCTCCCCGCCAACGTGACCGCAATCCACGCGAACTACGCCGAACTTCCCGAAGTTTTATCCGGGCTGCAGATTCCAGCCGTGGACGCCATTCTGCTCGACCTGGGGCTGTCCAGCGACCAGTTGGCCGACAGCGAGCGAGGGTTCAGTTTTCGCGCCGAGGGGGAACTGGACCTGCGGTTTGATCCGACTCGTGGGCAACCGGCCTGGGCCTTGCTTGAGCGAATCCGCGAAGAGGAACTGGCGAACCTGATTTACGAGTACGGGGAGGAGCGCAAGAGCCGATTGATTGCCCGGCGAATCTGCGAGGCGCGGCGAGTCAGGCCGATTCGACTCGCCCCCGAATTGGCCGACCTGGTTCGCAGTTGCGTTCCGCGGTCGCGCAAGAACCCGATCGACCCGGCGACGCGAACATTTCAGGCCTTGCGGATTGCCGTGAATGAGGAGCTGAAGTGGCTGGAGCAATCGCTCGCGCACTTCCCCCAGCTTCTGCGTCCCGGTGGAAAACTGGCCATCATCAGCTTTCATTCACTCGAAGATCGCTTGGTCAAACATCGCTTTCGCGAACATCCCCTGTTGGAAGTGCTGACCAAGAAGCCAATTTTGGCCGGAGCCGAGGAACTCCTCGCGAACTCGCGCAGTCGGAGCGCCAAGTTGCGGATTGCACGCCGTGTGGGTGTCAAAGAAAGCTCTTGACCAGGTGACCCGAGTTTTCAGCTGATACAAGGAAAATTCGATCCCCTGCCCGCGCGCCTGGCCAATTCCGCCGGCAGCCCAGCGCTGCTGTTGTCTAGCGCTGCAGTTGTCTAGCGCTGCAGTTGTCTCTTGTCATTGAAAGAGCAGTAAATAGCCAAGCCCGAAGATGCCGGCGTCGACAATCGCATGGCTTAACCAACTCGCGGTCAGATTTTGGGTCCGCTGGTAAAGCCAGGCCCAGAATGCTCCGCCAAGGGCGATCGCGCCCGCAAACAGGTAGGTTCGCCATTCGGCAAACCCCAGGAAATAGCCAAGCAGCAGGATGTGGTGCGCCATGAAGCCGAGGCTGGAGATCAGGTTTGCCGCCGACCTGCCCCAAATCGATGCGCCCCTCTCAAAGACAAACCAGCGCCAATAGTACTCTTCCAAAAGCGAGTGCAGCGCTGAGTAGAACAGCCCTACAGCCAGAAATGCGGCGGGGTGATTAAGTCCTTGGCTGGCAAGTTTACCCTGCGCGGCGGCAAGCAGCTTCTGCTCGATGGGATATCCTTTGATCAGCAACTCCAGGGCGGCGAACATGACACCGCAAACGGCTGAGCCAAAAACGATCCCGAGGATAATACCGCGGAACGTCGGTTGCAGCCGCTCGAACCCGCCTCCCCAGCCGCGCCAGGCAACCCACACAGGCAAGAGGAATTGCAGTGACTTGCCCGCCGCATAAGCTGTTTGTTGCAGGATGGGCGGGCTTCCGTGCAGCAGGGTAAAGTAAACCCAAGTGACCAATGACGGGAGCAGCAGCGCCGCGATCAGCGTCCGGGCAAGGCCCGAATTCGAAGCCGAGGGATCGACCGACTTGGATGGTGGGATTTCCGGCGGTGGCGACAAGGGTTGTTTACTCAGCGAACGGAGGAAGTGGCGGGGCGAACTTGCTGGCGGAACTGGCTGCGGAGTTCGGAGGAATAACTTCCACAACCGGGACGTATTGAAAGCGTTCGTTAAACTCCAGCTGAGCGACCGGGAAGCGGAACAGCCGCAGTTCCAATCGCCCGCCCGGCTCGCGGCTGGCGAAGTGAATCGCGGCGATCTCCGGATGGTATTCGCAGTAGCGGACGACTTCTTCCTCGGTCATCACAAAAAAAGCGGTCGCCAGAGCATCGGCCCAAGCCGGATTGGGGTGGAGCACCGTCGTCGAGAGCCAATGGCTGGCAGGCCAGCCGCTCCGCGGGTCGAGAATGTGTCCGAGCCGTCGACCTTGGTGGACGAGACCTTGCCGTGCGGAGCCGCTCGTGCCGATGGCCTGATTGGAGAGCAGAAGTTCAGCGATTCGCTGCTCTGGAACAATCGGGTGGGTCAAACCAACCTTCCAGCCACTCCGGTCGGGGCCGGCGGGGAGGCAACTGCCCGCGGCGAAGACGCTGCTTTGGCCCCCGTGAATCAAAAAATCGCGAACCCCAGCCAAGTGCAAATGCTCGGCGAGTTTCTGTACCGCGAAGCCTTTGCCGATGCTATGCAAGTTTAACTCGACGCCGCGCCGCCGCAGGCTTACGCTCCGCTCTGAAGGTTCGAGGAAGACATGCCGTTGGCCGGAAATTTCGAGGGCTGCAGCGATCGCCTCTGCCGGTGGGACACGAGGCGTGCGGCTGAGGAAATTCCAAACTCGCGAGAGAGCCGTGGTCGCGATGTCAAAGGCTCCGCTCGTCTCCCGATGCAGCCTGGCCGCCAGGTCGAGCAATCCAAACAGGTCGGAATCGACCGGAATCGGCGTCGCTGCGGCCAATTGATTGACGCGCGAGAGATCCGAGTGGGGCCGGAAGATCGAAAAACGGTCTTCGAGTTGATCGACCAGAGTGAAGCCCTCGAGCACGGCTGTCGGCCCGATCGGGTGCTGGCCGAGATTCAGATAGACCTGGAACTCGGCCGCCATGGCTCGATGGGAGAAATGTTGCAGCCACTGTTCACTGGTCGCTTGCGAGCGGTCCGCGAGGCTGGGAGCTTCCCCGACCGGGCTTTCTCCCTCGAGCGATGAGGCCAAGCGGTCGCGAAGCGGTTGGACGGAGAGAAACTCGCGGCGATCCGGCGGCGGGGGTGGTTCGGGCGGCGAGTCAGGCATAAAAGGGGTGCCCACGGGGGAAGCAAAAAGGAGGCGGACGGTCTGCGTGCACAAAAGCCCCGCGGCGTCCAGCGGCCTCCGTCGTCGGGAAACGCCGGAATGATTGAGTTTAATCCCACTGTGCTCCATAATCATAGGCGAGAAAGCGGGCGACTGAAGTGGAAAGGAAGCGAATGTTGCGGCGTGCGGTCGGTTGGAGCGGGATTGCGCTGAGCGTGGGGCTGGGGCTCACTTCGGGCCTCTGGTCGGAAGCCAGTCGTTGGTCGCGGTCGCAGGAGAGGAGCGACGCTCAGGTTATTCAGGAACCGGTCGAGCCGGCTCAAGCTCCGGCGAGCCCGTCGACGGAGCCGGCAGCCGAAGAAAAAAAGTTGCCAGCCTCTGCGGGGCGAGAGCTGCCTCCAGTGCGTCGCGCCCGGCGACCGCAGTTCCAACCGCGCGACTGGGACGGCGTCTACTTTGAGAATTTGTTTCGCGAGGGACTGGTGGGGCCGCGGCCGGTTCCAGGAACCACCTCACAGCGCTCGACCAACCCGCGCACGACAACACCGCAAACAACCGTACCGCCGCGGTCCGCAGTGGCTGGACAGGACCCTGCCGTTGGTCGAGAGCCTGGCGCCGGTGAAGCCGAGAACCCGTCGGCCTCAGGAGCGGCTTGGTCAAGCGTGGTTACCGGTGAGGCGATTGAGAGCGAGGTCAAGCGGCTGCATTTGCAGCTGGAGCAAGACCTGACCACGCCAATCAAGTTCAAGACTGACTATCTCAAGGTGCGGCAGACATACAGTCTGTTGTCGATGTGGTTTGCAATCATTTTTGAATACGAAGGCGATGTTCGCTGGAAGTCGGCGGCCGCAACGGTCCAGCCAGCCTGCTGGCGGGCTGCGGCCAATGCGCGGACCGACGGTGAGCAAGCTTATCAGTACGCGCGGTTACGAAAAGATGAGTTGCAAGAGCTGATCCGGGGTGGCTCTTTCGGTGATACAGAAAAGCCGATTGAAGCGGTTGATTGGTCGCAGGTTGTCGATCGCGTGCCGACGATGGTGCAGCTGGAAGCGAGCCTGACCAGTCTCAAGGCGTTGACGGCCAGCAAGGCTGACTTTCAGAGCAGCGTGGAAGAGGTTGCCCAGCAGGCGGCGGTGATTGCAGCGATCGGCAGGGTGCTCGCCAATGAAACGATGGAAGGCGGCGACGACGAGAGTTACCGCGCACTGGCCGGTGAAATGCGGGGCGGGGCGGCAGGGCTGCTGGAAGCGCTGAAGCTGAATGACTTCGAGTCGGCTGGGAACGCGGTCAACCGGATTGAGCAATCCTGCAATAAGTGCCACGAAGACTGGCGCTGAGTGGTCAGTGGCATTTCTGGGGAACGATTTTGCCATCCAGGTGTTTACGCTGGATGACTGACGAAACTGAGTTCTGTTGTACGTAACCTGGTTGGACAATTCCTTGTATGCCTGACGATTCGTCGATTTCGCCTTGGTCCCACCCCAAAGCTCAAGAATGGTTTGAAACCATTTTTGATCGCTCCGGGGCGCTGTTGAGCCTCTCGGATGAGGTGTTTCGCCATGGTCACGAGTTTGACGTGCCGCAGATTCGGATGTTTGCCTCGCTGCTTTTGGTCTTGGGTCGGGAAGGTGTCTGGCCCTCAGGTAATCACCATGATTTGGTGAAGCTGGCCGAACGCTTATCCGAATTATTCAAGCAGAAACAAAAAGATCCCCACCAGCCGATGACCGTGGAAGCCCATCGGTTGAACGGTCAAATGATGGCGGAGGCCGAACAGGAATTGGAGTTGCTGCGACGAGTCGCGGGACTGTCACGCCGGATCAACAAGTTGGAGATTCCCGCGAGTTGGCGAGGATTCTGGAATGCCTGAGGTGAATCCCCGCTGGGGGAGTGGTTCGAGTTTCAGTCGATAAGTCGTGCGAAATGCGTTATTCAAACTTGGCTCCCTGGATGAACGAACAAGCCACTCGCTGGTTGGCGACCAGTGAGCAGTGGCTGCGTTTACTTTCGATGGTCAAGCGAACACTCGAAAACGATGCCCAGCGATTTCCCCATCAGATTCGGGCGGCGAGTTCCTTTGTGATTCTGTTGTGCCGGGATGGCTATTGGCCGGCTCGCTATAGCCAACGGGAACGCGATGAGATTGTGGCGCTCGCCAAGAGGCAACTCACTGTCGTGCGACAGGCGTACGCGTTTGAGGCGCGCGCGCGGCCGGAGTTGTTGGCCAATCCCGATTACAAGGCCATTCTACAGGGCTTGGACGACGAACTCCGGTTGTTGGACGCCCGCTTGGCGGATGAACCGGTGAACCTTCCCGATCGGCCTCCGGCGTGTTGGGGCAAATTTTTTTGACGGTCGGAACGGA
>Ga0315905_10008259_pt1 | contig 10520 bp, 8 predicted proteins | sample LakEriMetagenome_5_FD_203522 | JGI IMG/M metagenome (GOLD analysis project Ga0315905, IMG submission 203522) | Freshwater fungal communities from buoy surface, Lake Erie, Ohio, United States - Buoy 4 MA121 | ecosystem: Environmental > Aquatic > Freshwater > Lake | place: USA: Lake Erie, Ohio... | reverse complement strand
CCCTCCCGATTCTCCCCGGGCAGGAACGCCGCCGGCCGCTCCGCGAGCTGGGTCGTCGCGAACACCGCCTGGATCGCGTAGTAGTCGCGCGTCGGAATGGGATCGAATTTATGGTCGTGACAGCGCGCGCACTGCAGCGGCTGAGCGAGGAAGGTCTCGCCCACGCTGTTGGTCACGTCGTCGAGGAACCGCTGGCGGGCCACCTTCGCGACTTCCATCCCGGTGAGCTCCCACGGGCCCATCCGCAGGAAACCGGTCGCAACCACGGCCTCGGGGTTTTCGGACTCCAACTCGTCCCCGGCGATCTGCTCCCGGATGAAGCGGTCGAAGGGGCGGTCGGCATTGAAGGCCCGCACCACGTAATCCCGGTAGCGCCAAGCGTTGCCGCGGTCGTAATCGTTGGCGAAGCCCGCGGTGTCCGCGTAGCGGACGACGTCGAGCCAGTGCTGCGCTATCCGCTCCCCGTGGTGCGGGCTGGCGAGCAGCCGGTCAACAGCCGCCGCGACGGCCGCGCGCGGGTCCGCGGCGTGGGCCCGCGTGAAGGCCGCGACGTCCTCGGGCGATGGCGGCAGGCCAGAGAGGCCGAGGCTGAGGCGGCGCAACAGCACCCGGGCCTCGGCGGCCGGGGCGGGGTCGAGGCCCAGCGCGGTGAGCTTCTCCTCCACGAAGGCGTCGACCGGGTGCGTGGCCCCGGCGGGCACGGCCGGCTTCCGCACGGACTGGAAGGCCCAGAGGTCAGCCGGTTGGTAACGGCGCACGTTCCAGTCCGGGGAGAGTCCAGGGCTCGTCGTGACTGTGACCCCATCCTCCGCCGCCCACGCCGCGCCGCGGGTCCGGCGGATCTCGTCCTGTCGCGCCGCGTCGGGCCAGGGAGCGCCGCCGGCAATCCACTCCCGCAGCCAGTCGAGCTGATCGGGGGTGAACGCCTCGGACTCCTTGGGGGGCATCGCTTCCCAATCGCCGTGGTCGCGGCGCGCGGAGAGGTAAAGCGGGCTTTCGTCGGGGCGTCCCGCGACGACGGCGGGCTGCCCGCTGTCACCGCCCAGCAGCGCCTCGGCGCGCGTGCGCAGGTCGAGGCCGCCCTTGAGCTTGGTCGCGTCGCGGCCGTGGCAGGCGAGGCACTTCTCCTGCAGGAGGGGCGCGACCCGCCGCGTGAACAGCTCTTCCGCGCCGGCCCCGGTCTCCGCGGCGGGAGCGGCGGCCGCGAGGGCGGCGAGCAGGAGCAGGCGGGGCGGGGTCACGGGGAAGAAAAAAGGGAGGATGGCCGCTTGGGCAACGCCGCGCAAGGGAGTGCGTTCAACGGGCAAGCCACGGAATTCGCGCACGGGGCTACTCCCGCGCGGCGGGCGGCGGACGGATCGCCCCGGGGGGCGGCGGGGGCGGGCCGGGCACCACCTGCAGCGGGCGGCGGTTCCGCTGCAGCGCGGCATCGAACGCCCCGGCCGCGACCGCGAGGCGCTGCACCACCTCAGGGTGGCGGTCCGCGAGGTTCTCCTTCTCCCCGGGATCGGCTGCGAGGTCGTACAATTCCGGCGCGGCCAGCACCCGGTGCTGGGTCGTGAACAGCGCGGGCTGATGCTCCCACCACAGGCTCAGCGGACGCGGGTCCGGCGCGGCAATCCCCGCCAGCAGCAGCTTCCACCGCCCCTCGCGGATAGCCTGCGGCTGCAGGCCGAAGTAGTGGACCAGCACGCGTGGCGCGCCTCCGGTTACGGGGTCGGCCGTGAACCACGGCGACAGATCTCTTCCGTCGATGACCCGGTCCGTGGGCGGCGCCGCGCCCGCCAGCCGAGCACAGGTCGGGAACACGTCGAGCAGGGAGACCGGCTCTTCCACCACGCGCCCGGGCGTGATGCCACTGGGCCAGCGCACCAGCAGCGGGACGCGGATGCCACCCTCCCACGTCGTGCCCTTGCCGGCGCGGAGGGGACCGTTGCTGCCTGCGAGGGAGCGGCCGGGGAACCGGGGTGCCTTGGCGGGTGCCTTCACCTTCACGGTGCCGTCCTTGCCCGCCACGGCGGCGTTACCCCGCCCGCCCGAGGCCCCGTTGTCGCTCGAGAAAAACACCACGGTGTCCTTTTCGAGCCCGAGTTCCCGCAGGGAGTCGAGGATCGCGCCGGTGCTGGCGTCGAGCTCTTCCACGGCGTCTCCGTACAGGCCGCCCCGCGACTTGCCGGCAAACTCCGGCGAGGCGTACTGCGGGATGTGCGGCATCGTGTGCGGGAGGTAGAGGAGAAAGGGCCGGTCGCGGTTCGCCCGCAGGAAGGCGATGGCTCGTTCAGTGTAGCGGCGGGTCAGCGTCGACTGGTCGACGGGCGCCTCCACGACGCGCTCGCCGTCGATCAGCGGCAGCGGCTCGATCCCCATCACTTGGAGGAAGGGTTCCCCCACCGGCCACTCGTTGGAGTCGTTGCTGTGCGGGACGCCGAAGTACTCGTCGAAGCCGTGGCGGCGCGGCCGGAACGGCTCGGCCCACCCGAGGTGCCACTTGCCGATGCACGCCGTCGCGTACCCGCGGGCCTTCAGGAGGGTCGCGAGCGTAAGCTCGGCTTGCGGCAGGCCGTGGCGCTCGGTCGGGAAGAGCACGTAGGGTAGGCCGGCCCGCGCCGGCAACCGGCCCGTCAGCAGAGCTGCTCGTGAGGGACTGCAGAAAGGCGCCGCGGAATAGGCGCTCGTGAACCGCACGCCTGCACGCGCCAGTTCGTCGAGCCGCGGGGTCGCGATCGTGCTGCTACCCTGGACGGAGAGGTCGCCCCAGCCGAGGTCGTCGGCGAGGATGATGACAAAGTTCGGGGGCCGCGTGGCCGCCGCGGCAGCGGCCGAGAGGACAAGCAGCAGCGCGAGCGCAGGGAGGGGTGACATCGGCGGTAGGGCGAGGCGGGAGGTTCGCCGCGCCTGCCCCGGCTGACAAGCCGGACCCGGGTCAGGATGCGGTGGGCAGACTCTCCAGTACCGCACGCGCCCGGGCCTTGGCGGCCTCGTCGTGCTTCTCACGGGAGGGCATCTCCAGCCCTCGCTGGATCGCCGCGCGGGCCGGGCCGGGTTGACCCGCGCCCGCGAGGGCGAGGCCCAGTTCAAGGTGGTGCTTGAGCTGACCAGACTCGAGTTCGACCGCGCGCCCGAGGTGGCGCACGGCTTCCGCGTGCGACGCGCCGGGTAGCCCCCCGTAAAACAGCTTCACGACCAGCCGCGCCGTCCCGCCGAGCTCGGCGACCTCGTGGTGCCACCGGCCGAGGATGTGGTGCGCCCACGCGTAACTAGGATCGAGCGTCAGCGCCCGCTCCGCTTCCGCGCGCAGCTCGCGCGAGTAACGGACCTTGTCTCGCGTCCCGCTCAGCACCCCCAGTTTCCCCAAGCAGATCGCGACGGAGAGCACGTTTTCCGCGCGCCGGGGTTCGAGTTCCGCGGCGCGACGCGCGTGCACCAGCGCCTGCTCCACCGTCGCCCGTTGTTCCTCCCGCGTAGGCAGCTCGACCATCAGGTCCGAGTATTGGCGCGCGAGCTTCTGCCGGAGGAAGGCGTCCGCGGGTCGCGCCGCGACTGCTTCCTGAAAAAGAGCGAGGGCCCGCCGGGTATCCAAGCTGGCCTCCGCGGCCAGTGCCGCGCGCACGAGTTCGTCCGTCCCCTGGCCGGATTCCGCCCGGGCGTCCGCCAAACCGAGGGCGGCGAAGGCGAGCAGCGCTGGGAGGACGGATCGCATCTCGGCAAAGCTTGGCGTGGCTCGCTCCGGGCGCAAGTGCTCGCGGAGCAGCGGCGCGCTCGACCGGTTTTCGCTTGGCGCGCCCGGGTGCCGTCAGTGAGGGTGGCCGAATGGCCGCCGCACCGATCCGTTATTACCACCGCGCCCGCGCCCGGGAGGAGATCGAGGAGATCTTCGGCGAGCGCTGGCTGCGCTTCGCCTATGAGCACCCCGTCGGCCGCCTCGCGGTGTGGCTGCTGGCCCGGCGGGTCCTGTTCTCCCGCTGGTATGGCTACCGGATGAGCCGGCCCGCCAGCGCCCGGCTCATCCTGCCGTTCATCGCGCGCTACAACCTCGACGTCGACGAGTTCGCGACCTCGCCCTTCCGCTTCGAGCACTTCAATGCGTTTTTCTACCGGGCCCTCCGCCCCGGCTGCCGTCCGCTGGCCCCGGGCGCAGACGTCGCCGTCCTGCCCGCAGACGGCCGACACCTGGTGTTTCCGGATGTCGAGGCGGCCGACGGTTTTTACGTGAAGGGCGCCCGCTTCTCCCTCGCGGAACTGCTCGACGACGCCGACTTGGCCGCCCGTTTCGCCGGCGGGGCGATGGTCATTTCCCGCCTCTGCCCGGTGGACTACCACCGGTTCCACTTCCCGGTGGCCGGCGTGCCCGGCGAACCGCGGCGCGTTCAGGGCTGGCTGTACTCCGTCAGCCCCATCGCCCTGCGCCGGCGCATCCGCTACCTCGTGGAAAATCAGCGCGAGGTCACCCTGGTGGAGAGCCCGACCTTCGGTCCGGTCGCGGTCCTCGAAGTCGGTGCGACCAACGTCGGCAGCATCTTGCAGTCGTTCGTCCCGGGACGCCCGGTAGCCAAGGGGGACGAGAAGGGGCTCTTCGCCTTCGGCGGTTCCTGCGTGATCACGCTGTTCGCCCGCGGCCGGATCCGGTTCGACGCCGACCTGGTCGCCCAGAGCGTCCGCCACCTCGAGACCTACGCGCGGATGGGCGAATCCCTCGGGACCGCGCCGTCGGCCTGATCCCGGGGTTCGCGGACTCGGGCAGGCTTGCCCCCCCCGCGGGAGCGCTTTTCCCTGAGGAAACCTATGACCGTGCCTCGTGCCCTCCGCTCCCTCCTGCTGCTCGCGCCTCTCGCGGCGTTCGCCCAGTCCAACCCCGAAATCCTTTCGCCTGGCACGGTCCTCGCGCCCGACGGCGGGCCGCTTGAGGTGCGCCTCGTCGCCACCAACGCCTCGACCGCGTTCAATAACCTCTTCGCCACCTGGCGCATCCAGTTGGCGGGCCGCACCCTGACGGCCGCGTCTGCCTCGACGCAGACCGAGAGCGGCGAGACGCGCGTGACGCTCTCGTTCGGAAACGTCACCACCGCCGACTCCGGCTCGGTGGTCGTCTCCTACGTGCCCCCCGGTGGCGCCACGCTCTCCAGCCCCGCGTTTCTGCTGCGCGTGGTGGCCGGCGCCCCCGAGATCGGCACGCCGCCCGCCACCCAGAGCCTCGCCGCGGGTCGCCCCCTGCAGCTTTACGTCCTCGCCGGGGGCTCGGCCCCGCTGACCTACCAGTGGCAGAAGGACGGTGTCCCTATCAGCGGCGCCACGCGCGCGAGTTACCTGCGCACCAACCTGCAGGCCGCGGACGCCGGTGCCTACGCGGTGGTGGTCGCGAACGCCCAAGGTTCCGTCACTTCCGGCTCCGCCGCGATCACGGTCGTCTTGCCCGTTCCCCCGGTCATCACGACGCCCCCGGTGGCCCAGACGGTTACCGAGGGCGGGGAGGCGCGCCTGGCCGTGACCGCGACCGGACCGGCCCTCACGTACGCCTGGCGCAAGGAGGGCGTCGCGCTGCCGGGCGCCACCGCGGCGCAACTCGAGCTCCGCAACGTGCAGCTCTCCCAAGCCGGCGCTTACTCGGTCACGATCACCAACAGCGCGGGATCCGTCGAGAGCCCGGCGGTCCGCCTCACGGTTAACCGCGCCGCGAATCCTGGCCGGCTCGTGAACCTGTCGGTCCGCACGCCGCTGGCGGTCGCCGACGAGGTTTTGTCGATGGGTTATGTGGTCGGGGGTGGCGGTACCGCGGGCAGCAAATCGGTCCTGATCCGGGCCGTCGGCCCCGGGCTGACTGCGTTCGGTGTGGCGGGCGCGTTGCGGGATCCGCGGTTGGAAACCTACGCCGTGCAGGCCCGCACGGGCGGCAACGACAACTGGGGCGGCGGCGCCGCGCTCCGCGAGGCCTTCGCCGCGGTGGGCGCGTTTCCGCTGGCGAACGATTCCCTCGACGCCGCGCTCACCGCCACCGTCTCGCCGGGGGACAACTCGGTGCGAATTTCCGGCGCTGCTGGCGCCACGGGCGAAGTGCTCGCCGAGGTTTATGACCAGACCGCCGGTGCCGCGTTCGCCACGCCCTCCACGCCCCGGCTGGTCAACGTTTCGGTGCTCAAGCCACTCGCGGCCGGCGAGACGTTGATCGCGGGTTTCGTGGTCGGGGGTGGGGCGGGCAAGCGCCTGCTAGTCCGCGCCGTCGGGCCCGGCCTCACCGCCGGCTTCGGGATCCAGGGCGCGCTCGCCGATCCCGGACTGGAGGTCTACCGGGGCCCGGTGGCCACCACCACCAACGACAACTGGAATGCCGCCGACGCCGCGGTCTTCGCCCAGGTGGGCGCGTTCAACCTCCCGGCCGGCAGTCGCGACGCGGCCGTGGTCCTCGACGTGTCGCCCGATGCGTACAGCGTCCAGGTGCGTAACCGTGCCGCGGGCGGGGGCGTGGTGCTGGTCGAGGTCTACGAAGTGCCCTGACGAAGGGGCGCGGACGCCGCGCACCTGGTGCCCGGGACAGGACTCGAACCTGCACACCTTACGGCAAAGGCTTCTAAGACCTTCGTGTCTGCCATTCCACCACCCGGGCGGGCTTGGGGAGGAAGTCTTTCCCCTTCCTCCGCCCCGCCGCAAGCGCCTAGTGGCCCGCTCGGCGGCTGACCCCGGGCGCGTCAAATCCGCGATGGCGTCGCCGGTGGGCCCCGGTTTGGCTTGGACTTTCCCGATGCCCCTCCTCCCTGTGTTGTGCCTCCTGCTGGCCGGCGCTGTGGCCGCCGCCGCGCCTGCCCCTTCGCGCCCCAACATCTTGGTCCTCCTCGCCGACGACCTCGGTTACGGCGACCCGAGTTGCTACAATCCCGAGCGCGGACGGATCCCGACGCCCCACATCGACCGCCTCGCCCGGGAGGGCGTCCGCTTCACCGACGGTCACGCCTCCTCCGCCGCCTGCTCGCCTTCCCGCTACACGCTGTTGACCGGCCGGTACCATTGGCGCACCCGGCTCCAGACGGGAATCGTCGACCTCTGGGAACGCCCGCTGATCGCGCCCGACCGCCTGACCATCGCCGGCCTCGCCCGCCGGCAAGGCTACCGCACCGCCGCCTTCGGCAAGTGGCATCTGGGCTGGGACTGGCCGCTCGAGCCGGGCGACCTGGCGTCCCTGCGCGGGCTCGGCGGCCGCGCCGGGCGCTCGCGCGACCGACTCATCACGGAGCCGACCGCGGAGCACCGGCGCGTCTGGTCCCGGGTTTTTTCCCAACCCATCGCGGGTGGTCCGATCACCCGTGGTTTCGAGCACTACTTCGGGACCGATGTCCCCAACTGGCCGCCCTACAGCTTCATCGCGGACGACCGCACGGTCGGCGTGCCTTCCACGCTGCTGCCCGCCCGGTTGGTGGAAGGCTTCCGCGCCAGCTTCCAGGGGCCCGCGCTGCCGGGCTGGGAATTCGAGCCGGTGCTCGACACCACGATCGCTCGGGCGGAGGCCTACGTCGCCGAGCGCGCCCGGAGCGCCGAGCCGTTCCTCGTCTACGTCGCCCTCACCACGCCCCACACGCCCATTTCCCCCAGCCGCGCGTGGCAGGGTCGCAGCGGGCTTAACGATTACGCGGATCTGGTGATGGAGACCGATGACGCCGTCGGGCGCCTCCTTGCCGCGCTGGACCGCCACGGCCTCGCGCGCGACACGTTCGTGCTTCTCACCAGCGACAACGGCTACGAGACGGCGATCGGGATTAAGCCCCTCGAGGCGATGGGTCACTTCCCAAGCGGCCCCCTGCGCGGCTACAAGCGCGACGCGTGGGAGGGCGGCCACCGCGTGCCCTTCGTGGTGCGCTGGCCCGGGGTGGTCCCGGCGGGGCAGGTTTCCGGCGCGTTGGTGCACCAGGCGGACCTGATGGCCACGTTGGCCGACATCTGGGGCGCTACGCTGCCCGCCGACGCCGGCGAGGACAGCTTCAGCCTGCTTCCGCTCTGGCGGGACGGCCGTGCCGAGATCCGTCCCCACGCGGTCAGCTGCGGCGTGAACGGGCTGCAGGCGGTCCGGGAGGGTCCGTGGAAGCTGCTGTGCGGCCCCACGCCGCGACTGCATCACCTTGGGGAGGATCTCGCGGAGCAGCAGGACCGGGCGGCCGCCGAGCCGGCGCGCGTCCAGGCGATGCTCGCGCTGCGGGAACGCCTGATCACTGAGGGCCGTAGCACCCCCGGCCCGCGGCGCGAAAACGACGTTCCGGTGCGCCGTCTGCCCGGCGGGGGCTGATCAGTAGCCGGCGTCGGCGAGTTGCTGGCGCACTTCGCGGAGCGCCGGGGCCAGCTGCGTGGGTAGGTCGGTCCAGATCGGCTCGAGGGCGAGGCGATCGTTGTAACCCGCGCGGCGCAGCGCCCGGAGGTAAGGGCGGAAGTCTTCGCCGTGGGTGCCGGGAGCAGCGCGGTCGCGGTTCTCGGCCAAGTGGGCGTGGCGGATGAGCGGGCCCACCGCCAGCAGGTCGTCGGGCGACTCCCCGTTGCGCAGCATATGGAAGAGGTCGACCAGCAGCTTCACGGCCGGGTGGTTCGCGCGCCGCACCGCCTCGGCACCCTCGCGCACGGTGTTGATTAGATTGCACTCACCGCGGTTGAGCGGCTCCACCACGATCATCACGCCCTGCTCCTCGGCCAGCGGGGCGAACTGGCGCAGCAGGTCCACGTACTGCTCGAAGGCGCGCGCGACGGGGAATCCTTCCGGCACCATCCGGGCGCCCGCGCTGCCGAATACGATGCGGGTCATCCCGATCTCGCGGCAGCGGCGGAAGACGGTGTGGGCGTAGCGGTCCAGCCGCTCGTAATCTAGATCGGGCCCGCTGCACTTGAGCGTCGCCGGAAGCAGGACGTTCGCCGCCGGCATCGGGAACCCGCAGCCGCGGAGGGCGGCGGCGTGCGGGGCGAAGGCGGCGTCAGGCGACTCCGGCAGGAGGAAGTTGACCACGTGCCCCTCGATGAAGTCGCATTCCGGGCGGAAGGGCAGGGCGGCCAAGGTCGCGGGATCGGTGCAGAAGCCGAGTTGCATCCCCGCGATGCAACCCGGCGCCACGCCGAAGGCACGGCGAAAAAGCGCTTGCTTCCCCCGGAGGCTTGCCGCTTCCTCGCCCTCCCTTGTTCGGGCTGTAGCGTAGCCTGGTAGCGCGCTTGCATGGGGTGCAAGAGGTCGTGAGTTCGAATCTCACCAGCCCGACCATTTCAAAAACCCCGGCCCCCCGGGTTTTTCGGCCCCGCCGACGTTCACCTCAGGAGACTTCGTCCCTCGTTTGACTATGCCTCCCCAGGTATATGAGTTTCGAGGTATGAATTTGTCCGAACTGCGCACGTTGCTCTCTTCCCAGCCCATCGCCGCTCTCGAGCTGGTCTTTGACGATGGCGACACCGTCCCGCCCTCGTTCCACGTCACCGAAGTCGGCCACGTCACGCGGCGCTTCATCGACTGCGGCGGCACCCGCCGGACGACCGAATGCTGCCTGCTCCAGGTCTGGGTCGCGGAGGGAGATCCGGAACATCGGCTCCCCGCGGGCAAGCTCCTCGATATTCTCCGGCTGGCCGACGATTTGCTCCCTTCCGCGGCGCTGCCGGTTGAAATCGAGTATGAGGGCTGCGTCCTCTCGCACTATCTCGTTGCCGCGGCGGAGGCCGCGCCCGGGCTCATCCGGCTGCGGTTGGAGGACAAGCACACCGATTGCCTCGCGAAGGAGGCCTGCGGGCTTTCGCCCGCCGGCGCCTGCGGCCCCGGCTGCTGCTAAACGCCCGTGGACCTGATCGCGATCTACGAGTGCCTGTGCGACCGCACGCGGCTGCGGTTGCTCCACCTGCTGTTGGACGGGCCGCTCTGCGTCTGCCACTTCCAAGAGGTGCTGGGCGCGGAGCAGGTGAAGGTCTCCAAGCACCTCGCTTACCTGCGCCGCCATCGCCTCGTGGTGGCAGACCGGGCCGGCAACCGCCGCGTTTACCGCCTCCCGGAGGCGAGGCCTGCTGCCTTGGCCGCGAACCTCGACTGCCTGCGGACCTGCGCCGCGCGCGATCCGCTTCTCCGCGCCGACACCCGCCGCCTGCGCGCCCTGCGCGCTCGGCTAGGCCCCGAGGCCTTTGCCTGCGCCGCGCCGGCCGCCCGGCCTGACTGAGCCCCCTTCTTCGCTGATGAGCTCCCCGGCCCCCGCCCGGCTCGATTTTTTCGAGCGCCACCTCACGCTTTGGGTACTCGCCTGTATGGGTGCCGGCCTCGCCCTCGGCCGGCTGCTACCGGAGCTCACGGCCCAGCTTTCCGCGCTGGAATTTGGCCGTGGCTCCCACGTCAACGCCCCGATCGCGATTTTGATCTGGCTGATGGTGGGGCCGATGATGCTGCGGATCGACTTCTCGGCGCTCGCCGGGGTCTGGCGCCGTCCCGCAGGTATCGGTGTGACCCTCTTCGTCAATTGGCTCGTGAAGCCGTTTAGCATGGCGCTGCTGGCTTGGCTCTGTCTCCGCGTGGTCGCGGCCGACGGCCT
>Ga0315905_10008258_pt1 | contig 10521 bp, 3 predicted proteins | sample LakEriMetagenome_5_FD_203522 | JGI IMG/M metagenome (GOLD analysis project Ga0315905, IMG submission 203522) | Freshwater fungal communities from buoy surface, Lake Erie, Ohio, United States - Buoy 4 MA121 | ecosystem: Environmental > Aquatic > Freshwater > Lake | place: USA: Lake Erie, Ohio... | reverse complement strand
CCTCCCCTCCCCCCCCCAAAAAAAACATCACCTCACCACACAGGAGACGTTCGGCGCCATGGCCAAGGCCGAGAAGATCGCCTACATCCTCGACCAGGTGCGCCTGTGCCTGGCCAAGGGCGACCACGCGCGCGCTCAGATCCTCGCGCGCAAGGTGTCGCCGCGCGCGTTCGTGCCCAAGCGCGGCGAGGAGGCCGGCAAGATCGGCATCGAGGGCACGGCGATCGAGGAGGCCGAGGCGGGCGTGCCGAGCCTGCCGGAGCTCAAGCTGCGCTACTACGCGCTCATGGTGCAGTACCACCTCGAGGCCACGGGCAACTACCTCGAGGTCGCGCGGTGCTTCCGCGCGGTGCTCGAGAAGGGGCCCGGGGAGGAGGGCGCGGCGGGCGAGGGCGCGGCGGCGGCGGCGGCGGCGGCGGGCGGCGCCGGCGCTGCTCTCAAGACGGCCTCCGACGCGGCCGAGGAGGAGGCCGCGCGCGCCGCGGCCGCCGCCAAGGCCAAGGAGCAGTGGCTCCCGGCGCTCAAGAGCGCCGCCTGGTACTGCGTGCTCACGCCGGCCTACTCGACCGAGTTCGGTTCGGGCTCGGACGCGGCCGCGCTGCTGGCGGCCACGGCGCGTGACCGGCGCATCTCGGAGCTGCCCCCCACGTACAAGGCCCTGCTGACGGCGTTCACGACGCGCGAGATCATCCGCTGGTCGGCCTTCTCGGCCGAGCAGGCCGCGGAGATGGACGCGATGCCGGGAGTGTTTGCCAAGGGCACGCGCGCGGGCGACGCCGCGCGCCTGGCGCTGCAAAAGCGCGTCGTCGAGCACAACGTGCTGGTCGTGGCGCGCTACTACACGCGCATCTCCCTGCCGCGCCTGGCGCAGCTGCTGGACCTGCCGGCGGACGAGGCGGAGCAGGAGCTGGCGCGCCTCGTGGTGGCCAAGGCGGTCGCCGCGCGCATCGACCGGCCCCGGGGGGACGTGGCGTTTGCGGCGCTGCCCGCGGCCGAGGGCGGCAGCGACGCGGCGGCGGCGTCTGGCGCGGTCGTCGGCGCCGAGGACCCCGAGGGCCTGCTCAACAGCTGGGCGGGCAACATCGGCAAGCTGCTCGACCTCGTGGACAAGGCGTCGCAGCAGATCCAGAAGGAGTGCATGACGCACAAGGTGACGCTGGCGCCCGCGGCGCAGGTCTGAGAGAGCGTGGGGGCGTTTGCGCGTCTTGATGCTGACTGCTGCGTTTTTGGGGGGCGGGTGGGGAGGGAGGACGGCCCCCGCCGCGCCGCCGCTCGCGGTCTCCCCGTGACCTGCGCAGCGGCGTCCCCCCCCCCTTCTCTCCTGGCCTCCCGGCGCGCGCGCTGGACCGACCACCGCCGCCATCGAGTAACACCCCCTTACAGTCGTCGCAATCGCATATGTGCTATGATATGCGGGATCCGAAGAAACCACCTGACGGGAAAAGGGAAAACGCGACACGCCACTCCTCTTTTTACTTCTTCCCGCCCGAGTCGCCGCCGCCGCCGCCCTTTCCGCCCTTCTGGTAGTGCGCCGTCAGCTCGTTCTGCACGTCGCGCGGCACGGGCGCGTGGTGCGCGTACTCCATGCTGAACTCGCCCTTGCCCTGAGTCGCCGACCGCAGGGCCGTCGAGTAGCCAAACATCTGCGCCAGGGGCACGAGCGCCTCGATCACCGCGTCGTCGCCGCTCGTCCCCGAGTCGAGGATGAGCCCCTTGCGGCGGTTGAGGTCGCCCATGGCCGCGCCCTGAAACTCCGAGGGGACCGTGACCTCGACGCGCATGAGGGGCTCGAGGATTGTGGGCGCAGCGGCGGCGTAGCCCTGGCGGAAGCCCCCGATCGCCGCGAGGCGGAAGGCCATCTCGTTCGAGTCGACGGCGTGCGCGGCGCCGTCGGTGAGGACGACGCGCGCGCGCTGCACGGGGGCGCCGATGAGCGCGCCGGCGTTGGCGGCCTCGCGGAAGCCCTTCTCGCAGGCGGCGTGGAACTCGGGGGGGATGGCGTTGCCGACGAGGGCGTTCTCGAAGACGACCTGCCCGCCCGTGGCCGACGCGGCGGGCGAGGAAGCGTCGGAAGAGGCGCCGCCTCCCTTGCCGCCCTTGCCGCCCTTGTTGCCGCCCTTGGGCTGCTCCTCCGCCTCCTTCGCCACCTCCGCCGCCTCCTCGTCGTCCTCAATCGGCTCCACGTACCCGGCCACCCGCGCGAACTGCCCGCTCCCCCCGCTCTGCTTCTTGTGCAGGTAGTTGAACTCGGCGCGCTGCCCGACCGTCTCGCGGTAGTTGACCTTGGGCCTGCCGACCTCGCAGTCCACCTTGTACTCGCGGCGCATGCGCTCGACGTACACGTCGAGGTGGAGCTCGCCCATGCCGCTGATCAGCGTCTCGCCCGTCTCGGCGCTGTGCGAGACGCGGAAGGTCGGGTCCTCGCGCACGAAGCGCGCGAGGGCGCGCTGGAAGTTGGGGAGCTGGTCCGTGGCCTTCGGCGTGAGGGCGACGCTCATGACGGGCTCGGGCACGCGGATCGAGGTCATGGCCAGCGGGGGCCCTTGGCCGTCGGTGAACGTGTCGCCCGAGGCGCACTCGACGCCGAAGAGCGCGACGATGTCGCCGGCCGACGCGGCCGCGATGTCCTCGAGCTCGTCCGCGTGCACGCGCACGAGGCGGGGCACGCGCGTGCGCTTGCCGCTCGACACGTTGGTCACGACGTCGCCCTTGCTGAGCGTCCCGCTGTACACGCGCAGGTACGTCAGCTGCCCGTACCGCCCCTCCTCGAGCTTGAAGGCGAGGCCGACAAACTGCCCCGAGGGGGTGCAGGGGACGACGACCTGCGCGTCCCCGCGCGACGTGTCGAGGGCGGTGTTGGTCACGTCCGTCGGGCAGGGGAGGTAGTCCGTGACGCCGTCCAGCAGGGCCTGCACGCCGCGGTTCTTGAACGCCGACCCGACAAACACGGGCGCCAGCTTGAGCGCGAGCGTGGCGCGCCGCACGGCCGCCTTGAGCTCGGCCGGCTCGATCGACGCGCCGCCGTCGTCCGCGCTCAAGAAGCGCTCGGCCAGCTCGTCGTCCACGTCGGCCACGCGCTCGACCAGCTCGCAGCGCGCGCGCTCGACCTCCTCGGCCATCGAGTCCGGAACGGGGCCGACCTCGACCTCCTCGCCCTTGGCGCCCAAGAACCGCAGCGCGCGCCGCCCGACCAGGTCGACGACGCCCTCGTGGCGGTCCTCGAGCCCGATCGGCAGCTGCACGGGCGCCGCGTTGATCTTGAGCTTGTCCCGCGCCTGCTGCACGACGCGCTGCGGGTTGGCGCCCACGCGGTCGCACTTGTTCACGAACACCACGCGGGGGACGCCGTACCGCCGCATCTGGCGGTCGACCGTGATCGACTGCGACTGCACGCCGCCGACGCTGCACAGCACCAGGACCGCGCCGTCGAGCACGCGCAGCGCGCGCTCGACCTCGATCGTGAAGTCGACGTGCCCGGGCGTGTCGATGATGTTGATGTTCGTCGTGCCCCACCGCGCGTACGTCGCCGCCGACTGGATCGTGATGCCCTTCTCGCGCTCCAGCTCCATGTGGTCCATCTTGGCGCCGACGCCGTCCTTGCCGCGCACCTCGTGCAGCTCCCGGATGCGGCCCGTGTAGAACAGGATGCGCTCGGTGAGCGTGGTCTTGCCGCTGTCGATGTGGGCGCTGATGCCGATGTTGCGGACGCGGGCGAGGGGGGCGTCGTCGGTGGCGTCGCTGTCGCTGCTTTGGGCGCGCGGCGGCGGCTGCTGCTGCTGCTGCTGCTGCTGCTGCTGGGGCTGGGCTGCAAAGGCGCGGTGGAGGAGGGGCGTTGGGGTCGGGGCGGCCGCGACGGCGGGCGGGGTGCCGCTGGCGACGGCGGCGGCGGCGGCGGCAGCAGCACTCTGCTGCCACTGGTGCGCCGCTAGTCGGCGCGCGCCCAAAGCGAGAAGCAGCCGGCGCGCGGGCTGCGACATGTCTCTACACGCTCTCTCGGCTTTGGTGGTCGCCCGCCCGGGTGCGCGGTTGAGAGGGAGGGTTGTTGATGGAGTGTCTGGTGTGCGCTGGAAGCGCGCGCGCGCGATTGCTCAAAGGGGAGCGCGGGCGCGAGGGGGCGCAGGGAAGCGGAGACGGCTGCGTGATCTGGACGCAGTAGTTGGTTCTAGTATGTCGTCGTTCGGAGCGACGGGAGCGCGGGAAGTGATGGGGTACTAGCAGGCGAGAGCCCCCGCGCCGCCCGCGCCGCCGCGCCGCCGCGCCCCGGCGCCGCGCCGCCGCCGCCGCATCAGGTACGATCGCCCCAGCCCCAGCAGCCGACGCCAATCCAATTTAGTTCGTGTTCTGCCCCTCCTAGCTCTCTGCCCGCGTGCGTCCCTCCTATTCGTTCAACCCGTCTGCACGCGCTCCAGGACACCAAGCCCCCCGGCGTTTGAGCACAGACGCCACCACAAACAACACGCAAGCACACCCGCCCGCCCCGTCGCGCAGCGCGCCCCCAAGCGCTGGGCACCGCGTACTTTGCTTTGACTGCGCCTTGCGGATCGACCGGGGCCTGGATGACGGTCCCAGGGGAGCGCGCCGCGCGCCATTGAATGCGCCCTGTGGTTCCTGCTGCGCCCGCGTCGTCCTCTTCTTCCGCACGCCAGACGCGGCCAAGGTGAGAGAGAGAGAGAGGGGCGATGATGTACTGATGGCGTCGACGGGGCCCCTGGGTCTCGCCAACGGTCGTACGAGCGCGCATTCGTTCGTCTGCGCGAGCGAGCAAGAGGCGCGCGCGCACGGCCAAAACGACCCGCTTTGTGGCCGTGGAGCGACCGCCGGTCGTCCTGCGCGCGCCCCGGCCCCGAACGCCGGCCAATTGCCCGCCGAGCAGTCACCAGCTGGGTCTGGCGCGACCCTGCGGAACGCAGCGACGCACGGCCGATCCCGATGGGGCGCGCAGCGCGTGCGCAGGGGCAGAGAGGGAGAAGCGGCGCCGCTGGCGCGCGCCGTTTGCGCGGCTCGCGGCGGCCCGTTGCCCCGTCGAAACGCTCACACCAACTCCAACAACCCCCTCCAACCAACACATCACACCACACACACGCACAGCCCGCTGGCATGTAGGCCCCCTTCGCTCCTAGCAGCCCGGCCCGGCGGCGGTGGCGGCAGCGGCGGGACACGACGTCCCGTTGCTGCCGCCGCCGCCGCTGCCGCCCCCGCCGCCCCCGCAGCAGCAGCAGCAGCGGGAGCACCAGCAGCCGCCGCCGCAACAGCAGCAGCATCAGCAGCACGCAGCCAAATCAGCAGCAGCCAAGCCTGGCGTCGACGGCGATCCATAGCCGTCGCCGCGCGCGGCTACCCTCTCGCCGGTGGTGGTGGTGGTGGTGGTGGACCTGAGGCCGCGCACGGCGGAGGCAGCGGCGATGGCGGCGGCGGCGGCGCATCGGCAGCGGCGGCCGTCGCCGTGACGACGGCCGAGCGCGCCGCCCCGGCAGCAGCAGCAGCAGCAGCAGCAGCAGCAGCAGCAGGAGCAGCAGAAGCAGCAACCGCCCCCGCCTCCTCCGCCGACCTCGGCGCGAGCGAGCAGGAGCAGGACGCCGCCCTGACGCGCGCCATCAAGCGCGCGCGCACCTGGCGCGAGGTGGGCAAGCTCTACCAGGGGCGCGTGCGGCAGCGCGGCGCGGGCGGCGGCGGCCCGGCGGCCGCCGCGGCCGCGCTCAACCCCGTGCACAGCAGCGCCATGCTCGCGCACCTGGCGCAGCTGGCAGCGGCGTCGGAGCGGCAGGCGGCGAGCCAGCAGCAGCAGCAGCAGCAGCAGCAGCAGCAGCAGCAGCAGCAGCAGCAGCAGCAGCAGGAGGAGCGGCAGGTGGAGGACGCAGAGGCAACATCAGCAGCAGCAGCAGCAACATCAGCAGACGCCGCGCCGCTCCCGTCGTCCCCACCGCTGTTTGGTGGCCTCGACGCGAGCCCAGAGTGGGCGCCCGAAGACGCGGCGGTGTGGTGCGACTCGTTCGAGGAAACCAGCTCGAGTGGCGAGGGCGGCGCCAACAGCAGCGGGGACGACGGAGCAGGCGGCGAGGGCGGCAGCAACGGCAGCAACGGCAACGGCAGCAGCAGCAGCAGCAGCAGCAGCAGCAGCCTGTCCGAAACCGCCCTGCGCTCGCGCCGCAGCCGCCTGGTCGCGTCGCTGACGGCCGTCTCCGCGCAGCACCTCCCGGACTACGACGCGCGCGGCGCCTGCAACGCGCTGTGGGCGCTCGCCTCCCTGGGCGCGCCCCTCCCGCGCGCCTGGCTCGCGTCCTACTGCGCGGCCACGCTGCCGCGGCTGCAGGGGCGCGGCGGCGGGCGCGGGGGCGAGTTTGACGCCCAGGCGCTGGCGACGTCGGCGTGGGCGCTCGCGCGCGTGCGGCACCGCCCGCCCGAGGCGTGGCTGCGCGCGTGGCGGCAGGCCGTGGCCGACGCGCTGTTCGAGCGGCGGCAGCCGGAGGAGCGGCGGCAGCCGGCTACCGCCCAGTCGGCCGCTGCTGCTGCGCACGCGGCGCGCGCCCTCGGCACGGCGCTGTGGGCGGCCCCCTCGCTCGGCGACCCTGGCGGCGACGACGAGGCGGCCGCGTGGCTCCAGGACGCGCTGGCTGCGCTCGCGCGCCACCTGGACGCGGCGGCGGCAGCAACAGAGCAGGCAAAGGCGGACGAGGCAGCAGAGCGCGCCGACGACACCCCCCCATCTGCCGCCCCCACGGCCGCCGCCGCGGCCCCGCGCCTCGGCCAGGCCGCTGCCAACGCGCTGCGTGCGTGCGTGCGCCTGCGCCAGCGGCCGCCCGCGGCGCTGTGGCGCGCGCTCGCGCGCTACCTGCGCGCCGCGGGCGGCGCCGGCGCGCGCTCGGCGGCCGGCATCCTGTGGGCGCAGGCGTCGCTGCTGTCGCTCGCGGCGGCGGAATCGCCCGCTGCCTCTGACGCCGAGGCCGCCGCCCGCGAGGTCGCCGCGGCCCTGCTAGAGGAGGACCCGACCGCACCGGAGCGCCTCGCCCGCGCCGGCACCCGCGAGCTCGCCACGCTCGCCTGGGCCACGGGCGCGCTGCGCCGCCACGCCCTGGCCGCCGCGCCGTCCGCGCCCGCGCCGCCCGCGCCCCCCCCGCAGGCCTGGCGCGCGGCGCTCCTGTCGGCCTTTGCCGCGCGCCTGCGCGAGAAGCGCCGGCGCTCCGTGTCCGGCGCGTCCGCGACGCTCGTGGACGGGCACCAGCTGGTGGCGCTCCTGACGGGCGTCTCGTGGTGGTGTGCCTCGAGTGGTGGCGGTGGCGTCGGCGAGGACGACGACGAGCGGCCGCGGCCCGCAAGCCCTGCCGCGTCCCTGCCGGCGGGCTGGCTCGCGGCGGTGGTGCTCAGCGACGAGCCGTCCGCCGACGCGGCGGCCGCGGCCCTGCTCCCGCGCCTCTCGACCCCGGCCCTCACGGCGCTGCTGTCGGCGCTGGCCCGCCTCGCGCGCACGGGCCGGCCGGAGCACCGGCCGCCGGCCGCGTGGGCCGCGCGCGCCGCGGCCGAGGTGCAGCGGCGCGGCTACGGCGCGGGCTCGTCGCCCGGGTGCCTGGCCGCCCTGCCGCGCGCGCTCGCCGCGCTCTGCGCCGCCTCGTCGTCTTCGTCGCCTTCGTCGCCATCCGCCCCCTCCGCGGTCCTGGGCTCCGACTGGACGGCCGGGCTGCTGGCCGCCGCGCAGCCGCGCCTGCACGCCCTGCCCGCGGCGCAGCTCGCGGCCCTGGCGCTCGCCCTGCGCGAGCTGGGCGCGCGCCCGGCCGCGTCGGGCGCGTGGGTGGGCGCGTGGGCGGCGGCCATGGCGCAGCGCGCGGCGGCGGCAGAGGCGGGCGGCGATGAAGCCACCGCGACCGCCGCCGACCTGTCGCTGGGCGCCCGCGCGCTCGTGCAGCTGCTGGCCCCGCCACCTGCGTCGGCGGCGTCGTCGCCGACTGTGGCGTCGACGGCGCCTTCGGCAGTGGCGGCGACTGCGGCGGCCGCGGCCGCGGCCAGCTCCCCCGAGCTCGCCGCCCTGCACGCGAACGCCGAGCGCGTGGCCGTCGCCGCGCTCGAGGTGGCCGCGGCGGCGTTTGAGCGAGCGGCGGCCGCAAACGGCCCGTCCGCCTCGGCGCCGCTGCCCCCGCGCGCCGTGGCCTCGCTCCTTTGGAACGCCGGCGTGCTGCTCTCGCTGCCCGGCGGGGGCCAACTCCCGCCCGCCCGCGCGACCGCCGCCGCCGAGCGCCTGCTCAAGGCCGCGGCGCCTGGGCCGCTCGCCCGGGCCTGCTCGCCCCACTCGTCGTCGCTGCTGCTCAAGGGCAGCGCCGCGCTGCGCGCCCCGCCGCCGGCCATGCTGCGCGGCTTGCTCGTGTCGCGGGCGCGCGAGTGGGCTAGTGGCGGGGACGCCGCCGCCGCGGCATCGGACCCCCGCGACCTGGCCGACCTGGCCCTGGGCCTGGCGCGCCTGCCGCAGCCGCCGCAAAAGGACGTGCTTGCCGTGTGCGAGCGCGCGGCCGACGAGGCCCTTGCAGCCGCCGCCGCCGCCGCCGCCGTTCAGGGGGAGGACGCGGCTCGGGGCTCGCTGACCGGTGCTGCTGCTACTCGCGCCCTGGCCGTCGCGACCGTCGCGCTCAAGGCCCTGGCCGAGAGCGGCGTCTACTGTACCGCGTCAGCCACCGCATCAGAGCGCGGGCAGGCCCACCGCGCCGCGCGCGCGCGGGCGCTCGTGCACGGCCTGCTGCTCGGCCCGGCCCTCCCCGCGCTGCCCGCGCTGCGCGCCTCGGAGCTGGCCGCACTGGCCGCGGCGCTCGCGCGCGCCCGCTGCGTGCCGCCGCCCGCCTGGCAGCAGCGATTCGCGGCGGCCTCGGGCTCGCGCCTGGCGTCCGGCGCGGCGTCGTCGCGCGACCTGGCGCGCCTTCTCGAGGCGCTCGCGCAGATGAGCAGCGTCGGCGCGCGGGGCGGCGGCGCGGACGTGTGCGCGATCGCCGACGCGGCGGCCGCCGGGGCGCGCCAGCTCCTGCTGCCGGCGCGCATTACTGCCGAGGACGGCCATTCGCCGTCGCGGACGCCCGTGATGCTGCCGCTGCCGCGCGCGTGGCTGCTGCGCGCGGCGTCCGAGGCGTCGGCCCGCGCGCGCGCGTCGGCGTGGCCGCCCGAGCTGCTGGCGCGCGGGATGTGGGGCGCCGGCGTGCTGCTGCTCGTCGCGGCATCATCGGCGGTCGTCGCGGCCGCCGAGCTTGGTGGCGGCGGTGGCAGCAGCAACAGTGGCCGCTCCAGCAGCAGCAACAGCAGCAGCGGGAGCAGCACGCCGGGCGGGGTGGCGTCCTCGTCGCCGCCGCCGTCGTCCTCCTCTTCCATGGGAGGCGGCAACGACAGCCGCCCGGGGGCCAACAACAACAACAGGTCCTCCCCGATCCCGTCGGCCGCCGGCACCACGGCAGCCGAGGTCGCCGAGGTGCTCTCGATGCACCTGGAGGACGGCGTCGCCGCGGCCCTCAGCGACGGCGCGGACGCCACGCGCAGCGCCGACTGGTGGCTGCGCGCGCTGGAGGGCGCCGCCGCCCTCCGCACCGTGGCGCGCGGCGGCGAGGCGCCGCCCGTGCCCCCCGCCGCCGCGTCCCCGCGCCGCGCGGGCGGGCGCGCGCCCTCTTGGCAGAGCGGCGACGGCGAGCCTGCCTGGCTGGACGCGTGGGTGTCGGCCGCGCGGCGCGCCGGCCTCGGCAGCAGCAGCAGCAGCGACGGGGCGCAAGGCGCGGCGAGCAGCGCCGCCCACCGCGCCGCGGTGGCCGTGCGGCTGCTGGGCGGCCGCCCGCCCCGCGACTGGCTGGCCCCGGCCCGCCGGGGCACCGTGCTGTACGTGCCTAGCCCCTCGCCGCTGCGGGAGCGCCGCGCCTGGTCGCCTGCCCCGCGCTCGCCGATGCTGCAGGCGCAGCAGCCGCTGCTGCTACGGTCGGCCCACAGCGACGACGGCGCCACGGCAGCGAGCGCAACGGCCGCTGCTGCCGCCACGGCCATCGCCGCCGCTGCAGCTGCCGCCGCCGCTGCGGCCCCCAAGCGCGTCGCCGCCCCCGCCGCTGCGCACGCGGAGGAGCCGCCGGTCGACGGCGGTTCGGGCGAGCTCAACGGCAGCAGCAGCAGCAGCAGCAACGGCAGCAGCAGTAGCAGCAGCAACGCGGCGTACGTCCTCGGCCTCGCGGCCCGCCCCCGGCGCGTGGCCGCGGCCACGCAGATTTGCGTCTGATGATGGTATACTTTCCGGCCTTTTTTTCCCTTGCCCTCTTCAATGTAAAGCTACGCTCCCTTCAACTCCGCGACATTACCCCAAAGACCGCCCCCCGCAGCAAATAGGCACGGCACGATGACGGCGGCCTGTCGCGGGGGGCGGACGGCACGGCTCGAGCCGACGAGCGGACGACAAAACCCCAGGGTGTTCGTTACAAAAAGGATGTCTAATAAGAGCGCGCCTATCCGGTGCGTGTGTGTGAGCTTGTCTACGGGGACTGCGTGCCTAAATGTATTTTTTGGGGGGCGCCGGGCGTG